>Ga0315280_10011272_pt1 | contig 11017 bp, 12 predicted proteins | sample YL17G06_40_MG_FD_203697 | JGI IMG/M metagenome (GOLD analysis project Ga0315280, IMG submission 203697) | Sediment microbial communities from Yellowstone Lake, YNP, Wyoming, USA - YL17G06_40 | ecosystem: Environmental > Aquatic > Freshwater > Lake > Sediment | place: USA: Wyoming | collected... | reverse complement strand
ATATCAAACTGAAATGTAGCGGGAAATCTTATGGGCTGGAATATAACAGATTCCGAAGAACTCGAAGACGCCATCTTTAAACTGAAGTTGAAGCTCGTACAGAAAATTGGAGTATGCCACGGCATGAGTGTGGTTGACATGGGTTGTGGGCAAGGTGGGTTTACGGCTTCTCTGGCATTAACTGTTGGAAAAAAGGGGAAAGTTTTGGCTGTTGATGTTTCTGATGAATATTTGGCGGAATTTATGGATCGCCTAAATAAACACGGTGTTAAGGACGTAGTCACCTTTATTCAAGCGGACGCGGTTAATCTCAAAGATGTTATATCTAACGAGTTTGCTGATGTGGTTGCAAGTTACCGTCTTCTTGAAGAATTGAAACAGCCCAAAGCTATGGCTGGGATTGTCAAAGAGATGGCTCGAATAGTTAAAGAAGGTGGAGGAAGGATCGGCATTGTTGAATTGTGCACTGAGCCGAGGAATGAGGCTGAAGAGGCGTACATTAGGCTTCATAGAGAAAGCGGAGACTCCCTTTTTGAACCGCCTGAAATCATTGAAGCTATGAAAGCAGCCAAACTTGCGGATATTCATATGGAAAAGGTTGAAACCAATATTTGGTTTTCACCAGACCTTGCAAAACAAGATTTAAGCCATGCACAGGTATGGTTTGATGCAGATGTGGAGAAAAGTCTAGGCAAGCTAATAGATAAATATGGTATGAAATATCCAGCGTTTCTTACATTTTCAGGTGTTAAATAATTGGCATCAATTCATTTTATGAATCTGAGCATGTAGTCGTTTGCTGTTTGTAGAAAGGATTCTTCCAGGTTTATACCGTAATGTTCAGCCAAAATAAAGATTATGTAAAGCAGGTCTGAAAGCTCTGTGGCTAACATCTCTTTCGTTTTGGGTTTTTCGGGCGGCTTAAAGCCCTCTAATCCCTTAACTACAGCAGCTACTTCGCCAGCTTCTTCAAGTAAATCAGTAACCATGACAAAAGGGGTCCAGCCTTGTCCTCTCGCTGGGTCGAGCTTCTCATTAATCTTCCTAAAGTTTTTCCAACAGAAATGCTGAGCATCCCGCAAAGTCAAAGACATATGGTTCACTAGCAAAAGATTAAGCAAAAGCTAGATTTAGAGTTTCACATTAACCTTCCTTTCACCACTGTGAGTACAAGAGAGTTACATACAAAACCTTACCAAACTGGTCGGCAAGTTTACTGTTCGGAATGTAAAAATGCAGTTGCCATGCCGAAAATAACAGCGATTTGATCTTCGCGGAATTATTTCGCATCCGACAAAGGTGGAGATATCACCCGCAAGCCTCTCTTTTTTCTCTTTCCACCTAGGCATGCTTTGGATAGGCACTTGCGTGCGCCCAATGCAAGCGGATCTCGTCAATAGTGACGAAACTCTCACAGGGTTATGGGTTGATCTGATGTTTCTTTGGCGAGTCTACGGTATTTTTCGTATATTTCTTCTGCCCTTGGTCGCAGTTCTTCTGGAAGGTTTGGATCATCATCTAACACACTTTCCTTGTGCTGTCGTAGTCTGATTTTCGCCCAGTATGTGTCACGTTTGTAAAGGGCATATTTGAGTTCTGTTTCCATTGCGTTAAAATGCGCTGTGTAGAAGGGGATTTTTGGCGTTTCCATGATTACGCGTTTGTCTATCTTTCTCCCTATTTTCTTGACTTCACTTATCTCCACTAGTTCGTGTATCATTATATACTCATTGTTAAGAACGTCCTGCAAGGTTGTAGGGTCTTCAGAAAAGATCTCGCCAGTCATGTAATCATAAAACTCTTTTGCTGAAACATCGACAGGAAAATAACCAAACTCTCTTAGTGCCTCTCTAGCCTTCCTGATCTTGGCATCGATTTCACTTGACATAGACGCCATTTCCATATTCTATCTTGTGGATTTCGCTAGTATTTCTGGTTTTTTCCATTCTTCTCTGAGAATACTATAGAGATATGCATCAGTCCATTCCCCTCTGACAAAGCCCGATTTCCGTATGATTCCTTCCTTTTTGAACCCTGCCTTTTCTAGAACTCGCTGCGAGGGTGCATTTTTCACGTTGGTTATTGCTTGTATTCGCATAATATCTTTGGAAAGAAACAGGTAGTCCACTATGATCTGCACCGCTTCGGTTCCGCAGCCCTTGCCTCTCTCGTTAGGTATTATGTCATAGCCGATCTCCATCCATCTGTTCGGCTGAACAAGCCAATGCGCAATAAACCCTATTCTCGTTCCATCCTTCCTCTCGATAATGAAACGCTGTCTCTCAGCCAAGATAGCCAACTGTGACGGACTATCAAACTGTCTTAACCTTTCTGCTTTCGATTTCTGTGCAGGAATCGGGTCATACTCGCCATGATAGTCAATTCTGTTGAACCATTCATGGGCAAAATCCACGTCATCCCTCTCCATTACCCTAAGGTTCACATTTCTACCTTCCAGCAATTTCTGTCATCCTCGTTCGGTAATCATTGTTTTGATTATGGTTTATCAATGTTGTTGTCGCTTGATTCTCGACTTTTCTCCCGCAAACCCCTTTTTCTTTTTCATAATGATTCTACTGCTCAAGTCTTGGCTCCTCGTTCAAGTCTCCTGAGCCTAAGTCGCTTATAGTCTTGGCGTAGGGTATTTTTACTGCGTGTTATAATTAAAGGATAAGGTAATACAAGGAGAATCTCTCATGTCTTCTGAGCTGATAAGAGAGTACTATGTGAAGGATTCTATAAGAGAATGGAAAAGACTGGTCAGAGATCCGTTTCATAGACTAGAATTCGATACAACTATGCTTTTTCTTAAAAAATACCTTCCGAAAAAAGGGTTGATTTTGGATGCTGGTGGTGGACCTGGAAGGTACACAATAGAACTTGCAAGACTAGGGTATGATGTTGTCTTGCTCGATCTCGTACCAGAACTGCTACAAATAGCAAAAAGAAAAATCAAGAAGGAGAAAGTTCAAGATAAAGTGAAGCAGATCCTGGAAGCTTCAATAGAGGATCTTTCTATGTATGAAAACAACACTTTCGATTCGGTTCTTTGTCTTGGAGGAGCACTTTGCCACTTAGTAAGCAAAAAACGGAGACAAAAAGCAGTTAGCGAACTAATTAGAATCGCTAAGGATGATGCTCCAATTTTTGTTTCCGTAATTGGAAGATTGGCTGTCTGCATCAATTCGATAGTCTATTTATGGCCAGAAATGCTTGAAGCTTCTGACGTTTTCAGAAAATATACCACTACTGGAGATTATTTAGGAGGATGGGGATTTGCTCCTGCTCATTTCTATTCTATTGAGGAGTTGAAAAAAGAATTCGAACACAAGACAACAATCCTACAAATGGTGGGATTAGAAGGCATATTTTCGGCTCATCAAAGAAGATACAATCAAGTCTATAGACAGAAAAAGTACAACGAAATCCTGTGGGAGACTCATCTAAGAACTTGCACAGATCCATGTGTGGTTGGAACTAGCCAGCATTTTATGATTATTTGCAGAAAATAGAATGGAAACAGCCGAACTTGTAGTACAAAATCCAAATAAAAGCATTCAGAACACTCAAGTCTACATTCGCATTGATCGGGCCATATTCCAAAACACAGTCAATGACAAGTACCATGCCAAAGTTGCAAAAACAAAGAAGAAATCTCTCCAGCTGCTAGAGGCGGGGTTTGAATACGTGCTCCAAAAAGACGACTTGGACTACTTCGAAAAACGCAAATAACCAGAAAATATGATGGATTTTATAAAAATCTATGGGATTATCTCGCATCCGTTGTACTTCATGAATTCGAAATTTTTTAGGCTTATCCGTCCATTTTCAATACTCTTTCTAATTCTTGGTAGCTCTTTGGCTACTGCGTCTACAAGATTTCGCACAGTGTTACAAACTAGAGTGTAATCTTCTGCCGCCCATCGCTTGGTAACGTTTGCATATAAGCAACGGCCGCCGCAGATGTGGAAAACGTCGCATTTTGTGCATGGTTCACCTACGAAAACTTTCTTTAATTTCAACGGATCTGCATTGCTGATGTGTCCTAAATAATAGTCTTTCATTCCCCACATGGTTGGGCATGGAACAATGTGGCCGTCTGTTTGTATGGCGTAATTTATCCATCCTCCTCCGCAGCGCAGGAGACTTGTTTTTTCGCATGATAGAAGTGATTGAGAGATTCCAAGGAATGGATAAAGTCGCAAAACAGCTCTATTCTCTTCCATGTAGTCAACCCAAAACTTGACAAGTTTTCGTATTCCAGGGTTGTAGTTTTCTTCGCTCCACCTTTTGAAGTCTCTCCTTGCGAAATCATTTTTCCAGAAACCTGCGTTCAGCTGCCAGTGCACAGAAGAAAATGAAAATTCCTCGTTATCTACGAGCCATGTGACCTGCTTGCAAATATCAGTCTGTTCCATAATCGTCATTCTCGCAATTAGCTCACCTCCAAAACCGTTTCGCTTAATCAACTTTAAATTGTCAATTACTTTTCTGAAAGTGCCTTTCCCTCTATAAAAATCAGTTAAGGCTTCATCGCCGTCTATGGAGACGAGGATTGTGTGAAAGCGGTTAACATATTCTGGTTCTAAATGGTCCAAAAGCAAACCGTTCGTTTGAATTAGAAAATATTTAGCCTCAACATTATCCATGATCTGCTTAATTTCTTCAATGCAAAGTAGTGGTTCTCCGCCATAAAAGGTGAAAATGCAATCAGAATCTTGCCTACATAACTTATCTAATAGGCTAATGTCATAGTTTATTTTTTTAGGTAAAGAATAATCAACATCAAAACCCTGAAAGTCAGCGTCCACATCCTCCAATGCTTCACCAAAACAATAGCTACATTGAAGGTTGCATTCAGTCGTTAGTATCACATGAAAGAACATGAGCTCTCCCTAAAACAGAGGAAACTCTAGCTTTTAAGCGTATTTTTCCTTAATCGCTCTCGGTAGTTTTAAGTAGAAGTTGATATTAGTTCTTTGCCAATTGTCTCATGGTCCTGAAACTGGTTAAATCACTCTGAAGGAAATCCTCGGAAGCGGACATTTCACTCACAAAGGGAAAATAGGAGCAAAACCAACGTTGTCAACGCTCTCGTTCGTCAACAAACTTGCGAGAAAGACACGATACGCTGGCACCGAAGGCGAAACTGATGCATACTATTTGATTTCTGAGGAGTTCGAGAAATTAGGTTGTAAGGTTGAAAGAGAGGAAACCGAGTACATAAGATCAACAAAGTCCGTGATCTTCGTAAGCCTTCTAACATACTGGCTTACTCTGGTGTGCATCATCATCTCTTGGCTCGTCCATCCCCTGACCGTAGCCTTGCTGATCATTGCCATATTTGGGATAATGACAAAAATAATGCCTGAAGTCACACTAAAATTGGCAAAAGCTAAGTCCTTTAATGTCATAGCCACTGTAAACCCGGAGAAAGAACACAGATTGATTCTTTGCGGACATTACGACTCCTCACAAGTTAAGGGCCAATTTGCTCAGAAGTACGAGAAGAGAATCATGAATGTTGTACCTGCTCTGGAGCTGGCCTTCATCATTTACGTTGTGTTACTTTTTGCCAGAGGATTCTATCTGCTTATTGTCAGTGGTTTCAGCTTTGCTTCGCTGATAGAACTAACGCCCCAGGTGGTTGGTCTTTGGAGTATGATATGGTGGGGCTACACAATTGTCTTTACAATAATGATAGTGATAGGCTCCTACTACGAAATTACGATGTTTACTGAGAAATATTCTTACGGAGCAGATGACAACGCATCTGGCATCGCGGTTATGATGGAAACAGCGAGAAGACTTCGTGGAAAAGATTTAGACCTTAGGATAGACTTCGTCTCCTTCGCTGCTGAAGAAAGAGGGTTGTTTGGAAGTAGGAAATGGGTCAACAAGCACATAAATGATATAGATAAAGAGAGAACTTACGTATTGAATCTTGACTGTGTTGGTCGCGGCGAGAGATTCTTTGCCATAAAGGGCTTGGGAATGGTCTTCAAGAAACATTCTGACCCGATGTTGTTCGAAACCTTGGCTAATGTATTCTACGAACTAAAGCTGCCTTACGAAGAATGTTGGACCAGCAGCAGCGACCACGCAGAGTTTGTTAACAAAGGATTCAAAACATGCGCGGTCTTCCGTTTCAACATAGAAAACGCAAACATTCCGCGGATAATTCTCAGAAAGTTGTTCAGAATACCTGTAAAAACGAATAACATCCCATACGGAGATTGGATACACACGGAAAAAGACACCGTTGAAAACATAGATGAACAGAAACTGGAAGAGACCACACTTGTAGTTATTAGATTCATTGAAAGGTTGAACGAAAAAATAAAAACTGAGTCGGCAGGCACGTGCTAGCTTGAATTACTAAACCAAAATCATCATAACATTTTTTACTAGGCAACGAGTAGTTGCTCTTGAAGTTTGGAAAATCAGCAGCCACGTCCTTCTTATGCTTACGCAAACCAACACTTGCTCTGAAAATTGCATTCAGATGTCAATATCACAACATAGACCGTAACTTTCCCTTCAAAAGGGATACTCTGTTTCTAAGGATGCTTCTCTCTGATTTTCTTCGCTTTTTCAATGTAGTCTTTAAGTTCTCTTTCTCTGATTTTCTTTTCAGGCAAAGTCTCAGGAGCATACATCAAAGGCAAAACAGCCAAAAACAAGAAAAAGCTAGCCAGAGAGAAAGCCATGCCTAACGGAATGATTTCCACGTAAGGTTTAACTAATATGGATAAGAAACTTCCAAGAAGATAAGGAAGCCCGCCTACAAGATAATATTTTTCTTTCTCATACGTGCCAGCAAGATCGCCCCATAAAGTCATGAAGAAAACTGAGGCAAACATTCCCCAAGCAATACCGTCAAAAGCTGTATAGATGTACCATGAAACGGGCATTTCGGCTAGAAGACTCAACACAGCATATTCCACACCTAAAACAACAAAACCAATAATAATGACCCGCTTTCTACCTGAAAAGTCAGCAATAATGCCTCCTACTAATGCGAATAAGCCGCTTATTGCCACTTCAATGAAACTTATGAGGTGATATAGCTCACCGAAAAGACCTTGTAACAAAGGTGCTTCCATCCAATTTACAAGGGAGAACATTATCCATGGCACAAGATACAAAACCAATTCTCGTTTCCCCAAGACATATGCATATGAAGGCACATTACGCAGCTGTTCAGCTTTCTTATCTTTGAATGTGAAAAGGAACAAGATCGACCCAACTGTCCTCCAAATAGCCAGCATCAAAACAGCTAAAATATTACCCACTGAGAACAGAATTACAATAAGAAGCATCGTTACAAAACCCACAAAAAAGTATGTAATCCCCCCAAAAAAGCCACGGCCCTCGACATTAGTTCTATCAGCGAAGCAAGCCAAACTTGACGGAAGCCCTGCGCCCACTGAAATTCCAAAAAACAACGAAATTAGCACATTTTCAGATACATTATTGTTTGGAACAGTGATCAGCAAAATTGATATGATCGTTCCACCAAGCATCCAGAGTGAAAGGAAAATTTTCCTTGAACGTGGAAAGAATTTTGCTCCCAAAATGGCAGAACCTGCGACTGCAACATAGTAAATGCCAAAAAGAATCAGAGCATCAAAAGGGGAAATAGAAAGGGCGTAGATCAAATTGCCGAAAATTGCATTCGTAAGCACAAACCACGTAAGACTGTTCACTACAATAATAAATGCTGGAAAGAATTCTCTCCAAACGTTTTTTTGTTTGAGCGTATTTCCCCAATGCATTTTAGCTCGCTCACCTAATTAGCTATGTATTGAGATAATAATTTTACTCGTTCGGATGTTTCTGTATTGGTGTTCGACAGCAAATTTTAAGTATAAGTGTCCAACACGTATGCAGTAGGGGATAAGAGATGAAGAAGGCTAAACGGGATCGTCCAGTTCGAACCTATCCGCTTTAGACAGAACAATTACAAGTCTTCTAATGCTGTCGTAACGAGTTGAGTGAGCAAGTATCTAATCTGCCTATTTTTAATCTGTAATGTCATATTACACGCATAAGTGATGAGGCTTTCCATTTTTCTCTTGAGCTTTTTCACTTCCTTTGTTTCGAAAACTATGTCAAGGAGCTTGTCGACATCCTTGCCTATTACTCTTTTCTTCAATAGTAGTTCTTGAATTCTTCCCGAGTTTTCACCTTGCAGTGCATATAGGATAGGGATAGGAAGGCACTCATTTTGAAGGCGTTGATGCAATTCCTGGATTTCGAAGACATCTATGAATTCTTCTCGTAATGTTGCCAATATTCCTAGAATTCGGCCATATTTGGTTAAAACCTCAATTTCGCTTTCTGTTCCTCCGCCCATTATTGCACCAAGTCGCATGCTCGTCTCAACACTCACCGCCTTCATTTCTAGGATTTGCATATACTTCTCTGGTATCACATCCATTTTGCCCTTGGAATCTAACTCTAAAGCGTGTGCGTTTCCAACCTCGAACATTGACTTTTTAATGGTTTCAAAGATTTCTCTTGCTTTTTCTGTGGGTAGTTCCGCCATTGATTTGCCGAGGAGGGTGACACCACTTACAAAGAACGCGTTTCCTAAAAGAAGCGCTATATCTTGTCCGAATTTTCCAAAGACAGTTGGTCTTCCATGCTTTACATCTGATTTATCAATTATATCATCGTGTATGTCAAGCGCGGCTGTTAGCATGGCTATGGCTGCTTGAACCTTTACCGCTTTGTCTGGATTGCTACCCACCGCTTCGCAGGCTATTGAAAAAAATCCAGGATGTGTGAAGATTTCCCAGCTTGAAGTGTAATATTCTAATGCTTCACGTATTTTTTCGCTTTCAATTTTTTCCCCCAAAATAGCTCTTCTTGCAAATCCAAGCGCTTTTTTGCTTCTTTCCTTAAGGATTTCTAAAACCATTTCCGATGCTTTGAGTTTTCTAGGGCTCATAATCTTAGTTTTTGTTGTTAGTTCTATTTAAGACTAATAACAATTTTTTGTGAGAGAAATTTCCCGCGTCTAAGATCGTTTTTATTGAAGATGGCTCCACGATCAAGTTGCCACTCGGCAAAAGTTTAGTTGATGCAAGAAATCTTCAAAGATGTATTGAAGCCATAAGAAGAATCCTAAATTACTGTAAAATGTTAAAACGGTCCTTGCTCCATAGTATAATTCGTCACCATATTCTTTTCGCCAATACTTTTCAAAAAGATGTAGATCTCCGTCCAAAAATGCTAAACCACAGAGCATTCCCCCCTTCATAGCATAATAAATTCCTGCACCGCCTATCGGATTTACATGTCCAGCCGCATCACCTATTAATGCCCAATTCCCGCCAGAACATGGCAAATCAAAGAAATCCTCCATCCATATAGCCGGCACTAAATGAGCAAAGAAATGTCCTTTAAGGTGTTTTAACTGCTTTCCAGCGGGGTGTAAAAAGATAAACTTGTCCAATGACTGCTTTAATTTCTTTCCTGTTTCCGTGCTTCCAATACCGACATTTATGCTGGTTCTTTTTGGAAAAATCCATATGAAACCACCTTTTTGCACATATTCATGTGAGTAGTAGGCTTCTATAGTATTTTTGGCGAATGTTTTCTGTATATACTTGCTTGAACATGGAAAATTATAGCCGACCGTTGTGGCTAAAAATTGTGGAGGAATAGGCCTAAAAACATATTTTCTTATGAGTGACGGACAACCATCCGCCCCTATAAGAACTTTAACCTTTACGCATCTATCTTTATTTGTTTTTAACACCCAGCCTTTCTCCTCCCTTATTACTTCAGTCACTTTTTCAGCGAAAAAAGCCACACTTTTATTTTTTAACGCCCTTTGAAGCAAGTAATAGTCGAAATCCTTCCTAGAAATCAAAAACATGGAAGGCCTATAGGTTAGTTTTACACGGAATTTAAATCTCTCGGCTAAAAACCATTTTACCTCGTTTTCTAAAAGTTCCTCTGGAACATCGAATTCTTCAACAACTCTGTTTTCAATAAGTCCTCCACATGGCTTTTCCCTAGGATGAGAATGATCAAAAAGGGCTACTTTAACTCCAGCCCTTCCTAAAATTTGTGCGCAGGAGGAGCCTGCAACTCCAGCTCCAACAATCCCAACTTCAAAAGTATTGGGCAACGCCTCAGTTCACCTTTCACGCACTGTTCAGTCAAATTGTTTATGATTAATTAAACTATTTAAAATCATAGTTCTTAAGAATATGATTCAACAACCACTAAAACTGTGGGATAAGTAAGGAAACCTACGAAACGGATTTGAGTATGTCTGCACCTTCAATAGTATAATGCTGTTCAAAAATCCTTGCTTTTTATTTTATGTCTTGTTTTTGTATTTGTTCTTTTAGTACGCCAGCATATGTTTCTATGTATTCTTTTCCCTTTTCGGTTATTGTGTAGACTTTTCTTGTTCTTCCTCCTTGTTGTTGTTTTTGGCTTGTTAGGAAGCCTTTCTCCTCTAATGCATTAAGTAGTGGGTATAAGGCTCCGTGTCTTAGTATTACGTCGAATTTTGTTTCTACCTGCTTTTTTATTTTGTAGCCCCACATGGGTTGCATCTGAATAAGCCTTAACAATTGGATGTCAAGCAAGTTCTTGGTTATGCGTTGAACAATTTCTTTTTTGAAGTTTTCTGCCAATTTTTTCACGCTCTACGTGTTCTGTTTTGAACTGGTTCATGTTTGGACTTATTTAAGTTATGTATAGAATAGAATATTTTAATATGCTGCAATATGCTTTTTTATGTTTGGGGTAGGTATGAACCTTTATATCGGCGTTTATGCTCTATAAAGTCTTGAGATATGTCCGAAAAAGGACATATTGTATCCTTGTCTAACAGAAAAACTGTTGGACACAAATACAGAAGGAAAAATAAAATGGGAAACAACTCAAAAGAAGTTCAAGTCAAGTTGATGAAGGGACTCCTAGACCTTATAGTACTACAGTTCTTGAGTTCGACACCCATGCATGGTTACCAAGTAATTACAAGAATTCG
>Ga0315280_10011271_pt1 | contig 11019 bp, 9 predicted proteins | sample YL17G06_40_MG_FD_203697 | JGI IMG/M metagenome (GOLD analysis project Ga0315280, IMG submission 203697) | Sediment microbial communities from Yellowstone Lake, YNP, Wyoming, USA - YL17G06_40 | ecosystem: Environmental > Aquatic > Freshwater > Lake > Sediment | place: USA: Wyoming | collected... | reverse complement strand
CGACCAAATTAAACGGATTCTATCCGAGGAAAGAGAAAACTGGTCCATAACCTCAAGCCTGCAGGAAATATATGATAATCCATACTGTATCGCAGAAGAGTATCAGGGAGAAGACCCAGATGACAACATAGGCTTTCACAGAATCGACAATGGGATGATGCCTTCACAAGAACTAAAAGCAACGTGGAGAATAAGACCAGATGATGATCGTCGAGTAAGAGCCGTAATGGTTCAAAAACTGAAGACAGCGGCTTCAAACGGTCACACGTTCCTTTCTCAAAAAGACCTGTTGGGACTGCTTAAGAAAGAAGAACAACTGAAAGGTAGTAGCGAAGTCGATATTTTCAAGATAGAGGCAAGCAAAGATTTCTACGAAAAAGAATTAGCAATAATGCCGTGGAAAGACAGCCATTTGTTCTATTTGAGAATATACTGCGACCATGAAAACCTAATTAGAGAGCGCTTGAACAAACTCATGAAAAGAGATCTGATCGGGTCAAGCAAAATCCCTTGGGATACTTATCTTCCGAGGAATAAGAAGAACAAACGTTTTCAAGAAGCTATTACAGAACAGGCTACTGCATTGGAAAAGATGTACCAGAGTGCTTTCAGTGTTCTAAGCGGCGCTGCAGGCACAGGGAAAACTACAGTTCTCAAAGCCCTTATAGACGGCATACATTCCAAACAAGTTGGTCAAACATTCCTATTATTGGCACCAACAGGAAAAGCAGCCGTAAGAATGAGCGAGCGAACTGATCATGAGGCTATGACCATCCATCGTATTCTCATGAAAAACGGATGGATAAACGAGAATACATACCAACTCAAGTTGAGCGGCGGCGAAAAAATCTCGGATTATCAGAATATCATAATTGATGAGGCTTCAATGGTTGATCTGCCGTTACTCGGCACACTATTCAGAGCGATCGACTGGAATGTGGTCCAGCGCCTTATCTTAGTCGGAGACCCAAATCAGCTCCCACCTATCGGTGTTGGCAAGCCATTCGCTGACACTGTTGCTTTTCTGAAGAAGAGTACCGAATTGGCAAATTATCTCAGCATATTATCTGTTAACTGCCGCCAGATCGAAGAACAAAGTGCAACACTGGCTTTCGCAAATACGTTCATTGGATCTCAAGATTTAGCTGACGAGGACCTTTTGACTAAGATAGCAGAAGGAAACAAGGTCGGAAAAGATTTCGAGGTAAGATATTGGAAAGATGAGACTGACCTTTCAGATGTTCTGAGAACAGCCTTTAATGACATACTGAAAGAAGAAATCGATGACTTCGATCCTGCAAGACCCTACGAGGCCTTTAACGAGCTACTAGGTTTGAATGAAGAGAGTGCTGAGCGTAGTCTCTCAAGACTTCAAATTCTCTCACCATACCGAGGGCACTACTATGGAACAGATCCAATCAACTTGTCGATGCAAGACTACCTTCGCAAAGGAACTTACTGGCCAAGTCTTGGCTTCGCCAGATTGGACAAAGTAATTCAAATAGCGAACATCAACATCAGGAAAAACTGGAAGATCGCTTGGAACCCAAGCAAAAACACACATGTAGACTCATACTTATTTAACGGTGCACTTGGATACGTTAATCCATTCAAGGACCGAACAAAAGAACACAAACTATGCGCAGTTTTCGACACTGCACCCGACACTCTATTCTTTTTGACCAAGAGCTTTGCCAAGAAGAATCTTGAATTGGGATATGCTATAAGCGTTCACAAGTCCCAAGGAAGCGAGTTTGATACAGTCCTTCTGGTCATTCCGTCTGAGAAGCTTGGCCTCATTTCGAGGGAACTCTTTTACACCGCCCTCACGAGATCCACAAAACGACTTATCTTGCTACTTCAGCAAGACATTACAGCCATACTTCACGCTCGTTGGCCCGGAAATTCTGTTCTGTTGCAGCGCAACACCTCATTATTCGAAGTATGGGAAGCACCAAAGGAAATTGAAAAATTCAAACCAGAGAACCTTATACACACCACAATACGTGAAGAGTTAGTCAGATCGAAATCAGAGCTCATCATCGCAAATCTGCTTGCGGCTCACGGCGTCAGTTACTATTACGAAAAGCCTCTCAAAGCCTCAGAAACTGACTTCAAAATCCCAGACTTCACCATAAAGTACGAAGGAAAAGAATACTATTGGGAACACCTTGGACTTTGGCAAGAAGAGGAATATCAAGAATACTGGCGCAAAAAGGAGAAATGGTATAAGGACCACGGCTTCTTCGATAGACTCATAGTCACAAAGGAAGAAGTGGGTTTCAACAGTAAGAAAGTGGAAGATATCATAAAAACCCGCTTCTCATGACGTTGTTTATCTGAAACTGCCAATTTCCCTGTTCTGAAAGTGTGCGAATGCAAACCTGCAAGACGATCATCGGTAACTCTGCGGCCGATATAATCTGTATCCAAGATATTGTCTGCCAATACATAATGGTTAATTCCGTAAGTGACGAATCTCACAGCATGAATTAGGCCTAAAGTGAACTGTAATTGATCGAGTTTCTCATTGCCTCAGCACTAGTTCTTGTAGTTATCATACTAGTTATTCTATTAAGACTTTCAGGCAAACTAGGAAAAGCTTCACTGGATCAAGAAGCTGTCAAAGGAGCATTAGTCACCTGCTGGAAAGAACTCGGCATAGACCAAGACATTGGAGCAATCAAACAAAGAGCGACAGACATACAAAGTGCCACACAAAACCTGCAAACACTTTTCAAAGTCACACGCGGCCGGGGAGAATATGGCGAATTTCAACTCGAACAAATCTTACGAGATCTTTTGCCAAAACAGTATGTTCACATAAGAGAGCACATCTCAAAGACGGGCAAAATCCCCGACGCTCATATTGTCACTCCACAAGGCATAGTATGTATCGACTCCAAATTTCCATTAGACAACTACAGAAGACTAATAGAAACAACAGACGAAACACAAAGAGCAAGCTTCGCCACAAGCTTCTCCAGTGATGTCAATGCTCACATGGAGAAAATCAAATCTGATTACGTCAAACCTGAAGAAGGCACAACACCATTTGCTTTCGGCTTCATCCCTTCAGAAGCCGTATACCAATACCTGACAGAGTGTGAACCAAGCTTGGTCGCCGAAGCGGCAAAAGAAGGTGTACTCATAGTCTCTCCGGCTACGCTCGCCACAAACCTCAACCTTCTATCCGTAGGACTAAAAGCAACTGAGATATCTGAGAAAGCACAGCAGATTCAGAACAACCTTGGCAAACTTAAATCGTTGGAAGAAGTGGAAACTAGTTGGAGTACACTTTATACATACATCAAAAATACCTACAGTAAGGCCAGCGAAGTTAACGAGAAATATGGTAAACTCAGAGACACTTTTGATCGGATCGCGAATATAGAAGACTAGGCGGCGGTCTACTATGCCCGAAGATGAAGAAGAGTATCATTGCGAAGTGTGTGGTCGAAGAATTAGTAAGGAAGAATACGAAGAATACGACGGTATGTGCTGGGAATGCTGGGATGATCAACTTACCGAAGACTCAGATGATATGTTCGGAGATCTAATGTGAAATCAGTGATAGATAAAGATCGACAAACGCAAAAGGCACGACAAAGATTCGTAAAGCCGAAATCATCCGGCTCTAAAAGTTCGGCTTTGATATAGATTCTCTGTTCACAATTTTTTTAACTGACCAGTTCCAATTGTAAAATCGTCATAGATATTCGAAGTGAGAAGCGATTGGTAGTTCACTTACGCATGCTATGTTCAAAAGATGTCAAGATTCGTGACTTCAATGATATTTTGGAAGAAAAAGGTGAACGCACCTTTCAAGTTGTCAGGAAAAGAGGGGTTGCTGCGTGGAAAAGCAAGCCTTACCAAGGCAGAATCGAATTTAGACGAGAATTGTCACCAGTCATAGATGTCAGTATATGGGGCAAAAGACAAGACCGAGTAACGGGTTCGTTTATTGAGTGGATCATCAGAAATGCATCTGACAAAGTGCTCGAGATTAACGTATACTTGCCTTAATCATTGCACTTAGATTCCTGTTTTAGGATCATACTTGGGCAACGCGCTCTATTCTACATGAAGAATCTGTAGCTGGAGGGTGGAGTTCCGCCAGTTGCAACCATCTCCGCCATCACTGCTCCCACTTTCCTTGAAACCCCAATAGTGACAGGCATTCTTGTGTAGAATGTCGAGGAGTTCCAGTCAAGCTTGGTCAAGCCAATCATATCCATACAAATGCTCTCAATTGAAGTATCTAGTCTTTGACAGATCAAATGAAGCGGTCGAGGGACTCCCGGTCCCGGATATGTCGCAAGTGCTGGCACATAACCCGAAGTGAATAACATTGCTTCATTAGCATTGACTATGGCAGTGCCACGAACGACAGGATAATCGTATTTTTCATGATAAGCCCTGAAACTTGGCCACTCAATCACATGCAAGACATCCAGAACATCGATGTCCTTACAGGCTTGTTCGCATCCATCTAGCTCTTCGTCAGAGAATCTCGTTGACTTATGAACTACTACTCTACGTGGCAACTTGTTTCTCTGCGTGCGGAAAAGTTCGATTGAGTCTCGAACTATCTTCTGCATCTGTTGCGAGCTCAAACGCACATTCCTTTTTTCCTTGTCTTCATCCCACTCAAAAGCTTCGCCTCTAATCACCTGGCTTTCACCTGTTCTCATATACACCTGTGCGATACTTGCTCTCATTGTCTTGCCTGAGCGCCCAATCTCGTTGTAAAAAGAAATGCCAATATAACAAGTCTCATCATCTATCTCTGCCAGTTTCCACGGAATACCAGTGGCCTTGTAATATATGGCAACGGAGAAATTCCAACCAATGAGCGCAGGACTCTGCTTTTGTATTGAGAACGCTAGGGTCTTAGGAGTTATCATCTGAGTAGTGAATCCTCTCAGAGCTGCTTGGGCTTTTAGATGGTTGTGAAAATCAAATAATTCGGCACCTGTGCTTTCCGGATCACCAAACTCTCTTTGTTGATACACGATCTTGTCGGTTTTTTGAAACGGATCTTTGCAAAGGCTTAGCAAATCATCGTCAATTGGCAACAGGATTGTTTGTGGTCCTGGATGGGCCTCAGTCAGGCCGTCAAATTTCTCACAGTATTGTTTGACGGCCAGAATGATTCTTTCCTTTCTTTTTTTGGTTTCCAAGCTTCTAATGAATGCTCTGTCGATTTTTAGAATGCAATTGTCATCAACCTGTATTTCGAATCTCAAAGGGCTCTTAAGAGATAGACCAGGAAAGTCTATACCCTTGTATTCTGTTTGTGAACGTTCTTCAGCAGCTATCCTGTATTTTAGTCTGTCCAGCCACACTTTTGTTTTGTCAATACTTCGCTCAGTACCTATGATGCCTACTCTAATCGATATACTTGTCTGACCGTTTCCGCTCATTCCACCATGTGGACCATAGTTCAATAAACCTACCTGAGGATCGCGACATCTTCCGTTCCCACCAAAGAACAACTCGGGCTCATCAATCCGAAAAACTCGAAATACCATCATTTCCCTCCAAAATCCCATAGTCTACTCTGATCTCTGTCGATCACCTTAGGACTCCAATCCACAACTTCTCTGATGAAATGACCAAATCGGAAATTGTCAAACCATTTCTCTGGTTTTATAGCATATTCCTTAGATTCGAACAAGACGTACTTCCATAATCTCATAAGTCCAAGTCTGGTCTTGCATCTGTCAAATTGAGGATTTCTGAACTTAGCATCGAGTTTCTTGCGCGTTTCACCATCTATCGCTGTTTCGCCATCAAAGGTATAGTACTTTCTAGGCGTGAGTTCAACATAGGAGTTTTCCCAGTATGTAGGAGTTTCAAGTTCTATGGCTCTGTGAAAGAAGAAGTTAGGCTCTCCTTTCTTACCATATCGAGAATCTTCCAGATGAACTAACTTCCTTACGACCCATCTTGACTTCTTATTTGGCCCCATAACCATTCTCTTGAGTTTTGATTTGTCCAGCATGGGGAAGTAGAAAATGCCTGCTTTGCTGTCTCTATACACGCCTCTGTTCCATATGATTCTTCTCAGGTGCACATTCACCAATTCAGAGCATAAAGGAGGGTTTTCCGATTGAAGATCCTTAGTCTTCAACGTAGTTTCCAGTCCAGCTGCATACTCAGTTAAAGGATTTTCTTGGTCAAACCTCACGAATGACATCATAAGGCGGCTTTTGGTTCTCCAGATGAATGGGGGGATCAGTTTTCCTTTCAAACCCTCGTAAATATCAGTTTTGCTTTCAGCACTCGATTGGCATTTATAATAGTATGGTGGAAGACTGATTGGAAGTATGTTCATTACGAGATTGCTCTTTTTCATCGTTGGTGCTCTTCTCTTTTCTACAATACTCAAGAGGCTCTGTGCCATTTTAGAAATAGATAAGGCAGATTTTGACTCCTTTTCACAAACAGCAATTTCCAAGCGCTGACTGCTCGCAACTGTGACGGTGCTCTCTGAGAAGAACTTGGCTATGTCAACAATCTCTTGGTCTGATAGAGGGACGTCGTTTTCTTTTATACATTTAGTGTTATACCAGTTACACCATCTATGGATTGCTAAGCCTTGATTGTTTTCGGAAAATATCGCCTCCCACGCGTCAGGTTTTTTTACAGCTTGGGCAAACAAGTAGAAATTGAATCTTTCGTTCTGGTCCTTAGCACGCCAAAGTCTGAAATATCTAATCAACTCCTTGGCAAACTTGCAGGAAGTCAATGACAGATCTTCTGCTTTAACTTCAACTAGAAATTTCTTGCCTGGAGCCGTCATTGGATTGCAGAAAAGCATGTCCTCAAAAGTCCCTTCAATGTATGAGTCAGTTATCTGAGAGTAACCAAACGATTCTAAGTAGGCGCGAACACTCTTTTTATATGCTTCTGACTTGCCTGTGAGAGATTCCCTTCTTCCATAGAGGAAGTGAATTGTCATATTATTCACCGATTAGTTGAATGGCGCCTAAAATAGAATATCTACAGTTGAAAGTATATGTGTTGTGACAAAGAACTTATCAACATGGTTACAGCATCTCATCAAAACTGCGGTAAGCAGAATTCCGTTCCTAACCCTAAGACAACTCTCTTGAGGGTATAAACCAAACTTCCCATCTCCAAGTGCTAGAAGAAGATTTTTGAAAGTGATATACTCTTGTATGTTATCAGAAAACAAATGTAATGAAAAAAGGCGATTCGAATATGGATTTAAGAAAAACACATCTATATTTCACCTTTGCGGGAAGACGGTGATAGACTTTTGGACTGATACCACTAAAGATGGAGGACTTTGTTTCGGACCTACAATCCCGAATTCTGATATACACCTCACAGTGTTGCAAAGCAAGGGAAAATTGCGGCATCACATAAAGCACAAAAGGATTAAGGAGCCTCCTGACGAGAGCCCAGTGGGTGGACAAATATCAACTAGGCAGGTGACTGTCAGTCTTGGGAAAATGTTATTGAAGCGATTGGCGACGTATCATGGGAACAAGACTTGCTGGGCATTCACACCAGCTAGATGGGAAAGGATTCAATCTCGGTTACCAAAAGCAGATTTAAAAGGCAATCTTTATGTGGCTTTGGAATTCCTATTGGCCCAGTTGGACATGAATTTTTCAAAGAAGAAACTCTGGAAGAAGGTACATATCCGGTCTCTCCTAGCCAGCGAACCTCATTTCGGTTATTTACAATCTAAACAAGGTCTGAGAATGGTCACACCTATTTCCAAGAATCAAATGCTAACTTGGCCTTTGTCCAAATCAGATGAGATTCAAAAATACTTCTCCAAAGTTATAGGGATTGACAATTTCTTTGAATATCTGGACAGCACCGAGGAAGGCAGAAAGCTTTCATCGGAGATCAAGCGCCATCTTATGCAATTGAGCACATCATGAAGTAAGCAAATGAGCTTCTAAGCCTTATGACTTTCCAAACAAAGAAAAATGATGGTTCTGAAAACTCAGCACACATTATTAAGTAGAAATTATAAAGTTCATTAACAGGAGAGATTGAAAGATGAATGAGCAGTTTGATGCGGCAGCAAGATCATTTGATGTTGACGGACAAATAAAGAAAGAAATGGAAGAGGCCCGAAGGCTCTTGGAACAGTTTCTGAAAAAGTTTCCATTTAGGCAGAATCCTTCAGCAATAGATGAATTAAAGCCTGAAAACCTATTCGAGAAAGGAAATCCAGATTCTTTCTTTCAATGGTTAGAATACAAGCTGAAAGATTGCGGGCGCTTGTTTATTGGAAGTAGATTCGTCTTTGACAGTGCAGTGGAGAGAATAGACGACTTTAAGGATCTACTGAGGATAGCGGTTGATGATTCAAAAGAAATACACGAAAAGATTGACGCACCATGGGAGAAGATAAAGTTCTTTGGCGGTGACAAACACATAGCAAAGAAGATAATATATTGCTACTATTCTGATAAAGTTGTTCCAATCTTCAAAACCGAGGAAATTGAACATTTTTGCGAAGCAGTAGGTATTGATGAAACTGAAATTAAAAACGAAAGCCTCGCCAGATTCGGAAGAGATTACGAAAATCTGAGCGTTGGAGAAAAATGGCAGATTCTAAACGTATTACTTCTCAACTTTAAATCCAAGAAATTGAAGGACTGGAACAATATCTACTTCATGCACTTCCTATACAAGACCTTTCGTGGGGGCATTCCCTCTCGAGCCTCAGAGGCAGGTATAAGCAAACAGATTATACCTTTGAACAAATGGGGTCTCCTATTTGCACCTCGATGTCATGAAGAAGTATTGTACATGTTCTCTGTCTTGCACAAAGACATTGGGTTTCCATACATCGTTCAAATTGGTGTTGGTTACCCTGATGTCACAGCGATCAATGATAAAGGTGAAACAAAGAAAATCGAAATTGAACTTCTTGCAAGTCAATTTGATCATGATCCTAAAGGATGTGACTATATCGTCTGCTGGGAGAATGATTTCGAAGAAAAACCTATGAATTATCCTGAGATAATCGCGTTGCGAGATTATCTTTAGTAACACTATACTTCTATTATCTCATTAGCTCCAAGCTCTCTTGGTCTTCATGAAACTCGTAACCCTCAGTGCTATGACAATTCTTGTTTATCTAGAGCCTAAACAAGAAGGCTTTTCTTTACAAAACGCCTAATACTACGCGGTGCCAAGGTTGCTAATATCCATAGAAGCCAGCAGTTCTGAAAATAGCCTCAAATTAGGAGAGGTTGGGTTAGGAATGGGGTGCAGATTCCTATATCCGCGCCATATTGCTTTCTAGTTTCTAGGTTTCTAAGCAAAACAAAAATGAAGTTTCTAAACCAACATAAAATTATAAAGTAGAAAGATAGAAACTTTGCTCTAGAAGCGATCTGAAATGAAGTTCATATACACTGGCATTAGAGTCAGGGATCTGAAACGTTCTATCGAATTCTACACAAAAACGATGGGTATGAAAGAAATTGACAGAGGAAAAATGCATGCGGGTGGCATGTTCGTTCAGTTGAAAAGCAAGAATTCAGAGCAGGAACTGGAGCTGAACTACTACCCGCCGGGGAATAAATACTGCGAGGATTATGTTGAAGGTTCGGAGTTGGACCATCTAGCTTTCTGGTGCGAGAATGTTCGAAGAGACTATAAGAAGGTGCTTGCAGGCGGCGCGACCTCAGCTATCGCGCCTTGGGATGAAAGTGGCTATACGCTTGCATTTGTCAGAGACCCTGATGGAGTCTGGATTGAACTGATCGGTAAGAAGGTAAAATCGAAACCTGCGAGATAGGGAGACCAGTGAGCGCCCGCTGAATAGAGTCACAATTCTGCTTTGCGGAAGCGGATTAAGCGAAATAATTATAGCTCATCTCTAACAACCAGAACTCATGGAATACCTTGAATTTCAACGTAGAATTGCGCAGATTAAAGGGATGGGCTACGTTCAGTCTCATCGGAAGGGCGACACTGGAATTGGCAAGACTCTCGAAGACCTTTTGGGCATCACAGAGAACAATATTGCTGGCCCAGACTTCGCAACCTATGAGTTGAAAGCAGGTAGGAAAGAATCGGTTTCTATGCTAACGTTGTTTACGAAGGCCCCTTTGCCTGCAAGCGCAAACAAGAGACTCTTGGAAGTATTTGGTTACGCCCAGAGAAAGGCGCCGCGAGACTACAAGCAACTGTCTTTGGCCGGCAAAGAAGTCGATGTATCCAAGATACCCGTTGAGGATAAGGAACTACACGTGACGGTTGATGCGCTCAAACTGAACAGTGTTTGCTTAAAACTAGGAGTCAAGGAGAACAGGCTATTCATTGAAAACGACGAAGGCGTCGAGGCATATTGGGATAATGATGCTCTAAGGGAGGCCTTCGAGAAGAAGTATCACAAATTAGTTTGCGTCTTGGCAGATCATAAAATAGAGAGTGGTAGAGAGCATTTCTGGTTCAATGAAGCATTACTTTTAGATGGCTTTAGCTTTGAAAGATTTTCAGAACTCGTAGTGGAAGGCAAATTGAAAGTGAATATTAGAATTGGCCATTATTCTGATGGGCGTCTTCATGACCATGGAACTGGCTTCAGGATTCTTCCAAAGCATTTGCCTCAATGCTTCAAAACTATTAAGAAGGTACTCTAGGCCGTCAACTTGTTGGTTTCCAGAAGTCGAGAATGTATTCCATCGTGGCTCCAAGAGAGATGAAATTGTTCGGCCAGCCGAAGATTCCAACTTTGTTCACGAGGTCCCTCTTATCCCAGATGAAAGTGTTTCTAAACTCGAACCCCGCTTTCTGCAGTGCTTCTATGACGTAAATGTGGGTGAGGTATCTCTTGTCCTCCCACCAGACATCGTTTATGTTGATTATGCAGTGAGCTCTTGGCTTCATGAGAGGTAAAATGCCTGCATATATCTCTGTAAGCGCGTTAGAATATTCTTTGTGATTCATTGTTCCCAAGTCGCGTTGATCATTTGAGTATTGTTGGACTTTGAGGTATTGGCCGTTTTCCCT
>Ga0315280_10011269_pt1 | contig 11019 bp, 10 predicted proteins | sample YL17G06_40_MG_FD_203697 | JGI IMG/M metagenome (GOLD analysis project Ga0315280, IMG submission 203697) | Sediment microbial communities from Yellowstone Lake, YNP, Wyoming, USA - YL17G06_40 | ecosystem: Environmental > Aquatic > Freshwater > Lake > Sediment | place: USA: Wyoming | collected... | reverse complement strand
TTGGAACGAGTCCACGCATCCAGGATTATTCTCAATAGCATGCGAAGCAGTAGGAGGAGACCCTGATGGTGTTGTGCCGACACAAGCGGCAATAGCTATGATGGCAGCAGCATTTGATATACATGATGACATTATAGACAAATCTAAAGTGAAGCACAAGATACCCACGGTTTATGGCAAGTTTGGCGTTGAAATAGCACTTCTTCTCGGTGATGCATTTTTAATAGAAGGTTTCAAACTTTTTGTTGATTCAGCAACAATATTGCCAAAAGAGAAAGAAGCGCTTGAAATAGTCAAGAGACTGACGTTTGAAGTTGGCAACGCACATGTCCTCGAAATCGGCTTAAAAGAGAGAAAAAACATTGCTCCAGATGATTACATGAAGGTTATCGAAATGAAGGCGGCAGGAATCGAGTTGGACATGCACCTCGGCGCACTGTTCGGCGGAGGAGAAGATGTAGAGGTTGAGGTTTTAGCAAGATTAGGAAGAATTCTTGGAATATTGGGTACACTTCGGGAAGAATTTGTCGATGTTTTCGAAATTGAAGAGCTTTGTCAACGAATCGCTGTCCAAGACTTGCCTCTGCCTCTCTTATTTGCAATGCAAGATCAGGAGGCTAAAAGAAAAGTGTTGAATATTATTTCAAAACCTAAGATAACAAAAAGCGATGTTGCTGAGCTAGTTGATGTTACTCTTGAAGCCGAGCCTGTTGTGAAGATTAAAGAGAAAATGCAGCTTCTAATAGGGGAAGGACTAAACCTAGCAAATAATCTTCCGAGAGTAAAGCTGCAAAGTAGCCTTCAACTTCTATTGTCATTCATGCTTGAAGACTTGTAGCCTTTAGAGGAGCACTCGAACTGGCACATCTTTCTTTTTTGCTCTTTTAACTTCTGCCTTCCTCACCCGATTTCCCTCAAGTATTATTGTACAACATATCTACTAATAAAGTTTGTTGTTAAACAGAAATACAGAATGGTGATTAAGAAGAGTTTTATCTTCAAAAACTACATTTCTTAGTGAGTTATACTATGATTTCAATAAGTGCACTTAGAAAGAAAACTGCTTGGAGAGAAACCGCACCATCGATTCTTCTAGTGCTCAACAGTTTTGTATGGTTTACATTAACTTACATTAGTTTCAACACAATTGTTAATGAACTGGAGTTGCTTGAGACAGAAAAATTGAGCTTGTTCACCACATACTTTATGGGCATTGCAGCTTCGGCAATATTTGGCTCGAAATTTTTCCCACGTGCACGAGTCAAGTTTCTGTATTTGTGGCTGTTCATGGGAGCGACCGCAACATCACTTTTAATTACAGTTTCTAGTAATGGTATATTGGCCAATGTTTTGCTTGCTCTTTTTTTGGGCGTTTCGATCGGAATAGGGTTGCCTTCTTGTTTAAGCCATTTTGCCGATTCAACCTGTATTGAAAATCGCGGGTTCATAGGCGGGATAACATGGAGCGGTGTGGGATTTACTATTTTGTTTTTCGCATTTTTAATGAATGCGCTTGAGCTATGGGCAGCAATTGTCGTGCTGACAATCTGGCGGCTTTTTGGTGGTTTCAGTTTTCTGTTTCTGACTAGGCAGCATAAGAAGCTTGGCGTGCAAAAATCCCCGAGCTATTTAGAACTCATTCGTAAGAGAGAGATATTGTTGTACTTGTTTCCATGGGTCATGTTTTCTCTCATAAATTTTGCGGAGGCACCCCTCTTGGAAAGAGTGTTTGGTGCGGAATTTTTTACCTTTATGGGGCTCGTGGAATATGCTTTTATAGGGATATTTGCGATTGCTGGTGGTATTATTGCAGATGTTGTAGGAAGAAAACGTGTAGTTATCGCGGGTTTCGTTATGCTTGGCATTGAATATGCTGTGCTGAGTATTTTTTCTGATTCGCCAGTTACCTTATACTTGTTTTTGACTCTTGACGGCATAACGTGGGGACTCTTTTTTTCAGTCTTCCTTATGGCTATTTGGGGGGATCTCGGCGAAAACTATGAAAAAGAGAAATACTATACTTTAGGCGGTCTTCCTTTTCTTCTTGCAAGCTTCTTGTCCATACTAATCAAACCTTATGCTAGTGTTATTTCCCAAACAGCGGCTTTCTCTTTCGCGAGTTTCTTCCTCTTCTTAGCAGTTATTCCTTTGATGTATGCTCCTGAGACTTTGCCTGAAAAGAAAATTAGAGATAGAGAGCTTAAGCAATACATTGATAAGGCCAAGAAGACTAAGGAAAAATACACTTAAGAATCAGAGTGCTACTTTCTTTTTGAGAAAAGCATGTTCTTTCATGTAATATTAACAGGCGAATGCAATTCGCAGTGCAGATACTGTTTTGCTGAGGCAATGGAAGATGTAGATGAAGATTTCTCTGGTTTCGATGTTGACTACTCTCTGCCAAAGAAGATAGGCTATAATATTGATTTGCTTGAGAGACTCTGCAGGCAAGACCCTGAATGTGTGTTGACCTTTTACGGTGGCGAACCGCTCCTTTGCACAGAAGAAATCAAACAAATCATGAATCGTATGAATGCCAAACACTTCATGATCCAAACGAATGGATTGCTTTTGGACCGTTTGGAACCTGAATACGTCAATCGCTTTCACACCATTCTTATCTCAATAGACGGTGACGAAGTGTTAACAGACTATTATAGGGGGGAGGGCACTTTCAGGAAAGTAATTGACAATTTAAAGTTGATTAGGCGAAACGGTTTTGGAGGTGAGCTAATTGCGAGAATGACGGTTATGGAACAAACGGATATTTACAAGCAGGTTACATGGCTTGTAGATAACGAAGAATTTTCATTTTCTTCTGTGCACTGGCAGCTGAACGCAGGTTTCTGGAAAAATGATTTCGCAAGGAGAGATTTCAAAAGGTGGAGCGAAGAAAACTACAACTCTGGAATACGAGAACTTGTTAAGTTTTGGGTTGATCAAATGGAGAAAAACGGAGTTGTACTGCGGCTTTATCCATTCCTTGGAATTGCTCAATCACTTCTATCAGGCGAAAAAACAAGTCTCCTGCGTTGCGGAGGAGGATGGGTAAACTATGCTATACAAACAGACGGCCACATTGTTCCATGCCCAACCATGTGGGGAATGAAAGACTATTATCTAGGACACATCAGCAACGCAAATCCATCGAAATTACCGAAAGTTTTCGTTGGCGAACAATGCACAAAATGCGACGTTTTCAATGTTTGCGGCGGCCGTTGTCTTTATGCAAACGTTACCAAGCGATGGGCAGTAGAAGACTACACCCTAGTTTGTAACACTGTGCGAAATCTTATAGACGCAGTAGCCAAAGAGGTCCCAAGAATCAGAAAGCTTATGGAAAATGGAAGGATAAGCCTAAAAGATTTTGAATTCATGAAGTACAACGGATGCGAGATAATCCCATAGATTTTTATAAAACCCATCATATTTTCTGGTTATTTGCGTTTTTCGAAGTAGTCCAAGTCGTCTTTTTGGAGCACGTATTCAAACCCCGCCTCTAGCAGCTGGAGAGATTTCTTCTTTGTTTTTACAACTTTGGCATGGTACTTGTCATTGACTGTGTTTTTGGAATATGGCCCGATCAATGCGAATGTAGACTTGAGTGTTCTGAATGCTTTTATTTGGATTTTGTACTACAAGTTCGGCTGTTTCCATTCTATTTTCTGCAAATAATCATAAAATGCTGGCTAGTTCCAACCACACATGGATCTGTGCAAGTTCTTAGATGAGTCTCCCACAGGATTTCGTTGTACTTTTTCTGTCTATAGACTTGATTGTATCTTCTTTGATGAGCCGAAAATATGCCTTCTAATCCCGCCATTTGTAGGATTGTTGTCTTGTGTTCGAATTCTTTTTTCAACTCCTCAAGAGAATAGAAATGAGCAGGAGCAAATCCCCATCCTCCTAAATAATCTCCAGTGGTGGTATATTTTCTGAAAACATCAGGTGCTTCAAGCATTTCTGGCCATAGATAGACGATCGAGTTAATGCAGACAGCGAATCTTCCAATTACAGAAATAAAAATTGGAGCTTCATCCTTGGCTACCCTAATCAACTCGTTAACTGCTTTTTTCCTCCGTTTTTTACTTACTAAGTGACAAAGCGCTCCTCCAAGACAAAGAACCGAATCGAAAGTGTTGTTTTCAAACATAGAAAGATCCTCTAATGAACCTTCCACGATCTGCTTCACTTTATCTTGAACTTTATCCTTCTTGATTTTCCTTTTTGCTATTTGTAGCAGTTCAGGTACGAAATCGAGTAAAACGACGTCATACCCTAGTCTTGCAAGTTCTATCGTGTACCTTCCAGGTCCACCACCAGCATCCAAAATCAATCCTTTTTTCTGAAGGTATTTTTTAAGAAAAAGCATAGTTGTATCGAATTCTAGTCTATGAAACGGATCTCTGACCAGTCTTTTCCATTCTCTTATAGAATCCTTCAAATAGTACTCTCTTATCAGCTCAGAAGACATGAGAGATTCTCCTTGTATTACCTTATCCATTAATTACAATACGCAGTAAAAATACCCTACGCCAAGACTATAAGCGACTTACGCTCAGGAGACTTGAACGAGGAGCCAAGACTTGAGCAGTAAAATATTATGAAAAAGAAAAGGGGGTTTGCGGGAGTAGACCTTACGATTAGTTGGTTTTTCGGAAAGTCTGATATACCACACTTGATAAAGGAGGTGTGGATGAATGGAAATGAGTATTCAGCAATTCCTCGACTCAGTTTCAAATGCTCACACTAAGAAAGAATATAGACATGGATTGAAGAAGTTCTGTGAATGGTTTGGCAAAGATGCAGAAGAAATCTTGGAAATGAGAAAGGATGACCTGACGCAACGCGTGGGAGAAAACCTCATTGAGTATAGGAACAGGGCGTCTAGATTTGAGAAGGAAATCGAGAAGTTTCATAGCTATCTGCTAGAAAGCTACAAGATTAACACTGCAAGAAACTGGACTCTAGGAATAAGGCAGCTTTTCAGGTTTTACGAGATGCCGATAAGATTCCGCGCAGGAAGTAAAATAGCAAAGACCGTCAAAACCAACAAGAACTTTCCACTTACGATTGAACACGTTAGAGCCATGTTCAAAGTCGCAGATCTTAGAGAAAGAGTAATCCTAAGCATGGCAACAGACCTAGGGTTAAGAATAGGCGACTTCATAAAAATCAAAAAAGACGACTTGCCGCCACTGGATCAGGAACCGCCGATTTCTTTTGACGTGATGACAAATAAGGAAGATGTGATAGCGCATTGTTTCCTAAGCCAAGAGACTGTGGATCTTTTGAGAGTCTACTTGCCTACCCTTGAGAAAAAGAATGGTAATCCCTACCTTTTCCCTTCAAATAGCGCCAATCACATTTCAGACGAGTGGCTAAATCGGCTCTTGCAGAGATTAGCGGAAAACGCAAAGATTAGCCTAAATGGAAAAGACCTAACGTTTCATTGTTTCAGAAAGATGTTTCTATCAGCAGCAATAGACTCGGGAATAGGCTTAACAGCAGGCAAGAAACTTTGTGGAAAAGCCATACCGAAGAGCGATGACACCTATCTGACAACACTAAAGCTTAGAGATAAGTTCATTCAACTAAAGAGATTCTTGACGATAAAGGAACAGCCAAAGATAGAGACTGAGAAGATCGAGACTTTGAAGAGTGCAATAAACAAGCTTCAAGAGGAACTGACGCAGCAGAAGGCCATAACGGAAACCATCTCGGAAGAGAACATTAAGGTCAAGCAAACGCTCGGAAAACTGCAACCTGTCATAGATTTTGTAAACACCTTTGATTCTCCAGAGAACCTTAAGACGATTTTAGATTTCCTTAAAGATGACTATATGATCAAATCTGAATTTGACCCACGGCTAGAGTTTGACCCGCATATCGCCAAAAAGCTCGACGAAATAGCGAAGAAAAAAGGCATTTCTCAAAAGGAAGCTTTTGAAGAACTGATCAAGGAAGATCTCCAGAGAATGGAAGAAACCGAAAGCAGATTTAGAGACATAGAAAACAAGATAAAGAGAAGAAAATCATGAAAAGACGCTGAAACCTAGAAAGCTTCGAGGATAAGCCAACCGTCTTTTAATTCCCATCTCTTCTTTCTGTATTTGCTTGCCTTCTCCAATTTTCCGAAAGGAACACTGCTTATGTCATATCCTCGTTTGCCTCGGTCACGTATTTTGAGCCTTATTATCATGCAGAAACCCCCGTGATAAACACAAAATCAGCCTATTTTAACCCTTCCATTCACTATAAGATTACGGCAAGTTTTGACACAATATTAATCAAGTTAAGATAGAACAGAAGACCCACGACGTGCTGGTCGCACGTCTCACGACCAACCTCCCACCCACCCGCCCCCAGACCTCCTCCTAGGCTTAACTCTCTTTCACTCCGTTGCAGAGTTGCCTTTTTTTATTTGCCGCAGGTCGCGGCTCCTTCTGGTCCCGCCGCTATGCGCTCGCTTCACACGTCGCTCGCGCCGACGTTTTGTCTCAAGTGATTGGGAATATCATATAATGGTTTTTTACCAGAATCGAGCAAGGCCGTTTGCCAAAAAACCCTACCTATTAGAGCACGTGTAATTAAACTAGGATTTCACCAGAACACATTATCCAAAAGGACAACTAGAGAATAATATTATATGTTTAGAAGTAGCAAAGAGTATTTGGGATTAGTATGTGGAGGAGTTTTATCTTGAAGGCAAGTCCTCTTGTGGTAATGTTTTCTTTGTGTGCAGGTATTCTAATCGTGAATGCAGAAGGAGGTTTCTTGAACTGGACAAGCCCAACAACAAACATTCTGACATCGGTGTATATGGTCAACGCTACGGATGGATGGGCAGTGGGCTATAACGGAGCGATAATTCGCTGGAATGGAACTGACTGGAACAACGTAATAAGCCCAACAACAGAACACCTAGAATCAGTGTATATGGTTAACGCTACGGAAGGATGGGCAGTAGGTGACAATGGAACAATAATTCGCTGGAATGGGCTCATATGGCAAAATGTGGCAAACCCAGCAACAGACTTGCTACACTCAGTGTTTATGGTTAACGCGACTGATGGTTGGGTAATGGGACAGAGTGGAACAATAATTCGCTGGAATGGAACAGATTGGACAACCGTGCTAAGTCCAACAACAGAAACTCTGATGTCGGTGTACATGGTCAATGCCACTGATGGATGGGCAGTGGGCATTACTGGCTGGGCGCCAACTATGATCCGATGGGATGGAACTGACTGGAGCAAAGCGACAAGCCCAACAACACACAGTCTCTACTCAGTTTTTATGGTTAATGCAAGTGATGGATGGGCAGTAGGTGCAGTAGGAACAGTGATACATTGGAACGGAACAGAATGGAGCCACATTACAAGCTTTCCAACAACTATATTAGAATCAGTGTATATGGTTAACGCCACAGACGGATGGGCAGTGGGCCTTTATGGAAAGATAATACATTGGAATGGAACCATTTGGAGCACCCCGACAAGCCCAACAACAGAACACCTAGAATCAGTGTATATGGTTAACGCTACGGAAGGATGGGCTGTCGGATATGTTGGCGAAATAATCCGATGGACTGGATCAAACTGGATTATACCAGAATTTCCCACAATCATACCCATATCGCTATTGACAAGCCTCACTTTAGTCGCAGTTATTATAGTCAAAACAGCGTCAAAGAGGCGGAAAAACCTATAGTCACTAGACAAAATAGCGCGTGCCTATCTACATTTTCACAAGCCTTATATCAAAAGGAGCTTTTATCTAATATGGTATATCAATTAAGACGAAAAGCCGACTATTGATTTGGACTTCGGGAGATATCTCCATTGTCCGTGGGTTCAAACGTGGGCTCTAACCTATATGACCCAACCAATAGCCTATTTTGCCAAAATAAGCATAATTTGGGCATTCCTGACGGACCAGAACTAGTGCGGAAAAGTTATACCTGAAACGAAAGTAACTGTTTGGATTAGGGAACTGAGTTGCTTGAAGGTAAGGTTGTAAACCTGAGAGTTATGGTGAAAGAGGACTTGGATTTTTTTGTGGAATGTCATAACGATGTAACCTATTATGGTGAAGACGGCCCGATTATGACGCAAATGTCTAAAGCTGAAGCAGAGAAGCGGTTCGAAAATCCTCCCCCGTTAGTGACACTAACCGAACGAGGTCGGTTCGTGATTGAGAAGAAAGATGGAAAAAGGATCGGTTTCATCGCGCATTATTTTGTCCTGCCCTCTAAATTCATGGAAATTGGCTATGACATTATTCCTAGTGAGAGAAGTAAAGGCTATGGAACTGAGGCGGTCCAAATCATGGTGGATTATTTATTCCTTTCCAAGGATGTTGCTAGGATTCAAGCAGTCACCAACGTAGGAAACAAGGCATCCCAAAGGGTCCTAGAAAAAGCTGGTTTCAAAAAGGAAGGAACACTACGCAAGGCAGGTCATGTTAGAGGAGGACCGACTGACGCCTATATCTATAGCATTCTACGAGAAGAATGGAAAGAGCCAAAGATACTAACAAAAAACCCCTTGAAGACATTCAGTTCTTGATTTTGCGGAAAAGTTATAGCTGAACCGAAAATCAGTTAGAGCAAATAGCGAGCAAGTAGTATGATTATAACGAAACTTAGAATGTCTGCGAGTTGACTAGCAAAGGGAAAAGATGCAGTTACCACAACAGGAACAGAAACGCTGAAAATGTTAATCAGAGCATGAAATAAGAAGACGCTCCAAATGCTCTCCCTACTTTTAAAGAAAAGGTAACCAACGAAGACGCCAAAGAGAATAACATGTACAAATTGAGTCTGGAAAAAGGTCTCAATCCAGCCTAATTGAAAAATGTGGATATGTTGTAGAGAGAAAAACAAAGTAGCGGTAAATATGCCCACAATCAAGCCATACTTTGACGAAATCCTTGTTTGAACATATCCTCTGTAAGCAACCTCTTCGGCAAACGCTCCAAAGACCGTAAACACGAGTTGAAGGGCGAACGCCAGCGGAAGCAGATAAACAGAATAGTTGTTGTAGCCGCTAAAATCTGGAAAAGGCGTTAGCTCAAATCTGCTTCCAATAGCGAAACTAATCAAATACCAAATTCCTAGATAAAGCACAGCAAAAACTATGCCAGCAAAAACCATTGAATGACCACTCACCTTGAAGACGCTTGACAGAGACTTCTTCGAGTCTTTCTTTAACAACAATAATGCAAGAATAAAAACGGCAAAATAAGATAAAGTCAACATAACAAATATCGACTCTACATATTTGAGTGAATACCATAACGGATATCGAAGCTGATAAATCACGTAAGAAACAACGAGTAGAAGTAGCGGGCCGAGAAAGACTCTCCAACCACTTTCGGAATCCATGTAAACTCTGTTGATTCTGTGATAGTTGGCATATAAAACTGTTGCATTTCGACTTAGAGAATTCTTCCATCATTCTTTTTAAGCCAGTTTGACCTGTCTATCTTAGAAGAAAACGGTCATGTGATGACGGAATTCGGGAGATATCTCCACCGTTGTCGGATGCGAAATAATCCCATAAGCTTTGGGATAATCCATTAAATCTAAATCTAGCTTTTGCTTAATCTCGTGCTGGTGAACACGCGTGTCTTTGACTTTGCGGGATGCTCAGCATCTTTGCTGGAAAAACTTCAGGAAAATAAACGAGAAACTTGACCCTGAAAGGGGTAAGGGCTGGACGCCTTTCGTGATGGTTACTGATTTGCTTGAGGAGGCTGGCGAAGTAGCTGCAGTCGTTAAGGGGTTGGAGGGTTTTAAGCCGCCTGAAAAGCCAAAAACGAAAGAGATGTTAGCCACAGAGCTTTCAGACCTGCTTTACATAATCTTTATTTTGGCTGAACATTACGGCATAAACCTAGAGGAATCTTTTCTACAAACAGTAAACGACTACATGCTCAGATTCATAAAATGAATTGATGCCAATTATTTAACACCTGAAAATGTAAGAAACGCTGGATATTTCATACCATATTTATCTATTAGCTTGCCTAGACTTTTCTCCACATCTGCATCAAACCATACCTGTGCATGGCTTAAATCTTGTTTTGCAAGCTCTGGTGAAAACCAAATATTGGTTTCAACCTTTTCCATACGAATATCCGCAAGTTTGGCTACGTTCATGGCTTCAATGATTTCAGGCGGTTCAAAAAGGGAGTCACCACTTTCTCTATGAAGCCTAATGTATGCCTCTTCAGCCTCATTCTTCGGCTCGGTGCACAATTCAACAATACCGACTCCTCCGCCTTCTTTAACTATTCGAACCATCTCTTTGACAATCCCAGCCATAGCTTTGGGCTGTTTCAATTCTTCAAGAAGACGATAGCTTGCAACCACATCAGCAGATTCGTTAGGTAAAACATTTTTGAGATTAACTGCGTCCGCTTGAATAAAGGTGACGATATCCTTAACACCGTGTTTATTTAGGCGATCCATAAATTCCGCCAAATATTCATCAGAAACATCAACAGCCAATACTTTCCCCTTTTTTCCTACAGTTTTTGCCAGAGAAGCCGTAAACCCGCCTTGCCCACAGCCCATGTCAACAACGGTCATGCCGTGGCGTACTCCAATTTTCTGTACGAGCTTCAACTTCAGTTTAAAGATGGCGTCTTCGAGTTTTTCGGAATCCGTTATATTCCAGTCCATACAACTTCCCCACCTACATTTCTAGTTTGATATTAATTTTCTAACGGACTTTTATAAAGAACTTGTTATTATTCCATAAAGTAACCCGAAAGCTACGCTACATGCCCATGCTATGAGGGCATAGGTCAATACGACTTTCCAGCGTACTATTCTTGAAACAGCCACCATGTTTGGTATATCATAAGGCTGACCCATAAGCCATGAAAGCAATGCTGCCTTTGACATACCCAATTGAAGTAGACTCCTCCCCAAAACAATCTCTACAAGCGTCGGTGTATAGAGCGGACCGCCGACAATTGAAGCCAGTAGCACACCCGTTACGCCTGTCA
>Ga0315280_10011268_pt1 | contig 11020 bp, 6 predicted proteins | sample YL17G06_40_MG_FD_203697 | JGI IMG/M metagenome (GOLD analysis project Ga0315280, IMG submission 203697) | Sediment microbial communities from Yellowstone Lake, YNP, Wyoming, USA - YL17G06_40 | ecosystem: Environmental > Aquatic > Freshwater > Lake > Sediment | place: USA: Wyoming | collected... | reverse complement strand
GGCGCAGATGAAGGCAATGGCCGAGAGCTTCGGCGGGAAAGAGGGCGCGGCCAAGGGCGGCGGCTTCGACATGTTCTCTGCCGAGCAGTTGAAGGCGGCGGCCGCGCGGATGGGCGAGGGCGTGACGTTCGTGTCGAGCGAGAAGATCAAGACGGCTGACGCCGAGGGGGCCAAGGCCGTCTACGCGTTCAAGGACGTCACGAAGCTGCGGCTCAGCGAGAAGCCGGCCGCCGGTGGATCAGGGCAGCCCGGGACGCCGTCTCCCGGCGGGAGTGACCCCGAGAACATCTCGTTCCGGTTCGCCCGGCTTCCGGACGGCACGTCGCGGTTGACGCTCGTCTCCCCCGAGCTGAAGCCCGGGAGCGAGCGGCCCGACAAGCAGGCGGCGGAGAACGTCAACCCCAACGATCCGCAGTTCCAGATGATCAAGACGATGTTCAAGGGGCTCAAGATCGGCATCGACGTGGTCGTCGACGGGCGGATCATCAAGACGAACAGCCCGTACGTGACCGGGAACCGGGTGACCGTGCTCGAGATGGATTTCGACCAGCTCCTGTCGGACGAGTCGAAGCTCGTCCAGATGCAGGGGATCAACTCCGTCGAAGAGGCCAAGCGGGTCCTGCAGAACGTCAAGGGCTTCAAGATCAACACCGACCGGGAGGTGAACATCGACTTCGTGGGCCGGTAGCGGCCGAAGCTGGGCCGGTAGCGAGCGATGAGGAAGTAATGAGTAATGAGTAATGAGTAATGAGTAACGAGTAACGAGTAACGAGCAACGAGTAACGAGCTGGGTCCCTGGTTGCCGTCTTCGCGGAGCGCTGGATGATTCGGGCTGTGAGGCGCCGCCTTTCCCCCTCGCCGCGCGCATCGGCGTCGCGCCGCGGCTTCCTGCGCGCCGCCTGGGTGCTCGTCGTCGCACCGCTCGCAGCCGCCTTCGCGGGCATGGTCGACCGCCTCCTGGCGCTAAGGCAACGGCCCCGCCGCGTCGTCATCCCGGCTGACACCGCCTCGCCGGTGACCTTCGCCGACTCGGTCATCGTCTGTCGGCAGGATGCCACCGTCCGCGTCTTCTCCGCCCGTTGCACGCACCTCGGCTGCCAGATCACGCAGGAGGCCGACGGCGAGCTGCGGTGCCCCTGCCACGGCTCGCGCTTCCGGCTGGATGGCTCGGTCGTGGCGGGCCCTGCCGTCCGCCCGTTGACCCAGCTCCCGTACCAGACCGACCCGCCGACGGGAGCCATCCTCGTCGATGTCACCTGATCGGTTGCTCGCCAGACGGCGGCGTGCGGACGCGTTCCGGTCGACCTACGGGGAACTGGCGTTTGCCTGCCTCCTCATCTCCGCTGTCGCCGGGGTTGTCCTCGCCGTGCCGTACGATGTCGCCCGCCCGTACGACTCGGTTGCCAGCCTGCTCCTCGCAAATCCGGGTGCGGCCTTCTTTCGGAGCATGCACTACTGGGCCGCGCAGCTCTTCCTGGTGCTGACGCTCCTCCACGTCTGGGATCACCTGCGGCGAGGAACCGAGGTTCGGGTGCCGGCGGGCGTCTGGGCCCGCGTCACCCTTTCGCTTCCGCTCGCCGGCTTCCTGATGCTCTCGGGCTTCATGCTGAAGGGCGACGCCGAGGGGACGCAGGCGTTGCGCATCGTCACGGCGCTGATGACGGACTTCCCGGTCGTCGGTCGGATCCTGGCCGCGGCACTCTTCGGTGTAGGTGCCGACCGGCAGATCCTCTACGTGCACCACGTGGCGACGGCGTCGATCCTGGTGTGGCTGTTCGTTGCCGAGCACGGGCGCTTCATCTGGCCGCGCGCGATGACGGCGCTCATCGCGCTCGTCTGCTCGGTCCTGCTCAGCCTCGTCTGGTCGCCGTCGCTCCATGACGGGCTCGACGGGGTCGTCAAGGGCCCCTGGTACTTCCTGGGCGTCCAGGAGGCGCTCCACTGGCTCAGCCGGCCGCTCCTGCTCGTGCCCGTGGGCGTCGCCCTGCTCGTCCTCGTGTTCCTGCTGCCACGTCTGTCACTGAGGACGTCGCGCAACATCAAGCGCGGTCTCGCAGCGCTGGCCGTGGTGTATGCGAGCCTGACGGCGGTCGCCTTCTTCTTTCGCGGAGAGAACTGGACGCTCGTGCCTCCCGCCCGGGCGGGCGGGTCCGGCCTCGTCCGCACGCCACTCTCGGCTCTCTCAGGTGTCCCGGTCGAGAAGCTGGGTGGACGCGAGATTCCCGTCGTGCTCGGACGCCGGGAAGGATGTCTGTTCTGCCACGGTACCGTGACCGGCCTCTCGGCAGCGCACAGCCCGCAAGCGGTCGGCTGTGCCTCCTGTCACGCCGGCAACCCGTTCGCGCTCGACAGACGAATGGCGCACGCGGGTCTCATCCTTGTGCCGGGCAACCTGCGGGTCGCGGACCGGACGTGCGGCACGCCGCAATGTCATCCGGCGATCGTCGATCGCGTCCGGCGCTCGATCATGACGACGATGGCCGGCGTGATCGGCGTGGATCGGGCGGTGTGGGGTGAAGGGGCGAAATCGCCGGCTCCGCCCGACATCGGCTCTCTCGGCAACTCCCCGGCCGACACCCATCTGCGCCAGCTCTGCGCCTCGTGTCACCTGGGCACCGTCAAGAAGGGGCCGGGCCGCGTCGACGAAGAGTCGAGAGGCGGCGGCTGCACGGCATGTCATCTCACGTACGGGCGGCCGGCCCTCGACGAGCTGCGGCGGTACGAAGCGATCGCGCAGGTGCGCGGTGACCGCGTGCCGCCGTCGGCGCATCCCGATGTGTCGCTTGCGGTGACCGACGATCACTGCTTCGGGTGTCACAGCCGTTCCGGGCGGATCTCCCTCGGCTACGAGGGCTGGCACGAGACGCAGCTTGCCCGGCCTGACGCGGCGAGCGGCCGTCGGTACCGCACCCTGCAGGATGGGCGCGTGCTCGTCTACGTCGGGGCGGACGTCCACCAGGCCCGCGGCATGGCGTGCATCGACTGCCACACGTCCCGCGAGGCGATGGGAGACGGCGTGCTGCATCGCCGCCACTGGGAGCAGGAGAGCGTGGGCTGCGAGGACTGTCACCCGACCGGACGGACGACCGCGACCGTGACGCTTGACCCGGAGTCGGCGCGCATCCTCGCCCTTCGCAACCGGGCCGCTGCGGACACGCGATTCCTGGTGACCGCAGACGGTGGACAGCCGCTCGTCAACACGGTCGTGAAGAACGCGCAGGCGCCGTGGTTGTGGAGCAAGGTGTCGGGTGATCGCCTCGAGCTCCGGCGCCCGGCGGCCGATTGCCTCGCCTCCGCGCACCGCCGGCTGTCGTGCATCACGTGCCACGCCGCCTGGTCACCGCGGTGCGTCGGTTGCCACACTCGATTCGACGGCGCCGCCGAGGCGTTCGATCACGTGGAGGGGCGCGACGCGCGAGGCGGCTGGATCGAGGAGGGGCGCGAGTTCGTGGCCGAGCCGCCCACCCTCGGTGGGCGATCGAGGGCGGTTGGGGGCGCGCCCGCGCCGGAGTCGGTCGATCCGTTCATCCCGGGCATGGTGCTGACGATCGACCGCAACCGGACCGGCAAGCCGGCGCCGGATCTGGTCTTCCGGCGCCTGTACGCCCGCACGTTCTCGCACACCGTTTCGAAGGCCGGCCGGTCGTGCGAGTCGTGTCACAACGACCCGGTGGCGCTCGGCTACGGCAGCGGCCGGCTGACCTACGACCGGGTCGGCGGCGCGGGCCGGTGGAGATTCGAGCCCGATCATCCGCGGAGCGGCCAGGACGGGCTGCCGGCCGACGCGTGGATCGGGTTCCTGCAGACGCGCAGCTCGGGGGTCTCGACCCGCGCCGACGTCAGTCCGTTCACCGTCGACGAGCAGAAGAGGATCCTCACCGTGGGCGCCTGCCTGACGTGTCATCCTCCCGGTTCGCGTCCGATGCGTGAGGCGCTGGGTGATTTCGCGGCGGTCCGTGCCCGCGTGTCTCCGCGGTGCCTGCCGCCGTCATGGGACTGAGTGCACGTTTCAGAATCAGCTTGCCAGCGGGTGGCGCCGGACGGGGCCGCCCCGCCCGCCGCGCAGGCCCGACAGCCGTGACAAGTGTTTTTCGGGCCGAGGACGGGTGGGGCTGTCCGGCGACAGGACCCGCCGAAGGCTGATTCTGAAACGCATTCGAAGTGAGGGCGAGGCAACCGACCGCGTGACGCTGGCACCGAATCGCGCCCCCGTATCTTGGAACCGGCCTCATGACCTCGCGCGGGCCACCACCAGCTCCCCAGCCTCGCGGAACGCGCGCGACACGCCGCCTATTCCGAGCTTGATCCCGCCGAAGATGCGCGAGACGACCAGCGCGCCCTCCAGGTCGTGTTTGCGCAGGATCTCGAGGAGCACCCGGCCGGGGTGCCCCACTTCGCCATCATCTTTCGACTTCTCGATGACCGCGCCGCTCGCCCCGACGGTGCGGCACGCCCAGCAGTGGTGGACGGCCTTGCGCACCGCGTGCCTGCGGGCGCGCACCAGCGTGTCGATGTCGTCGACCGATGCAAGCGGCGCGAGCACCGCGTAGAACCGGGACCGCCCCACGGTCAGCGTCGCTTCCCCCGTCTGCTGGATTTTCACTGCGTCACTTGGTGCCACGGCTGCCGGACGATTGACACGCCGAGTCAGGCTGCCCACAATGATCCGGCCCTCGGTCGCCGGCCGCCCCCCGGCCGGGTTCCATCTTACCCTCAGGGCGCAGGGGACGCAGACAGGCTTCGGGCCTCAGGCTTCGGACCTCGGGGCCGTCACGTGCTGAAGGCTCGAGCCTGACCGTCTTCGTTCACTCGATGGGCCGATCGCGGGTTCGGGTCCGTCAACCAAGAGGAGTCACGCATGAAGAAGCACCAGCGAGCCATGACTCACACGATGCGGCCGAGCGTCGAAGCCGCCTGCCTGGCGATCCTGATCTGCCTCTTTTCGACGCCTGCGCTGCTCGCGCAGGGCGCGAAGGTCGAGCAGGCCGCGAAGGTCGAGAAGATCGACAAGGCGAACTACGAACTGGCCGCCCGGTGGACGTCGCAGAAGGTCGGCAAGCTCGTCTTCGACACGTCGGTCACGCCCCACTGGTTCGAGCTGAGCGATCGGTTCTGGTACAGCTACGAGACCAGGGAGGGCAAGAAGTACTACGTCGTCGATCCGGTGCGCCGCGCGCGCACGCCGATGTTCGACAACGCGAAGATGGCCGTGATGCTGACCAACCTGACGCGGCTCCCGTACGACGCCCAGCACCTGCCCATCAAGAACCCGAAGCTCGTCAAGAAGGACACGGTGCTGCTCTTCGAGGTGGAGGTGCCGAAGGATGCCGACATCCCCGGTGTCGCCAAGGAAGAGAAGAAGGAAGAGAAGGTGGTCGAGCAGGAGAAAGGCGTCAAGGGGCAGGCGGCCGAGAAGCCGCCGGAAGAGAAGACCCGGACGCTGTATTTCGAGTACGAGCTCGCCACCGGCAAGCTGACGCTGCTCGACAAGTTCGAGTCGCCCAAGAAGCCGCGCTGGGCCTCGGTGTCGCCCGACGACAAGTGGGTCGTCTTCGCCCGCGGCCACAACCTGTTCATGATGGACGCCGCCAACTGCGCGCTCGCGCTCAAGAAGGCGGACGACCCGAAGATCGTCGAGACGCCGATCACGACCGATGGGGTGGATCGCTTCAGCTACGCGCGCCGCCTGACCGACGAGGACAGGAAGGAACTGAAGCTGGACGAGAAGGCCATCGAGAAAGAGAAGAGCAAGGGCGGCCCGCGCGTCCCGTCGATCATGATCCACTGGTCGAAGGACTCGAAGAAGTTCGCCGTCGTCCGGCCGGACGAGCGGAAGGTCGGCGACCTCTGGGTGATCAACTCGCTCTCGAACCCGCGCCCGACGCTGGAGACCTACCCGTACCCGATGCCGGGCGAGGCGAACGTGCGGCAGGCGCACCTGGAGGTCTTCGACCGCGAGACGAAGGCCCGGGTGGAGGTGAAGGCCGACCGGTTCAAGGACCAGACGGTCGCCATCGCCGACGCCCGCCAGGCCGCCCGCGCGCGCGACCTCGAGAAGATGGAGCCGCAGTGGGTGAGCGAGACCTCCGACAAGCTGTACTTCACGCGGACGAGCCGCGACCTGCACCGCGTCGACGTGTGCCTGGCCGACCCGCAGACCGGCGACGTCAAGACGCTCATCGAGGAACGGCTGAACACGTACATCGAGACCAAGCCGCTGCGGCTCGTGGGGAACGGCAAGGAGCTGATCTACTGGTCAGAGCGGGACGGCTGGGGCCACTACTACCTGTACGACGACCAGGGCAAGCTGAAGAACCAGATCACGTCGGGTGAGTTCGTCTCAGACGCCATCGAGGGGGTGGACGAGGTCGCCCGAGTGCTGTACTTCACGGCCATGGGCCGCGAGGCGAATGAAGATCCGTACTTCCAGCATCTGTACCGCGTGAAGCTGGACGGCACGGGCTTGACGCTGCTCAACCCCGGCGACGCGTCGCACGCGACGACGATGACCGACTCGACCAAGTACGTCGTGGACAACTTCTCGCGTGTCAACACGGCGCCCAAGGGGGTGCTGCGCGACGCGCTCGGCGCCCAGCTCGTCGAGCTCGAGACGACCGACGTCAGCGCGCTCACCGATGCCGGCTACACGTTCCCCGAGCCGTTCAAGGTCAAGGCGGACGACGGCATCACCGACCTCTACGGGGTGATGTACAAGCCGTTCGACTTCGACCCGAACAAGAAGTACCCGATTATCGCCTACGTGTACCCAGGCCCGCAGACCGAGAGCGTGACGAAGACGTTCTCGCCGAAGAGCGCCAACGTGCCGCTCGCCCAGTTCGGGTTCATCGTCATCGAGGTGGGCAACCGGGGCGGGAACCCGCAGCGGTCGAAGTGGTACCACAACTACGGCTACGGCAACCTGCGCGACTACGGGTTGGCGGACAAGAAGGCAGCCATCGAACAGCTCGCCCGCAAGCACCCGTTCATCGACATCGACCGTGTCGGCATCACCGGCCACTCGGGCGGCGGCTTCATGTCGACCGCGGCCATGCTGGTCTTTCCGGACTTCTTCAAGGTCGCCGTGTCCGAATCCGGCAATCACGAGAACAACATCTACAACAACTCCTGGAGCGAGAAGCACCACGGCGTCAAGGAGGTGACCGACAAGGACGGCACCGTGAAGTTCGAGTACAGCATCGAGAAGAACTCGGAGCTGGCGAAGAACCTCAAGGGCCACCTGATGCTGACGACCGGCGACATCGACGACAACGTCCACATGGCGAACACGCTGCGGATGGCGAACGCGCTCATCAAGGCCAACAAGCGCTTCGACTTCTTCATCCTGCCCGGCCTTCGCCACAGCTACGCGGACGTGGCCGACTACTTCTTCTGGGTCCGCTCCGACTACTTCTGCCGCTATCTGATCGGCGACACCAGCGCGCAGAGCGTGGACATGATCGAGCTGAACAGGGAGAAGGAGCAGACGGGAGAGAAGAAACGGTAGTATCTGCGCTGAAACTCACGCCGCGCGGCGAAGCGTGATCCGGAGCACCTCGGAGGGGCGGAACAGCCGCATCGGTGGCCCCCACACCCCGGTGCCGCGCGAGACGATGAGCGTCATGCCGTTCACCGCGAAACGGCCGGCCACATACGGGTAGGCGAGCCGGACGACGTGCGTGAACGGCCAGATCTGGCCGGCGTGCGTATGGCCTGACAGCATCAGGGCGACACCGAGGCTGGCGGCCCGCTCGACCTCGAGCGGGCTGTGGCACAGATAGACCGTCGCGCCGGGCGGGCGTCCCTCCAGCGTGCGATCGACGGCGTGGCCGTTGACCGAGAACTGCCGCCGCGCCGTGAGGTCGTCGACGCCGGCGAGCACGAGGCCGGGCGCCACCTCGGCGGCCGCGTCGCGCAGCACGTTGAAGCCGGCGTCGCGGAACACCTGCAACGATCGCTCGACGCCCGCGTAGAACTCGTGGTTGCCGGTGACGGCCCAGACCCCGAGCGGCGCCTTCAGCCGGCGGAGCAGCGGCACCATCTCCTGGGAGCGCGTCGCGTCGTGATCGACCAGGTCGCCGGTCATCGCGATCAGGTCCGGCTTGAGCGCCTCGATCTGGGTCACCCGGTCCTTGATCCACCGCTCGCTCCTGAGCGGTCCCACGTGGATGTCGGTCACCTGGACGATCACCAGGCCGTCGTGCTCCGGCCGCAGGCCGCGAATCGGCACCTCGAGGCTGCGGACGACCGGTGCGCGCAGCCCCTGGGCGAGCGCCACCAGCGACAGGCCGCCCGCGATCCCAACGGCAATCGCGCGCGAGGACCGGGTTGCGCCCGGAAGCAGCCAACCGAACCCGGTCGCCAGATCGGCCGCGAACAGCCAGACCACCAGCAGGAAGAGCACGCCGACCCAGACCGAACCGGCGATCTCGAGCGGGACCGACGCGCGCCCGAACGCCCGCGAGAAGATCTGCCCGAGCGGAAAGCTGATCCAGAGCAGCGCGGCAATGGCGACGAGCGTGGCGTGGTAGAGCGTGCCCGGGGCCAGCGGGAGGGTCCAGAGCCGGACGAGCACGTAGACGTGCATGAGCGTCCAGACGCTCAGGACGATGAGCAGGAAGGTCACGATGCGCCCCGTGTTGTTCATGAGGCGATGGATAGCGGCGGAGGAGGGCAGGCGAAAATCCAGCCCAACGGTCGAGAAACAGGCCGAAAACGGCGGACGTTCCGTCTGTTCATCTTACCCGATCTTGGATGCGGCCGGGTGCCGCATGGACCGATCCTGGACCAGAGTCGGGCCCAGTCGAGGGCATGTCTCGCTGGCGCGGTCTATAACGCCCCCTACCCCATGTCTCTCAACTACCAGGCTACCCGCTTCACCTGCTCCTGGCCGTGGAGCATCCTGGTGCTGCTCTGCGACGGGCGCATCGTGTGCGGGTGCGCGGACCCGTACGCGAAGCGCGTGCTGGGTGATGCGCGGGCAGAGTGCGTCGGCGAGATCTGGACGGGCCCCGCCATCACGGCCCTGCGCGCGGACCTCAACCGCGGCGGCTCGCAGTTCTGCGGCGCCTGCCCGCTGAAGCTGCCGCTCGGCGACGCCGACCAGCCCCCGGCGCGTGCGCTCGACGCCGGGCCGCAGCCCTTGCGCCTCTACATCGAGTGCACGGCGGCCTGCAACAAGCGCGCCGTCGAGATGTGCGAGTACATCAAGGCGCGTTTCTCGCACGTTTACCTCTACACCAGCACCAACGGGCTGGCGTTCGACGAAGAGAAGGCGCGCCGGCTCGTGCGATCGGGCATCGACGAGGTCACCTTCTCGATCGACGGCGCCGCGCAGGCGAGCTACGCGCGCTACCGTCAGCGGGGCAAGCTGGACGTCGCGCTGCGCAACCTTCGAACGATGGTGGACGAGAAGCGGCGGCTGGGCGCCGACGTGCCCGTGATCAACTGGCGCTACATCCTGCTCACGTGGAACGACTCGGACGCCGAGATGAACCTCGCCCGGACGATCGCCGAGGAGATCGGCGTCGACCGCCTCACGTGGGAGACGACCGACCATCCGGAGCAGGCGTTCTCGCGCCGGTTCGTGCCGGGCGGGCCCGACCACGAGCGCATCCGCCACGAGATCTGGGACGACAACAACCTGGGCAACGCGATGATGTCTCGTGTTTCCTGGGTCGAGGCGTTCGGGACAGAGCATTGTGCGCCGCGTGACTGGTGACACATAATAATGACGGCGAGCCGCGCCCTCTTTCGCGTGCCGTTCGAAGAGCTCATGCAATACTCACTGGTGTGGCGCCAGCCGTCGGCGCACGAATGACGGCCACTGTCACAGATCGGGCGGCTGCACTGCCCCCACGCAGCGGGAGCTGGCGCCGCGTCGCGCCGTGGCTGCTCGCGTCTGCGTTCTATCTGGCGCTGACGATCATCCAAACGTGGCCGCTCGTCAGACGGCTCCCGGCAGTTCTCCCGAACGATCTCGGCGACCCGGTCTTGAACGCCTGGATCCTCTGGTGGAACGCGCACGCCGTTCCGCTGACGGCACGGTGGTGGAATGGCCCGATCTTCTGGCCGTCCTCGGGGGTCCTGGCGTTCTCCGAAACGCTGCTCGGGCTGTACCCCATCACCACCCCGATCCAGTGGCTGGGTGGCAGCGCGATTACCGCGTACAACGTCGCGTTCCTGCTGACGTTTCCGCTGTCGGCGCTGGCGGCGCACGCGCTCGTCTTCAGGTTGAGCGGCCGTCACGATGCGTCGCTCATCGGCGGCCTCGTCTATGGGTTCCACCCCTTCCGGATCGCACACTTCCCGCAGATTCAGGTGATGACCTCCTACTGGATGCCAGTCGCGCTCCTGGGGCTGCATGAATACCTGACGAAGAAGAAGACGCGATGGCTCTGGATCTCCGCGGGCGCATGGCTGATGCAAGCGCTCTCGAACGGGTACTACTTGTTGTTCTTTCCGGTGCTCGTCGGCGTCTGGCTCGCGTGGTTCGTCCTGTCGCGTGCAAACCTCCGGGCGCTGGCTGCCATTGTCGGCGCGTGGGCTGTCGCCTCGCTTCCGCTCGTGCCGCTGCTCTGGACGTATCGACAGGTCCACAGCGCCTACGGCTTTCGGCGCGACCTCGGCGAGGTGAGTTTCTTTGGCGCCGACGTGACGTCACTGTTCGATGCATCCCCGGTGTTGAGATTCTGGAATCTCCGTTCGTTTCATCAGGCAGAGGGAGAACTCTTTCCGGGTCTGACCGCGTCCTTGCTCGTCCTGATCGTGATTGCCCAGTGGCTCTGGAGATCAGAGCGCGCCGGACGAGTGCCGCGAACGTGCCTGGCGTTGCTGGTTGGGGCGATCGCGTTCATCGGAATCGCGCTGAGCCCGTTGATGATCGGGCCCTGGACGATCGCGATCGGGAAGACTACTCTCGCGTCGGTGCGGGTCGTCAGCAAGCCGCTCTCGATCGGCCTGCTGCTGTTTGCGGTCGCGCTCGGACTGGAACCGCGCTTTGCCGAAGCATGGCGACGGCGAT
>Ga0315280_10011265_pt1 | contig 11021 bp, 9 predicted proteins | sample YL17G06_40_MG_FD_203697 | JGI IMG/M metagenome (GOLD analysis project Ga0315280, IMG submission 203697) | Sediment microbial communities from Yellowstone Lake, YNP, Wyoming, USA - YL17G06_40 | ecosystem: Environmental > Aquatic > Freshwater > Lake > Sediment | place: USA: Wyoming | collected... | reverse complement strand
CCGGGAAAGTAGCGTAGGCTGTCAGCCTGCGAAATAACTATCACAGCTTAACAGGCTGCGCCACGCACGGCGGCGTAGCGTCGGTTTCCGGAGGGCTTTGGTGGGTTCGGGAAAACGCCGCATGGTCAAACCGGCCGATCACTTATCCCTCGGCGACCTGGAGGCCGTAGCCGGTCGTCTGGCGATTCCGATCCGCTATGAAAAAGGCGAAATGCGCGGAGGATTGTGTCGCCTCCACGGGGCGTGGCAGATTATCATCAACGCCGACCTGGCCGACGAGGAGAAGACCGACGTCTTGGCCGAGAGTCTCTCGCAGGTCAATCTGGATGCCATCTATGTCCCCCCGCGGGTGCGCCAGTTGCTGGAGCAGGCGCGTAGCCGGACTCCCGGATGAAACGGCGACCGCCGCTCTCCCGGCGGAAGAGTGCGGAAGCTCCACCAGCAGACAAGAGCGATGCGAGCATTATTCACCCTCATAGCTGCGATCCTGCTCGTGGTGGTCGTTTGGCTGGGTGCCCGCTACGGCGACCGCCTTTACTGCCGGATGATCCTCAACAAGGCCACTCACGAGTTTCTGACTCAACAGGAAGATGCCGCCATCAAGCGGGCGACGGGTCTTCTCAAGCATCATCCGGATTACCGTCCGGCGCTGGAGTCGGCGATCACCTGGCTGGCGGCCGACGGGGCTTTTCTCGAAGCTTGGGCTCTGGCGCGAGACTATGCCACCACCGAATCGCTTTCGCCGGCCGCGCGCTACCAATTGGCCACCTGCGCCTACGAGAAGGGCGATGAGCGGCAGGCGACCGGTCTGTTTGAATCCCTGACCACGTCCCCCGCCCATCCGGCCGAGATTCCCCAGCCGTTGGTCAACGCCTATCTGGCCATGTCACGAGGCGCCTACGATCGGGCGCGTACGATCCTGGAATCGGCCGACCCGCAGTTCGACGCCGACCCTTTGTATCATTCGTTGTTCGGACGGGTCTGCTACGTGCGCGGCGACGTCGCGCGGGCGACCGAGGAGCTGACGCAGGCCGTCGAACTGAAGGAGATCAACCCGCGCGCTCGTCTCTTCCTGGCGGTTTGCCAGGCCATGCGCGGCGATCAGCCCGCCATGGAACGCCAGCTCGATCAACTGGAGGCGGAGCGGCGCGAGGGTTACGGGGAAGCGCGCCGCGAGATCCAAGCCTGGCTGAATCGCTTGAAGGGAGGGTTCTACGTTTCGTCGGCGGAGCAATCGCTCCACCGCGAGCGGATCATCAATCTCCGACTGGCTGACGCCGCCATTGACGCACGCCAAAACCGCGTCCCACAGGCCGACCAAGCGTTGGCCGAACTGGCCAAGGAGTACCCCGACTTTGTGGGCGCCGCCACGCGCCGGGGGCTTTTGGCCGAACGCAAGAACCGCAAAGAAGACGCGCTCCGGTTTTATCGCCAGGAGGCCGACCGGCTCTTTCTCGCCGCCTACAAAGTCACCACGCTCGATCCCGCGGCCAATCTGACCTCGGAAAGCGCCCTGCTGACGAGATTCCCGACGACACGCGTGTTTGAGGCCCGCGCGATGAATGCCACGGCCGGCGACGCGGCGGAGCGCGGCTGGTGCCTCTCGACCACGGCCGAATTGACCCGCACGTTTGCCATAGATTCCACGGGCCGATACGTGGTGGATCTGATCGCGCGCGGCGATCAGGTCAACGGCATCTGGCCGATCGTGATTGTCTATCTGGACGGGCGAGGCATTACCCAGCAATACATCAATTCACCGGTCTGGGACGTTTTCGAAATTCGCCAGCCGCTTTTGGCCGGGCGCCACACGATTCGGCTGCTATACGCCAATGCCGCGGTTCTGACGGATTCCACCAGCCGCCGAAGCTTCTATCTCGACCGAGTGATCATCCGCCCCGAATCGAACTGAACCCATCCTCGATCCAGCCCGGCAAAGCCGCGCGCACTCCCAAAGGGTTCCTGCCCATCATCGTCAAGGCGTCAACCGGAACGGACTTTTGAGCATTGCTATGCCTGGCAACGAATGAAGGAAAAGAGGTAACGATGCCTGGAACGCTTTGCCTTCAGCGGCTTCTCATTGTCCGTTGCCGGTTGTCCGTTGTCCGTTGTCTTCCTCGTCACTTGTAGCCTTGCCGGACCGCCTCCAGTTCGCCGGGGCGGGGATGACCGACGGGGATCACATAAAGCGGGAAGTAGTTGCTGGGCAGCCCGAGCACCTTGCTGACTTGCTCCTCGAGGAAAGCGCCGATGGGCGCCGCACCCAGGCCCATGGCCGTTGCCTCGAGAAGAATGTTCTGGGCCACATGCCCCGCTTCCAGATAGATATAGCGTCCGGCTCGGTCGCGATACTTCGGCGTCGTGCGGGCGGGAACACTGGCGATCACAATGTCCATCGGAGCATCGCGCACGCAATCCTGTTTGGCGCAAGCATCGGCCAGCGCGCCCCGCAGATCGCTCATGTCATACCATTCGATACTATGCGCACCTACGACATAGCGGCCAAATCCCCGGCGTGAGACCAGGAAGACCTCGATCGGGTAGGTCGCGCCCGCCGAGGGAGCGGTGCGACGGCCGCGCATCGGCTCGGTGATTCCCTGCGCCGCCCACATCAGTTGCCCGACTTCTGCGAGCGAGAGAGCCTCCGTGTTGAACGCACGGACCGAGCGCCTCAGCGACAAGGCCTCTTCGAGCGACGTTTTGCCCTTGGTTTGTGGGTTCGGTAGGGACGTGACGCTGAGGACAGTCAGCGGCTTCGGTGTCGGCTTCGGCGTCGGTTTTAGTTCTCCCTTTTGAGGGGTCGGGGTGGGGACGGCCCCGAGGGTCAGCGCCAGCAAGCCGCATGCAACCGCGACGAAGTTCAGGCGGCTTCTCCGGCGGTCTGTCAGATTGGCTCGATCAACGATTCTCATGGCTTAACCTCCAGTTGTAACAACGCGACCAGAGGAGGGATGGGAAAACGGACGACGAACAGTAAAAGAAGCGGACTTGTCGCTTCTCACGCTTTCGCGGCCGCGGCAATCTTCTGAGTCTGACGGACCAGCAGCTCGAACTGCTCGAGCGTCAGAGAGTTGGGACCGTCGGACCGCGCGCATTCGGGCTGGTCGTGGACCTCGGCAAAGAGGCCATCCACCCCGACCGCCGCCGCGGCGCGGGCCAGCGGCAAGACAAACTCGCGTTGCCCGCCCGAGGCTTTGCCCTGTCCGCCGGGCAACTGCACGGAGTGGGTCGCATCGAAGACGACCGGATACCCCCAGTGCCGCATGACCACGAGCGATCTCATGTCGGCGACCAGATTGTTGTAGCCGAAGGTCGCTCCGCGCTCGGTCAGGATCAGGTTCTCGTTGCCGGCCGACCGCGCCTTGGCCACCACGTTCTCCATCTCCCAGGGCGAAAGGAACTGGCCCTTCTTGAGGTTGACGATGCGAGCCGCCCGCGCGACCTCGCACACGAAATCGGTCTGCCGGCAGAGAAACGCCGGGATCTGCAGCACATCCGCCACGGATGCCGCGGGCGCGATTTCCTCGAAGCGATGAACGTCGGTCAGAACCGCGACGCCGACCTCATCCTTGACGCGCCTCAGAATCGCCAGTCCCTGTTCGAGGCCCGGCCCGCGATAGGACTCGTGGCTGCTTCGGTTGGCTTTGTCATAGGACGCCTTGAAAATCAGGGGAGCACGCGCGGCGGCAGCGATGTCGCGCAATCGGCGTGCCATCGCGAGGGTGTGTTCGAGACTTTCGATCACGCACAGCCCGGCGATGAAGGCCAGCGGGCCGCCGCCGCCGATTTTGCCTGTGTCGAAATCTATCTCGTGCGCGTGATCCACCGGTTTCTCTCCTCGGCGTCTTGTGTTTATCGTGTCTCCGGCAGTGGACTCAAGAGATTTCGCGCGCCCAGACAACCGCACAAGAGTGGCATAGCCTGTCAGAGTGGCGCAGGCTGTCAGCCTGCGAAAACAGAATCACAGCCTGACAGGCTGCGCCACGGGTGGCGAAAGTCGGTGGACTGGGCAGTCTGCCCCGCTCTTCCCGCCGACCTTCAGCGTCGAACCCGGCATTTCGCGGGCCCCTCGGACGAGCGCAGTTTTCAAAGATACCGTTTGAATGGGCCACCGAGTTGTATTAAACCCGACAGCGGTTTCCGCAAGAAGTGCGATTGAAGCAGCGCGGAACGGGCCTGGGATACCATCGGCGTCACGAAAGGGGGGTGTCCACCTTGTATATCCGGAAAGCGGAAAACCGTCTGGAGATCGGCCGGGGAGAGCTGCGCGCCCAGTTCGAGCGCCAGGACAATTTGTGGGTACCCCTCTGGATGTGGCAGGGCGATCGGCGCATGGTGCGGTTCAAGAACCACGAATGGCTGTCGCTGGGTCACGTTCGCCCCAGAGCGGCCGGTTGGGAGATAGAGGAAGATAGCGCCGAACGAGTGGGGGTGCGCTTCTGGGGCAGTGACAGCTACTTCGGTGTGCCCGTCGAGTGGTCGGTGAGGATTCAGGCGGATGCTCGATGGCCTGGCTTCACGATCACCAGCGAAATCTTCCCCGTGCAGACGATCGAGCTGGTGGAGTGCTTCAGCCGTTTCGAGACCCCAAGCGATTATGCTGGCCGCGAAAACGCGATCTGCGTGATTGGCCAGAACGCGGTGACCACCTGGCGCGGAGAGCAGGACGCGACGGAGCGTCTCGCCGGCGGCTTGCCTCTCCGCTCGCCCGCGGAGAGAGTGGCGCGGTCGCTGTCGCCCACCCGAACGCCGATCTGTTGTTTTCGCGCGGGACCCGACCACCAGGGCAACGAGCGTTTCATCACTCTTCTGGGGCATTGGGACGTCTGCTGTTTTCGCAACCTCTGCGTGGCCCCGACCGAAGAGGTCGAGAATCGTCATGGCTACGAGTTCCTGGTGGGCGCCTTGGATTGGCGTTGCTGCGACGCCTCGGAGCCGAACGTGTTTTTCGAAGGCCAGCAACGTTATCGCCAGCGAGTGTCCATCGCGTTTTCCTCGGAGATGGCCGGAGGAACGCTCGACCGCTGGCTGTTCGGCTCGTTCGAGCGAAGCTTGCGTGTCTTCTTTCCGCCGGGGGCCATGACGGAGATTGAACAACGCGCTCATGCCAAACAGGTCAGCCTGGCGGCGGCCAACGCCTGGCTGCTCGAGACCCTCAGCGGTCCGGAGGTGCCGGGGCTTTACTCGCCCGAAGAGGGAATGGTCAGTTATACCCTGGGCAGCTGTCCCGGGGCGGGCCAATTCTCGATCTCGGCGCTGGCTTCCTGGCTCGGGCCGCTGGGCTATCAGACCTATGTCACCCGCCAGGACACGCTGCGCGCAATCTGCCAAGGGTGGGCCGACCGGATCGTCGGCGCCATCGAGAGACCGGCACCGATCCGCTGGACCGTCAGTGAAGCGATCCATGGCCTCCTGCCGTTGTTGCGCTATCTGACCTGTTTCCGAAGCGATTCGCTCTTCGGGGTGATCCAGGAAGTCTTGGGGCAGAAATTCGAGAGGGCTTTATCGCCGGGCGAGGCCGGTCGTTCGGCGGATCTCGGCGGCGAAGCCTTTCGGGCCGAAGCGTGCTTGCTGCTCGGCCAGTTGACCAGCGAGAAGGGCTTGCAGGAGGCGGGATTGGCCTGCCTCGATCAGATTAACGCGCAGGCGCAGGAGCGCTTTTGGCAGTTTGGTTGCACCGGTGGGTTGGCCGACGCCGCGGCCGGCCAGTTTCGGCCGTTCGGCTTCAGCCACGCCATCCTGTGCAATCTGCTCGCCTACCGGCGCGCCCACGAGGAACGATATCTGGAGATGGCGGGCACGTTTGCGCGCTATCTGGTCTCGCTCTGCTATGCCACGTTCAACGATTCGGACGATCCCGACTTCGACCCCCGCGGCTTTGCGAACGCGGCAGCCGCCGGCCGTGACCGGCTGCGGGACTGCTCGCCGGCGGAAACCAGCGACGGTCTGCACGCCGTGGCCTACTGGTTGAGCTTTCGGCCCGACAACCCTTCGGGCTTCTATGATCTTTTGTGGTTGTTGAGTCGAACGTTCTCCGGCGTGTTTCCGGCAGCGCGCGAGCGGCGCGTCGGCTACACGACTGACGGGCAGCAAGGCGCGCGCGATAACGCGGCGCTGGCCACCGCCATTGCCTATGGGCGCTTTCCCTACATTGCCTACGAGAATCCCGTGCGACAGACGCGCCAGTCGCCGCGCGCCAGCGTCGAGGTGCTCCAGAACTATCTCTCCTTCGGCGGCGGACTGGCTTCGTGCGACAACGAACGACTGCTGGTGCTCGTGCCGCGGGCCGCCGGCTATGATCTGGCCGAACGCTCCAGCCGCCTCGTCCATCTCTACAATCCCACCGACGCGCCCGAGGCGGCTCGCCTCACGATCCATCACCTCTCACCGGAACGATGGTTCGACGTGTTTCTGGGCGACAAACCGATTGTATCCGAAGCGCCCGGCAACGCGCTGACCGATATCCCCCTCGAGGTTCCGCCGCGCCGCGCGATCGTTCTCCATGCCGCCCTCATGCGCAGCCCGACCACCCGCTTCTAGCCACCCCGAACACGCCACGCGGTTGGCCCCGCCGCGCTCATGGTTTCGGCTCTTCCAGGCGTAGCGGGGTCTTGCACTTTTGGCAGACCCCGCGTTGGGCCAGCGCCCCAAGATGCTTCGGCTTGTTGACTCCCAGGAGCGCACCGCAACGGCGGCACATTCCGGGCCCGCCCGTACGGCGGTTTCCGGTGCGGCTGGCAAACTCATTCTTCGCGGCCTCCTCCGTGGTTTTGAATGGCTGGCCGAGAGCCTAAGAAAAGACCCTTGCGGTGCGCAAGGCAAACTGTCTGCCCTTTTCTTCTCGTTCGGAGTTCAAACTTTCACTTCGCTTCTGCGGTAGAGAACCATGAAGACGGCAGACCGAATTGCGCCAAGAGGTCACGTCGCCAGCCGTGATAAGATGCGCCCCTTCCTTGACTGCCTGAGCGAAACTTGTTGATCCTGAGGGCTGGCGAGGGCGATTATTGGTTCGCGGCGCAGAGTATCACATGAAACCCTCACGACATCTGGCGAGTTCGGTTCTCTTCTCGTTGGTGCTGGTTCCGTGGCTGGCGTGGAAATCCTTGCTGGTGTTGGCCGGCGGCGTGCTGCTGGACTTCGACCGTTACCTGTGGCACGCACTGCGTTACCGGACGTGGAAAGTCGGCACGGCGATTGCGCGGTTCCAGGGGCGCGACCGCCTCCGAGGGGGGCCGCGTTTTCTTCACTCGGTCGAATTTCTTGCCCTGCTGGCCGCGACCGGTTTTGTGTATGGGCCGATCGGGATCTTCGCGCTCGGTGTACTGTTTCACACGTTGCTCGACCTGTTCTTGCACAAGAAACGCGGACGATTCTGGTTCTACTTCGATCCAGCGCACTTGCATTGCCTGACGTTCGAATGGATTCAGGCGCGACGGACCGACGCGCCGATGTCCAACAGGTCCGACAGGTCTGAGGTGTCCGACAGGTCTGAGGTGTCCGACAGGTCTGAGGTGTCCGACAGGTCTGAGATGTCCGACAGGTCTGAGGTGTCCGACAGGTCTGAGATGTCCGACGCGTCTGAGATGTCCGACAGGTCTGAGATGTCCGACAGGTATGAGATGTCCGACAGGTCTGAGATGTCCGACAGGTCTGAGGTGTCCGACGCGTCTGAGGTGTCCGACAGGTCTGAGATGTCCGACGCGTCTGAGATGTCCGACGCGTCTGAGATGTCCGACAGGTCTGAGATGTCCGACGCGTCTGAGATGTCCGACGCGTCTGAGTTCGAGGATGAGGAATGAAAACGATCGTGCTGGGCCTGGACGGAGCGACGTTCGAGCTGATCCTGCCCGCCGTCGCGCGCGGCGAGCTGCCGGGCTTTGCGCGCCTGATAAAGGAGGGCGCGTGGGGCCCGCTTCGCTCGACGGTGCCGGCCGACAGCCCGTCGGCATGGATGTCGTTCGCGACGGGGGTCAATCCGGGTCGCCACGGCGTCTATGGTTTCATGGCGCGCCGGCCGGGCAGCTATGACTATGAGATCGGCTCCTCGCTTCTGGTGCGCGCCCCGACGTTGTGGGACCGGGCCGGCGGCCGCGGCCTGCGCGTCGGCGTCATCAACGTGCCGTTCACCTATCCGCCGCGACCGGTCAATGGCTTTCTCGTGGCGGGAATGATGACGCCCGACCGGGCGTCGTCCTTCACCTATCCGCCCGAATTGCGCGAGGCCCTCCTTCGCGCGGTTCCCGGCTATTCGATCGGTCACGGACTCGGGCGGGCGCAGGGTGGCGATCCGCGCACGATCCTCGTCCGCGGGTTCGCCGCAACGATCGCGGCCCGCGAGCAGGCCACGCGTCTGCTGGCGGCGAAGTACGAACCCGATCTGCTCATCTGTGTCTTCACCGTCCTCGATCGGCTTCAGCATTTCCTCTGGGCCGATAGGGACGAGCGCCACCCGGAGCACGACCCATCGTCGGCGCAGGATTATCGCCAGGCAATCGCGGCGGCCTATCGCCAGTTGGACGGGGTCATTGTCCGGACCCTCGAAGCGATGGGGAAAGATTCTCTCGTGGTCGTGCTCTCGGACCATGGTTTCGGTCCCGTCAGCCGCACCTTCTATGTCAACGCGTGGCTGGCCGAGCGAGGGTACCTCACCTTGACCGGCGCGAGCGGCGAGCCCCACCCGTGGAAGAATCGCGCGGCGCGACTCGCCCGCCACATACTGGGGTTTCTGCGCATCGGCGAATGCTGGCGCGAACGACTCCGGGCGCGGCGGCTGATTTCGGAGGCGTTTGTGCGCGCGATAGACTGGGGTCGCACCCGAGCGTGGTTTGGCCTCGATCGCGGTGTGTGGCTGAACGTCGCCGGTCGCGACCCGCTGGGAACCGTTAAAACCGGCGATGAATACGAAGGCCTGCGTTCGCAGCTCATCGCCGAACTCGAGGCGCTCGAGGATCCGGAAACCGGCCGTCGCGTCGTTGCCGCGGTGCATCGGCGCGAAGAGCTCTTTCACGGCCCCAACCTTGCCGCGGCACCCGACCTTCTCCTCGAGCCGGCGCACGACGCCGGCGACCCGCGCGGCCGCGATGTCCTCTCCGAACGGCTCGGCTTTCGCGGCCCGGCGCGCTTTGTGGGGCCCAGCTCGCCGATCAGCGGCTATCATACGCCCGAGGGCGTTCTTCTTCTGTGGGGCAGGGGAGTGCCGGCCGGAGTTCGCCTGGCGGGAGCCGAAATGATTGATGTTGCGCCGACGATCCTCCGCGCGATAAATCTGCCCGGCAGCGAAGAGATGGATGGAAAGGTCTTGCTGGAGCTCGGCGGACGAGAAAAGGGCGCCGCGGAAGCTCTGTCGGAAGCAAGCGCAGAATCATCTGCCGCGCGGAAAAACCGTGGGATCAGTGAGGATGAACAACTGCAGGTCGAGCAACAGCTGAAGGATCTTGGGTATTTGGACTAACAAAGCGTGCGAAGAGGTGCGAAGAAGGAGGTTCCTCCGGTTCGGAGTCCGGACTTTCATTCCGCCTCTTTCATTGGCTTTTCTACCGTAGGCTCTTTATCGCTTGGATTTCGAATCGGAAGAAGAAATGAAGGAGGCAGAGTAAAGGTCTGAACTCCAAACGGAAAAGAAGACTTCGGTGAAGCCAAACGATCCAACCCATTCCTCGGCGGCAGTGCTCCTGACGATCTCAATCGCGACGTGGAATAACCGCGATCTGATCGGCAACTGCCTACGTTCGATCGAGGGTGAGCTGAGCCACCTGCCGGCCGAGGTGTTCGTTGTGGACAACGCCTCGACCAACGGGACCGGCGGCGTGATTCGCGTGCGGTTCCCCTGGGTTCGCCTCATCCCCAACGCGCGGCCGCTGGGCTTTTCGGCCAACCACAACCAGGTGCTGCGGCGCGCCGCCGGTCGCTATGTCCTGCTGCTCAATGACGATACTGTTGTCCAACCGGATGCGTTAGTCCGTGCGGTGCGTTTTCTGGACGCGCATTCGGAGGCGGGAGCCGTCGGCTGTACGCTGGTCAAGCCCGACGGCAAGCCCGAACGCGTATCGCAGCGATTTCCCCATCCGCTGGATGCGGTTTTCCCGCGCCTCCGCCAGAAAGTTGACGCGCGATGCGAAGCAGCCGCGCGCGAGGAAGCGGTCGAGGTGGATCGCCTCAGCGGGGCCTGCCTGATGATTCGTGGCGCGGCGCTCCGGCAGGTCGGCTTGCTCGACGAGCGATTCGATCCCGCGTACTGCGAAGACACCGATTTGTGTTATCGGATCAAGAAGGCCGGCTGGCGCATCTATCGCCTCCCCGGCGCGAGGGTGGTTCATTTTCGCGGCCGGACGGCGCGGCGCGAGTTTGCCGACCACGCGCGCCGGCTTCAGGAAGCCAAGTTCCTCTGGTATCGCAAGCACCGCAGCTGGCCCGCGCTGTGGCTGTATAAAGGAGCGGTGGTCGTGGCCTCGCTCGGTCTGATGGTTGTCTGCTCGCCTTTGCTGTTGTTCCCGCGCCGCCGCTCCGCCCGCGACCGACTGCATCGCCTCTGGGGCCGCCTCCGAGCGGTGTTCGGCTTCGCGCGATCGTGAGGGGGATCTTCCTGGTTACCAGCGGAGGAGGAGCAGGATTGCGCTGCGACGGCCGGTGCCTTAGCTCATGGGCACAGACGGTGACCGCTCTTCGAAGCTTGTGGCATCATCCGAAATCGGACCTGGGTGCTCTGTCACCAATCATCTGAGTGACTTTGGACATTGCATCGAATACCCGAAAACTGGTAGAGAAGCTGAACGTTGAGAAACGGTGACCGTCAATGAAGCAACTGAGCGACATTCACCTCACTCCCAACCAATCCCAGGCGCTCGACGAGCTGCGCCGCCGGCTGCACGCCGAGTTCGAGATCGAGGCCATTATCTTGTACGGCTCGGTTGCTCGCGGCGAGGCCGATGAGGAATCGGATCAGGACTTGCTGATCGTCACCAGGAATCCGATCTCGCGGCCCGAACGAGACAGGATCACCGATGCGGTTTTCGAGGTCAATC
>Ga0315280_10011264_pt1 | contig 11023 bp, 9 predicted proteins | sample YL17G06_40_MG_FD_203697 | JGI IMG/M metagenome (GOLD analysis project Ga0315280, IMG submission 203697) | Sediment microbial communities from Yellowstone Lake, YNP, Wyoming, USA - YL17G06_40 | ecosystem: Environmental > Aquatic > Freshwater > Lake > Sediment | place: USA: Wyoming | collected... | reverse complement strand
TCGACGTACGGAGTGGGTCAACCCGGCCAGCCCACGGTTCCTGCAGAGTTCAGCAAGATAAGCCACAAACGAGGCATCGTGTCCGCTGCACGTCGAGGAGGCGACATCAACAGTGCGACGAGTCAATTTTTTATATGCGTTGCCGACGTGCCTCACCTCGATGGCCAGTACAGCGTCTTCGGGCGAGTCATTGAGGGAATGGATGTGGTGGACAAGATCGTGAGTGTTCCTCGAGACCAGAGAGATAATCCTCTGAAGAAAGTTGTCATGAGAAAGGTGTATATCAAGAAACTGACGAAGTGATGTCTGCATCTGTGAATGACCCGGCAAGATTTCTATAGCGCTCTTCGCCAAAGGAAGTTTGCCCCCGTGTATTTCTTCTACGGTGAAGAGGATTTCCTCATCGACGAGGCAGTTGACTCTCTCATTGCTGAAGTCTTACCACAGGAGAGCCGGAGTTTCAATCTCGACGTTCTCTACGGCAATGAAGTGGACGCCCGCGACGTCGTCGCACACGCAAACTCCTTTCCGATGACGGTGGATCGTCGCGTCGTCATCCTCAGGGAGTATGAACGACTTGAGGACAGAGAAATTCTTCAGTCCTACGTTCAAAATCCTTCTCCAACTACCGTTCTCGTGCTTGTTTCCAAGAAGACTGACGCCGCAATTCGCGGAAAGACGGCGACTGTTGAGTTTCGTCGACTCTATGATTCGGAGCTTCCGGCCTGGATTACTGAACGGGGTTCTCTTTATGGAAAGCGAATCAGCAGAGACGCTTCTGAGCTTTTGATTATGTATGTGGGCGCATCACTTCGCGCCCTTGGCAGCGAGATCGAGAAGATCGCGATCTACGTTGGAGAGAAGAAGACCATCGATGGTGAGGATGTGGCTGCAGTGGTGGGTATCTCAAAGAGTTATAACGTTTTTGAGCTTACAAAAGCTGTTGGTGACCGCGACCTAAAGCGATCCATCGAAATCCTCGAGCGGATGATGGAATTCGGTGAGTATCCACCGATGATGGTGGCTGCATTGACGAAACACTTCATGACACTGCTGAAGCTTGCTGAGGGGAGGAGAAGGAAAATGTCCGAAAGTGAGATTGCCGCGTCAATCAGGTCATCGCCAAAGCGGGTTGGGGAGTACCTGACTCAACTGCGACAGTACTCACCGGCTGATCTTGAGAAGAGTTTTTCTTCTCTTGCACGAGCTGACGAAAAATTGAAATTCACGGGTGAAGACCCTCGTTCGGTGATGACTGTCTTGCTGCACGAGCTGATCCGATGAAAACGATAACGGTGTGCTGTCTAGGTGAGGCGGATCGAATCTACCTCACCTTTTTGTTTTGGGATAGAGTGGCGTATTCAAAGATCTACCTTTGAATTGTCGGGGGTTCGGCACGGACTTGTGTCTGTTGCATTCTTCATCTGTAGGTTGTAATTTAGGTGTTTGAGTTTCTGGTGGGATGATTCGATTCTATCATGACAAAGAAGAACTCGAATAGAGCCAATTCGACTCCCGACGCGAACGGTCAGAGCATTATCATTCGTGGTGCGCGCGTTCACAACCTCAAGAACATCAGTCTCGATCTCCCGCGGAACAAGCTCATCGTCTTCACCGGCGTCAGTGGATCGGGGAAGTCGAGTCTCGCGTTCGACACCATTTATGCTGAGGGACAACGGCGGTACGTTGAAAGCCTTTCAGCATACGCCAGACAGTTCCTGGAACGCATGGACCGACCCGACGTCGACCTCATACAGGGAATTAGTCCCGCGATGGCAATCGAGCAGAAAACGAATGTCCGAAACCCGCGCTCGACAGTTGGGACGACGACGGAAATCCATGACTACCTCCGCCTTCTTTTTGCCCGAATCGGTGAGACGCGGTGTATGAAGTGCAGCAATCCGGTGAAGAGAGATTCTGTTCGCACGGTTCTCCAGCGCGTGAAAGAGATAGCTGCTGCAACCCCTTCGAAAGAATTAAAACTCTACATCCTCTTTCCACTTCATGACCATCCGAACCGAACGGTTGCCCAGGAGTTAGAAAACCTCAAAAAGAAAGGCTTCTTCCGTTTGGTTGTTGGAGACGAGCTTCTTGACCTCACGAGCTCGAAGTACCAGGGCAAGACCAAGAAGGGTGTGTACGTCCTCGTCGACCGCATCATCGTTAGGGGAGAAGAGGATGAGAAACGCCTTGCCGACTCGGTCGAGATGGCATTCAACGAAGGTGAGGGATATGTGGTGCTGAAGACGCTCGAGACTGCTGAGGAGTTGAAATTCAACAATAAGTTTGAGTGTTCTCAGTGCGGCATCAAGTATGAAGAGCCGGAGCCCCGGCTGTTCTCCTTCAATAACCCCTACGGCGCGTGTCCGAAGTGTCAGGGGTTTGGACGTTCTGTAGGTATCGATCTGGATCTTGTTGTGCCAAACAAAGACAAGACGATTCGAGAAGGGGCAATCCAGCCTTGGACCTTCCCGAGATGGCGGGAGAATCTGTATGACCTCATGAGAGCTGCAGACAAGGCTGGCGTCCGGGTCGACGTCCCATTTCGTGAGTTAACAGAGGGTGAGCTTAAGGTGATTATCGATGGATGCGAGGGTTTCGATGGCCTCACCAAATTCTTCAAGTACATCGAACGGAAGTCTTACAAGATTCACTATCGCGTATTCCTGAGCCGGTACAGAGGCTACACAACATGTGATGCCTGCGATGGCGGGAGACTCCGGCCAGAGGCCCTCAGTGTCTTCGTCGGAGGGAAGAACGTTCACGATGTCGTTCGGATGAGCATCGCAGATGCCGATGCGTTTTTCAAGCAACTCCAGCTGACTCCATTTCAGCAGGAGGTCGCGAAGAGAATCCTGGATGAGCTTCAAAAGCGGCTCAAGTATCTCGTCGAAGTCGGTATTGGGTACCTGACTCTGGATCGGCTTTCGGGAACGCTGTCGGGAGGAGAGGCTCAGAGGATCAACCTTGCGACATCGCTGGGTTCATCTCTCGTCGGTTCGCTCTACATCCTTGATGAGCCGAGCATCGGACTCCATCCTCGCGACAACTCAAAGCTGATCAACATTCTTAAGTCGCTGCGCGACATAGGCAACACGGTGATTGTCGTCGAGCACGACGCTGACATGATAAGAGCAAGCGACCTTATTGTTGATCTCGGCCCACGTGCTGGCGAGCACGGCGGTGAAATCATCATCAAAGGCGATCTATCAGAGGTTTTGGAAGAGAGGAACTCTTTGACGGGCAGATACTTGAGCGGTGCCCTGTCGATTCCTATCCCGGCGAGCCGCCGAAGCGGAAACGGAAAGGTTATTGTCATCAGAGGTGCTGCCGAGCACAACCTGAAACGAATTGACGTGAAGATACCACTCAATCTCTTTGTCTGTGTAACTGGGGTCAGCGGATCCGGAAAGAGTACACTCATCCATGAGATCTTCTACGCCGCATTAAAGAAGCAGAAAGGTGGATACGATGGGAAAGTGGGAAAATTTTCCAAGCTTGAAGGCGCAGAATATATCGACGCCGTCGAGCTTGTGGATCAGTCGCCAATTGGACGAACCCCGCGGTCAAATCCGATCACCTATATCAAGGCGTTCGATCTCATCAGAGATTTGTTTGCAAGTACCCAGCAAGCGAAAATCCGCGGCTTCAAACCGGGCAACTTCTCATTCAACGTCCCGGGAGGAAGGTGTGAGGCCTGCGAAGGCGACGGTTTTCAGAAGGTGGAGATGCAGTTTCTCGCCGATCTCTACATCAAATGTGATGTCTGCAAAGGGAAACGATACAAGAGCGAGGTGCTTGACATACATTACCGGGGCAAGAATATCGATGAGATTTTGAATCTAACCGTGAGCGAAGCGATCGCCTTCTTCCAGGCTGATCCCCGGGCAAGGCGCGCTGCAACTCGACTGAGAGTGCTCGATCAGGTCGGTTTGGGTTATCTCAGGCTTGGACAGTCTGCCACGACACTGTCGGGCGGCGAGGCGCAACGCGTGAAGCTGGCTGCCCATCTCGCTGCTCAGGAGAAGGAGGGCCACACGCTATTCATCTTCGATGAGCCGACGACGGGTCTTCACTTCGATGACATTGCAAAACTCCTCCGATGTTTTGATGCTCTCATCGAGGCTGGGAATACCATCGTCACTATTGAACACAACATGGATGTCATCAAGTGTGCGGATTACCTCATTGATCTGGGACCGGAAGGAGGAGAAGAGGGAGGTCATGTGGTGGCAACTGGTACACCCGATCAGGTGGCGAAGTCCTCGAAGTCGCACACAGGTAAGTTTCTGCGAGCATACTTGAGTGACGCAATATCTGACTGATCCCTTATATCGCTCATTAGAAAGGAGACTGCCATGCGGAAGTATTTTTACCCGATGTTTTCATTCATTTTCATGTCTTTCCTCCAGTCCATGGACGTACCCGCGCAGGATGTTAACGGAACGGAAAAGAGTTCACCTGGCATTTCCTCGAGTTCTCTGACAAGCGCGGCGGAAGGAATATCACGCACAAGAGGGCTGTTTGGGATCGGTGTCGTCCTTGGTGAGCCCACGGGGATCAGCGGGAAATACTGGCTTGATGAGCATACAGCAATCGACGGCGCCTTCGGTTATTCTTTTGGAGATCGCTTTCGATTCAGCATGGATTATCTGATCCACACCAATGCATTTGATAGTCCACAGTTACCCTTCTATTATGGCCTCGGTGGGGCAATGGCAGGTGATCGGGGCTACATCGCGAAATCGCGGAGCGGGGATTTTGCACTGGGAGCTCGAGGAGTCATCGGCGTGAGTTATCTGTTCAAGCGTGCGCCACTCGATGCGTTCTTGGAGATAGCGCCCATAATCTTCATAGCTCCGCCGCTTGGTTTGAGCATGGATTTCTGCTTTGGCATCAGGGTGTATCCATAAACTGACTTGGCGCTTCAAGAATGAAAAAAGCACCGTCGGCAAAGTCAAAAGCACGGTGCTTTTTCACTACTGAGAGAGTCTGATCTTCAGTACATCGTTCCGATGTTGATTGTGATGAAAAATCCGCCGAATTGCTTCATGTAAATCCCCTCGAGGCTCTCGATCTGATTCTTCACGGGAACAAAGTAGTAGCGGAAACTCACTCCGATGAGATTGCTTGGCTCGAGTCCGAAGAATGCGCCGAACCCGACGTACCCGCCGACTGTGTAATGCGCCTGTCCGTGACCGAGGCTGTTAAAGAATTCTCGATCGTACGGCGCTGAATAGACCAGAGTCGGCCCTAAGGCTGCAGTGATGTAGGGCCGGAAGTTGTCCGCGATGTCTTCCCTGAAGAGCCGATTCTGCACCCCAAAAATGAGCGGAAGGAGAAGGAATCGATTAACCTTCCCTGGAACAAAGGTCTGACCGGTGAAGTAGTCATATTGCTCAACTTCTCGATCGTCTTTTGCCTCTGAGATAGAGAACGTACCAAATCCATATAGGTCATCGGTGTATTGACGGCGATAAAAAGCACCGAGACCAAAGCCGCTGTTTGATACGAGGAGATCGAGCCCAAGGGCATTTCGTCTTTCTACGGGTGAACCGATGGTGTCGACTGACGCCTTCGCTGGTGTACTGCGAGGGGTGGGTGTAAGGTCAAGCAAAGAGTCGTTCAAGTGTGCCGTGGGGACAACGGGCTCCTGCGCCAGCGCAAGCCTTGTCGCCAGGAAGGTGACCAAGAGGAAGAATGGTGTTCTTCCGCGGAAATGATTTTGTTGTGAGGTCATCCCACTCTCCTATATTCAAGGATTATTTCACTTACGTCAAGCTTCTGAGAATGACAACCTGAGAGTTAGACGTGGAGTTCCGGCGATTAGTTTACTTGATCTCACTGAATAATGAAGAGACCAAACTTAAGGTATTTTGTCTCAGGCATAGAGGGTAACACAGGGTGGTCCAGGGCAGCACCACGCCACTCTATGAGCTGGATCTTCCGACCCGCAATCGTTGCACTTTCATTTAGAATATCGAGAAACGAGTCCTCCGTTAAGTGGTGTGAGCAGGAGGATGTCGCTAGTACTCCGCCTTCCTTTAGCAGTCTCATGGCATTCGTGTTGATTTCCTTATACCCCTTTTTCGCGGTTGGGAGATTCTTCTTGCTTTTTGTGAAGGACGGAGGGTCCAAGATGACGACATCAAACATCTCTTTCTTCTCGACGAGATCCTTTAGCACGTCAAAGACATCAGCCGACTCAAAGTGACACATCTTGTCGGACTTGTTTAAAGAAGCGTTTCGCTCTGCTCTCCTCACTGCTGATTCTGAGATGTCAACCGCCAACACTCTCTCTGCGCCTCCGGCAGCTGCATTAAGGCCGAAGCCTCCATCATTGCAGAAACAATCGAGCACGGTAGCACCATCTGAAAAACGTCGGACGGATTTTCTGTTCTCACGTTGATCGAGGTAGAAACCAGTCTTCTGTCCTTCAAGCAGATCAATCTCGTACTGAATCTCGTGCTCTGTTAGCATGCACGGCTCAACCTTCCCACGAAGGACACCCTTCCTTTCAAGCAAACCCTCCAAGCTCCGAATTCGTGATTCATTTCGCTCGACAATGCCTCTTGGCTGAAAGACGGATTCTAGGACATCACAAATCAGGGTCGAACGATTGTCCATACCAGAAGAATACGTCTGCAGGCTGAGGTAATCTCCATACGTGTCGACGACGAGGCCAGGAAGGTAATCGCTCTCTCCATGTACGAGTCGGAACATAACAGAGCGCGGGTAAATCCTTTTCCGGAGTTCATAAGCCTGTAGGATTCTCCGTTTGAAGAAATCGAACCCAATTTCCTCTCGCTCTGGGGTGAGAAACCGAAAAGCAATAAGTGAATGGGGGTTGTAGAAGCCAAGGCCAAGGAATTTCCCATCGTGCCGCACGAGCTCGACAAGATCGCCAGCACTTGGAGATCCGTTTACCTCTCTCACTTCATTGCTGAAAATCCACTGGTGACCGTTGAGGATTCTTTCTTCCTCTTTCCGTTTGAGGACGACCTGCTTTTTCAGTCTTCTCTCCGTCGTTTTTCACATGATAATATCAAGAAATGAAAGGAATGTCAAGGAATGGGTTCTTGTGGGTTGCATCCGTTTTTTAGGGGGGGTGCTTTCATATGGGGATTACCGAAAGATCGATCTTCCTCCGTTGATCGTTGATGCAGCGTGCTCTGAGCGCTAGGATGTTGTTTGCCCCTCGGCGGGTCCAAGACATTCCTTGCCGCTTCATCCGCTTTTTCACGACCATGTCTGCCACTTTCTCAATCACGCCTGAGCCGCGAACGTCGGTTGTAGAATACTGCATCCCATCGATGTTCTCTTCCACGTAGGACTGGAAGGTCCGTAGCTCCTCGGTGTGACGTTTATCCGATGGATGTAATTGCTTCAGATATCTCAATGCTGCCTGCGCTTGATTTGCATTCACCAGCGAGAGAAAATTCTCTTGCTGATGATCTAAGAGCACACGCCTTGCATTTTCCTTCAAGTGATACAAATCGAGCGTGTAGCGACTTCCGGGGAACATCGCTCGTTGCACGTTCCGAATCCACGTTGCCCCATCTCCCACCACATGTACTGGTTCACAACTGCCTAAGCCGTTCAGACAACAGTGTGTGTACCACTGCTCCCCAAAGCTCTCTGCTTCCGTGACACGGGCATATACCCTCCGCTGAACCGTTCTCCGTCGCCGTTTCCCTTCAGGAACCGTCCCACAAAACAACACCCCCAGTTTCACTTCCATCCGTTTCCTCCCAAACTCATCCCGCTCAATGCCTTCCCGGCTTGCAATCATCGTCCCATCCATCTGTACCACAGCTGGCCGTTGACCCTGCCGTGTCTCCCTTTCCCCCCGAGCCTCCTCAAAGACCTTCTTCCGCTCTTCCTCAATCCGTGCCTGTTCCTTTTGCCCCTCCTGTTGAATCACCTTCCACAGTCGCATTCGACCCAGTTCCATCCCACAGATCTCCTTCAGCACCTCAGCACTCCATGCGTAGGAGCGCTCTACCGCAAAACGCACACAGCGATCTCGGGCCCGTCCTGTTATGGCATTGACCCCACAACTCGTCAGAATCTGCCGCTTGACCAGGCCCCGACTCTCATACCCTCCTCGGCAACGAGCTCCTGCGACGCCTCTTGATCTTTCTGCTCCAAATAGGCTCCCAACTCCTCCTGCATCATCCGTCGATGCTTCTCCTCTAACGCCCCTTCATACGAGTTGATTTCTTCAGTAAACCTCTGTAGTTTCTCTCTGTGGGTCGATGACTCGACTCGTCGAGGATTCGTCCTCATAAGGGTTTACCTCCTCCGAAGGAATCCTTCGGGGCTAAGATGAATAATCAAACCAGACTTATTCCATCTTATGGTAAACCCTTCCTTATTTCACCCCCCACTTTTACGGATGCATCTGTTCTTGTGAGATGGAAACGTTTGACATAAGACTATTGAAAATCGGTAACCATTTCACTATATTGGCGGAGAACTTCTTGAGCTATCTTCAATGTAAAATTCAGTTTTGTTCTACTAGAGAGGAGATTCTGTTATGGATCAACTTCGATTTTTCCGACACGCTAGTTTCTCATCAGGTGAGATCACGCGAGTCCATCAAATCCTTCGTCCGAATGGAACAACGTTCATCCTGCCGTACGATCAATTCATAGAACACGACTGTCGGCACTTAGAAGCACAATCGGATTCTGGCAACCCGAAATACATCCTTGAGCTTGCCCGTGACGCCGGCCACAATGCTGTTGCACTTCATTATGGACTTTCGAAGCGCTTCTGGTCGCAGACAGAGGGGAGGATTCCGCTCATCGTGAAGCTGAATGGGAAGACGTCAATACCCCCCGAGAAGCAGGCACTGAGTGTCCACACCTCCTGGGTCGAGGATGCAGTGCAGTTGGGCGCGGTCGGGATCGGATATACGATGTACTATGGGTCGCCGCGGCAGGACGTTGATCTTCCACAGCTCGCAGCTGTGAGAAAAGAGTGCGAGCGATATGGGATGCCGCTTATCATCTGGGCTTACCCGCGTGGTGAGGCAATTGATGCGAAGGGGGGACGCGGAACAAGCTATGCACTTGAATCGGCGGCGCGACTGGCAACGGAGATGGGAGCGACGATAATCAAGTCGAACCTCCCGAAAGCAGCCAGGGACGAATTCCTCACGAACGAGAGCGTCCCCAAGTACTTCCGAAATCTGGAACAGGAACTGAGAACTCTGCCTGTGTACGAACAGAAGCATGAGCGTGCTCGTCGCGTCGTCCATGCAGCACAAGGCATCCCGGTGCTCTTCAGTGGTGGTGACGACAAGACCGATGCTGAGCTCCTTGAGAATGCGGAGGTCAGCGCCAAGGCCGGATGCTTCGGCTTCATCTATGGACGGAACATGTGGAAGCGGAAAAAGGAACATGCCATTGACCTGTTCGGGAAGCTCGCAGCCTTCCTTGACCAAAGCGTTGAGCAGCCAGCTTTCGCGGGCGGGAACAACGGTGGAGGAGTTCTCGTGTGATCACAGGCCCCGCTGATGCGGGGCCTTTTTTATGGAAAGAGGCTTGCCTTAAGTGCCATTGAGCCGATTCGTACCGCTTAGAAAGCGCGCTGCCCTCATCTCCTTGAGCATCGGCGGTGGGATGCTCGTGATGAAGATGAGCGCTTACTTCCTCACCCACTCAGCGGCCATCTTCTCTGACGCATTGGAGTCAGTGGTCCATATTGCAGCCACTGCAATGGCCCTGTATAGTGTCCTTCTCAGTGCGCGACCAGCAGATGAGTCTCACCCATACGGTCATGGGAAGATCGAGTTCTTTTCCGCTGGCTTCGAGGGCGCTATGATCGTCCTCGCTGCGATTGCGATTATTTACCAAGCCGTCTCCGAGATTATTGTTGGCCCAGAGCTTGAGAAACTTGGCGTTGGCATTCTCTTTACAGTCGCTGCTTCCATCATCAATCTTTTTCTTGGCACTTTTCTCATCAGAACTGGGAAGGGCACGAACTCTCTCACACTTGTCGCCGATGGGAAGCACGTCCTCACGGACTCCATCACGAGTTTTGGCGTTGTGGCTGGCTTGGGACTTGTTCTTTTGACCGGCTGGGAACTTCTCGATCCGCTCATGGCGATAGCCGTTGCACTCAATATTCTTGTCTCGGGCTACAGATTGTTGCGGATCTCAGTCGGGGGATTGATGGACGAGGCGCATCCTCAGACACTCGAAAAGATCCTCGCAATTGTTCTCAGGGATAGAACGCCGGCGTGGATTGACCTTCACCATCTGCGAGCATGGCGATCTGGAGAAATTTACCACGTCGATTTCCATCTCACCATACCCTTCTACTGGAGCATTGATGAAGCTCACGCCTTCGAGAAAAAGGCGCTTGAGAAGATCGCCCGCGAACTGGGTACTGACTCGCAGGTTCTTATGCACCTTGATCCATGCATCCCACCAGTTTGCTGTACGATGTGCCAAGTTTCTCCCTGTAAGGAGCGAAAACATGAATTCACCTTTCGCAGGGAGTGGACAGTAGCGACGCTAACAGGTCGCGAGGCCTATCTCCAGAAGTCGGTTGAGACGACGACCCACGAATAGTTGTTAAAAGAGATGAGCGAGCCGAACTCCCATTTCCCTCTCCGATTCTTCTTTCTGACTCACCTTTTCCTCCCTCCATTTTGTCTCGTCGCATGGTCCGTTGAAAGTCCCTCGACTTTTTGCTATATTAACTTAAGCATTGCAGATGTTCTTGGCCAGAAATCAGCTGGAGGATCACTATTCCAATCCTTAGGAAACTCTCTTGTGTCATCTTCGATGTGGACGGGACGCTCACAGAGACGAACGAGCTGATCTTTGCCACTTTCAACTACGTCGCCAAGAAGTACCTGAACAAGCGCTTCACGCCCGCGGAGATCACGGCAATGTTCGGTCCCCCGGAGGAGGTTGCGGTCGAACGGTTGCTCGGTAGTGAGCGTTCCCCCGCCGCAATGGCTGACTTCTTCGATTTCTACAGGAGCAACTTTCGCTCGATGGCGAAG
>Ga0315280_10011263_pt1 | contig 11026 bp, 15 predicted proteins | sample YL17G06_40_MG_FD_203697 | JGI IMG/M metagenome (GOLD analysis project Ga0315280, IMG submission 203697) | Sediment microbial communities from Yellowstone Lake, YNP, Wyoming, USA - YL17G06_40 | ecosystem: Environmental > Aquatic > Freshwater > Lake > Sediment | place: USA: Wyoming | collected... | reverse complement strand
TTTTATCCGTTAAGCTACGGCCCTTCCACACGGAACCGTAGGATCACTTTGCCCGGCTTTCGCCCCTGCTCGACTTGTAGGTCTCACAGTCAAGCCCCCTTATGCCAATACACTCACTGCACGATTTCCATCCGTGCTGAGGGGACCTTTGGGCACCTCCGTTACCTTTTGGGAGGCGACCGCCCCAGTCAAACTACCCGCCAGACACTGTCCCCCAGCTTGCACTGGGGTTAGAGGCTAAATCCACCAAGAGTGGTATTTCAGTGATGGCTCCACCAAGGCTAGCGCCCTGGCTTCAAAGCCTCCCACCTATGCTACACATGATAAATCCAGACTCAGTGCCAAGTTGTAGTAAAGCTCCACGGGGTCTTTTTGTCCAGTCGCGGGTAACCCGCATCTTCACGGGTACTTCAATTTCGCCGAGTCCCTCGTTGAGACAGCGCCCAGGTCGTTACACCATTCGTGCGGGTCGGAACTTACCCGACAAGGGACTTCGCTACCTTAGGACCGTTATAGTTACGGCCGCCGCTTACCGGGGCTTCGGTTTGGTGCTTTTAAAACACCTCCCCTTAACCTTCCGGCGCTGGGCAGGTATCAGCTCCTATACTTCAGCTTACGCTTTAGCAGAAACCTGTGTTTTTGTTAAACAGTCGCCTGGGCCATTTCCCTGCGGCCCTTCTTAAGAAGGGCCCCCCTTCTTCCGAAGTTACGGGGTTAGATTGCCGAGTTCCTTAACGAGGGTTGTCTCGATCACCTTGGGACATCTATCCCTACCTACCAGAGTCGGTTTGCGGTACGGACGCTCCTACCTCATCGGCAACGAGGCTTTTCTTGACGGCCTGGGATGAGCTAAATCGCTTCGGGTCTCCCCTCAACTTCCTCCCACCTTCAGCTAAACATCCGGGGTGGATTTACCTGCCCCAGCCTCACCTATGGTGAGAGACGCACCATGTCCATTAGGTGCGCTTAGCCTACCCTACCGTGTCCCCCCTTTGCCTTAGTAGAAGCGGTACGGGAATATTAACCCGATGTCCATCGCCTACGCCTTTCGGCCTCGACTTAGGCCCGACTAACCCTACGCGGATTAACCTTGCGTAGGAAACCTTAGGTTTTCGGTGGGTGTGTTTCTCGCACACCTTACGCTACTTATGCCGACATTCTCACTTCCCTCGGCTCCACCACTGCTTACGCAGTGACTTCACCGCCAAAGGAACGCTCCCCTACCTCCTTCCCTTGCGGGAAGGACCATAGCTTCGGTGACAGGCTTAAGCCCCGCTAAATTGTCGGCGCAGAGCCACTTGACCAGTGAGCTGTTACGCACTCTTTAAAGGATGGCTGCTTCTAAGCCAACCTCCTGGCTGTCTGAGCGCCTCCACCTCCTTTACCACTTAGCCTGCACTTAGGGACCTTAGCTGATGGTCTGGGCTGTTTCCCTCTCGACTATGAAGCTTAGCCCCCACAGTCTCACTCCCAGGTTTGAGGTTAATGGCATTCGTAGTTTGGTTGGAGTTGGTAAGCTTTTTGCCCCCTAGTCCATCCAGAGCTCTACCTCCATTAACTAATACCTGAGGCTGCACCTCAATGCATTTCGGGGAGAACCAGCTATCACCGGGTTCGTTTGGCATTTCACCCCTACCCACAGCTCATCCGACAGTTTTGCAGCACTGACCGGTTCGGGCCTCCACTCCGATTCTATCGAAGCTTCACCCTGGCCATGGGTAGCTCACCCGGCTTCGGGTCTAATCCCTGCGACTAAGCGCCCGATTAAGACTTGCTTTCGCTACGGCTCCACAACTTAAGTTGCTTAACCTAACGCCACAGAGATTAACTCGCCGGCTCATTCTTCAATAGGCACGCCATCATCCTTCCATTGCTGGAAGGACTCTGACCGCTTGTCAGCACATGGTTTCAGGTTCTATTTCACTCCCCTCCCGGGGTTCTTTTCACCTTTCCCTCACGGTACTTGTCCACTATCGGTCATCAAGGGTATTTAGCCTTGCCCTGTGGTCAGGGCAGCTTCCCACAAGATTTCCCGTGTCCCGTGGTACTCAAGAACAGACAAGGAGCCTACCCCTTTCGTTTACGGGACTATCACCCTCTATGGTGGCCCTTTCCAGAGTCTTTCAACTAGGGTTTGGTTGGTAACTCCTTGACCTATCCTGGGATAGGTCCTGCCTGCCTTACAACCCCCTATAAGCTTAGGCCCCAGAACCACTTAGCTTATAAGGTTTGGGCTCCTCCCCTTTCGTTCGCCACTACTCAGGGAATCTCGATTGATTTTCTTTCCTCAGGGTACTGAGATGTTTCACTTCCCCTGCTTGCCTCCTCCCAGCCTATGTGTTCAGCTGGGGGTGTCCTCCTTTAGGAAGGACGGGTTGCCCCATTCGGGAATCCCCGGCTAGGCTTGCTAGACAGCTCACCGAGGCTTTTCGCAGTCTTGCCACGCCCTTCATCGGCCCTTGATGCCAAGGCATTCACCATGTGCCTTCTCCCGCTTGACCTGCTTCAGATTTGATATTAGCCCTCAATATTCAATTGTTAATGTGCGACACATAAAATAACGGCTTGGTGAGCTTCACCAAGCCGCGCTTGGCTTCAATCACCAGTTTCTTGGGTTATGTCTCTAATCTTTCCATTTGCCTGTAAAGATATTAGCACAATGGATTAACTTTGTCAAGCAAAATTTGTTAAAAATTTCATTATCTTTAATGAGAGATTGTTTATTAACCTCACCACCTTAATCTTACCCCACGAAATCAGTATTTCGCGGGGACCCCTTAATCCCCCTCTCTATGATATGGATATGTATTCCTATCATGAGGGGGATAGGTTGCTAAACGACCTCTTTAATGGATTGGTTGACAGCAGTTGGTAGCTGTGGTAATATTACAAATTAGTACTAGGTAGTTCAGCTGATAGTTGACAGGTTGAAGTCTGAGGTTTAATTGTTGACTTCAGCCTTAAATGGATGAGCTACGGCTCATCCATTAAAATTGTCTAGGCTAGGAGGAAGACAGGTGCCTACGGTTAATCAGCTTGTCCGTAAAGGGCGTAAGCCAGTGGTCAAGAAGACCAAGACGCCAGCATTGCGCCTCAGCTACAATGCATTGAAGAATAGAATGGTGCACGGGAAGGGCTCACCGCAGAAGAGAGGGGTCTGTATTCAGGTTAAGACTACTACCCCCAAGAAGCCCAATTCGGCGCTACGCAAAATAGCTAGGGTGAGGCTGACGAGTGGCATAGAGGTAACCGCTTACATCCCCGGTGAGGGGCATGAGCTTCAGGAGCACTCGGTGGTTCTGATCCGTGGCGGCAGGGTGAAGGACTTACCCGGTGTCCGGTATCATATCGTCCGCGGTGCCCTGGATGCTAGCGGGGTAGCTAACCGTCGCCAAGGTCGCAGTAAATACGGCGCTAAGCGAGTTAAGGAACTAGCTAAGGCTACTCAGATATAGGAGATAGAAATGCCAAGGCGGGCTCGAGCCACAATAAGAAGAGAGATACTCCCTGATGCCAAATATCACAATGAAACCGCAGCCAGGTTGATTAACCGGGTGATGATGCGGGGCAAAAAGAGCCTGGCGGAGGGAATAGTCTATGGTGCCCTGCAGGTTATTGGTCAGCAGGGGGCAAAGGAGCCAGTTACTGTTTTAGAGCAGGCGGTAAGGAATGTCACCCCTCAGCTTGAGGTTAAGCCACGCCGGGTTGGTGGTGCCACATATCAGGTGCCAGTAGAGGTTCGTCCTGAGCGGGGACTATCGCTGGCTTTGCGCTGGCTGATAGCCTCAGCCCGAGCCAGAGCCGGCAAGTCTATGGCTGAGAAGCTGGCTGCTGAGCTTAGTGACGCCGCACAAGGGCAGGGGACAACTATAAAGAAGCGAGAGGATACCCACAAGATGGCGGAGGCTAATAGAGCCTTTGCCCATTACAGGTGGTGAGGAGAGGACTGTGCCCAAGAGTTTTCCATTAGATAGTATACGCAATATTGCTATTATCGCTCACATTGATGCTGGTAAGACCACCGTCACGGAGAGAATACTGTACCATACCGGTCGTACCTATAAGATTGGTGAGGTGGATGAAGGCACGGCAGTGATGGACTGGATGGAGGAGGAGAAGAGGCGGGGCATCACCATCATGGCTGCGGCTACAACCTGTTATTGGCAGGAGCACCGCATCAATATCATTGATACCCCGGGGCATGTTGATTTTACCGCCGAGGTGGAGCGAAGCCTTAGGGTGCTGGATGGGGGGGTGGTGGTTTTCGATGCCGTGGCTGGGGTTGAGGCTCAGTCAGAGACGGTATGGCGGCAGGCTGATAGATATGGTGTCCCCCGGATTTGCTTCATCAATAAGATGGACCGGGTTGGCGCCAATTTTGACCGCACTGTGTCTATGATTGAACAGCAACTACGTGCCAACCCCCTGCTCATACAATTACCTTTGGGCAGTGAAGACTCGTATCAGGGCATCATTGACCTGGTGGAGAACAAGGCGTGGCGTTTTGATGACAATCCCGATTTGCCGCCGGTAGAGGTGGCTATTCCTGAGTCTGAACAGGCTAGATGTGCCCAGTTTCGTCACGCCCTGATTGAGAAATTGGCTGAAAGCGATGACCCGATTATGATGGCTTACCTTGAGGGTAGCATTATTACCCCGTCTGAGTTAAGACAAGCCTTGAGACGAGTGACCTTGGCGGTAAAAGGGGTACCTATTATTTGTGGCAGTGCGCTGAGGAATAAAGGCATTCGCCCACTGCTTGATGCTATTGTAAACTATCTTCCCTCGCCGGCGGATATGCCACCGGTAAGGGCTATTGATACCAGGGGGGGAGACGTGGTCATTCGCCCAGCTAGAGATGATGCCCCATTTTCAGCGCTGGCATTTAAGGTGGTTTCTGACCCCTTTGTCGGCCGACTGGTCTATTTTAGAGTATATTCGGGCAGGATGAAAGTGGGGGCACACGTCTTCAACTCCACCCGGGGCAAGAAGGAGCGGATTGGACGTCTGCTGCGAATGCATGCCAATCATCGGGAGGAGATAGATGAGGCAGGCACCGGGGCTATTGTAGCTACCTTGGGTCTTAAAAATACCTTCACCGGCGATACCTTGTGCCATACCTCCCAGCCGGTGCTTCTGGAACCCATCCGCTTTCCCCAGCCGGTGCTCTCGGTTGCCATTGAGCCCAGAACCAGGGCTGACCAGGATAAACTGGGGGGAGCGCTAAACCGGCTGACCGAGGAAGACCCTACTTTTAAAGTACGTTACGACCAAGAGGCAGGGCAGACAATCATTTCCGGTATGGGCGAGCTTCACCTGGAATACCTGGTCAGCAGATTATTTAGTGAGTTTGGCGTCGGGGCAAAGGTCGGTAAGCCAAAGGTCGCCTATAAGGAGACTATTACTGTGCCGGTTGAGGCGGAAGGAAAATTTATTCGCCAAAGCGGAGGGCATGGCCAGTATGGCCATGTCTATCTCCAACTTGAGCCTATGGAGCGGGGCAGCGGCTTTCAATTTGTCGACCGTATCAAAGGCGCGACTCTCCCTAAGCAGTATATTCTGGCAACCGAGATTGGCATTAAGGAGGCTATGGAGACCGGGGTAGTGGCCGGCTATCCAGTAGTTGATATTAGGGCAGTCCTTTACGATGGCAGTTATCACCAGGTTGACTCCTCAGAACTAGCCTTCAAGATAGCAGGGTCAATGGCACTGCGCGATGGCGTCACTAGGGCTAAGCCCATCCTTCTGGAGCCGATTATGAGGCTGGAGGTAGTTGCGCCGGAGCAGTTCCTTGGTGATATAATGGGTGACCTTAATTCCAGGCGGGAGCATATTGAGTCTATTGAGACGCGTGACGAGATGGCGGTTATTCACGCCCTTATACCCTTGGCTGAGACCTTTGGCTATGCCACCAGTCTCAGGTCATTAACCCAGGGCAGAGCTACCCACTCCCTGGAGTTTTGTCGCTATCAGGAGGTGCCAGCCGAATTGGCCGACCAGATAACCGGCAAGGCGATGGTTAGATAGGGGGCTATTATATGCCTAAACAGAAGATTCGTATCAAGCTGAAGAGTTATGACCACAAGATTCTTGACCAGTCGGTGGAGCAGATTGTTGCTGCTGTGGAGCGGAGTGGAGCCGTGGTTGTTGGCCCGGTACCTTTGCCCACTCGGATTCAGCGGTTTTGTGTTATCCGCTCCACGTTTATTGATAAGGACTCCCAGGAACAGTTTGAGATTCGAACCCATAAGCGTCTGATTGATATTGTTGATATAACGTCTAAGACAATAGACGCCTTAAGCAGTCTGAATCTACCCGCCGGGGTGGAAATAGATATTAAGTTATAAGGTCTGAAGATATGGTTCAGGGTATTATCGGCAGAAAGCTGGGCATGGGGCAGATATTTACCGACAAGGGCAAGGCGGAGGGAGTAACCGCTATTGAGGCTGGTCCTTGCGTTGTGACCCAGGTTAAAACTACAGCCAAGGAGGGGTATATTGCTGCCCAGCTTGGATTTGGCGAAGCCAAGCGGCTCAGTTCCCCCCAGCGGGGCCATCTCAAGGGGCTGGGGCAGTTTAAATATCTCCGTGAATTCAGAGTGGCTGATACTGAAGGAATTAAGGTGGGGGACAAGGTTGATGTTAGCCTGTTTAAGCCGGGCGACGTGGTTGATATTACCGGGGTGTCAAAGGGCAAGGGCTTTGCCGGAGTGGTAAAACGCCATCACTTTGCCGGCGGACCCAAAACCCATGGGCAGTCTGACCGGCACCGTGCCCCGGGCGCTATCGGGGCTACTACCAGCCCGGGCAGGGTATTAAAGGGGATGCGGATGGCAGGACATATGGGCAATAGTCGGGTGACGGCTCGCCATCTGGAGGTATATGAAGCTGACCCGGCTCGTAACCTGTTGCTGATTAAGGGAGCCGTCCCCGGGGCGAAGAATGGGTTGCTAGTGATAAAGAAATCGGGGAGGAAGTAAGCAGGTGGAAGTCCCGGTTTATAGCCTTACCGGCAAGGTAGCTAAGCATATTGAGATAAGCGACAGCGTTTTTGCCGTGCCGTTTAATGAGGCAGTGGTGCACCAGGCGCTGGTGAGGCAACAGGCAAATGCCCGCCAAGGAACAGCCAGTACTAAGACTCGCGGCGAGGTCTCTGGCAGCACCAGGAAACTATACCGGCAGAAACACACTGGAATGGCTCGGGCAGGGAGTATAAAGTCGCCACTGCGCCGGGGAGGAGGTATTATTTTTGGTCCTAAGCCAAGAAGCTACCGGCAGGCAATGCCCAAAAAGATGCGCCGTCTGGCTCTGAGGTGTGTCCTATCAGCCAAGGCTAGAGATGGAGAGCTAAAGGTGGTGGAGCAACTCAAGCTTGACCAGCCAGCGACAAAGGAGATGGCGGGAATCCTGGCGGCACTGGGGGTTGACTCCTCAGCCCTTATTGTTACCAGTGAGCCTGAGGAAAACGTAGTTAAGTCAGCTCGCAACCTGGCAGGGATTAAGACCCTGCCAGCCAATATACTAAATGTGGTTGACATCCTGTCCTATAAGATGCTATTGATGACTGAGGCTGCGGTGCGCCAGACAGAGCAGCTATGGGGAGGCAGCAGTGCATCTATATGAGGTATTGCGCCGTCCGTTGGTAACGGAGAAGAATGCTGCCCTTCAAGCTCAAGGCAAATATGGCTTTGAGGTAGCTGGAGAGGCTAATAAGGAACAGATTAAACAGGCTGTGGAAAAGGCATTTAAGGTTACCGTGACCAAGGTTAATGTGATGATAGTGTCTGGCAAGGGAAAAAGGGTGCGGGGGAGACGGGTCGTGAGCCCGTCGTGGAGGAAGGCTATTGTTACCCTTAAGCCAGGGGAAAAGATAGAAATCTTTGAGGGGGTCTAAGTGGCACTAAAAATATATCGCCCGACTTCTCCCGGCAGGCGGGGGATGAGCGGCTCCACCTTTGAGGAGATAACCAAAACCAAGCCGGAGAAATCGCTGCTCCTGTCCCATAAGAAGAAGGCTGGGCGTAGTAATCAGGGGAAAATAACTGTTCGCCACCGCGGTGGTGGGGCGAAGCGCCGACTACGCATTATTGACTTTAAGCGGGATAAGCTTGGCGTCCCGGGCAGAGTGGCTGCTATTGAGTATGACCCTAACCGCTCGGCTCGCATTGCTCTCATTTACTATGCTGATGGGGAGAAGCGCTATATCCTTGCCCCTTCAGAACTTCGTGTTGGCGATGTCATAAAGTCGGGCAGCGAGGCTGAGGTAAAACCTGGCAATGCTCTGCCACTCCGGCTAATCCCAGCCGGGACTCAAATACATAATATTGAGTTGGAGGTGGGGAGGGGAGGGCAACTGGTGCGGAGCGCCGGGGGGGCAGCTCAGCTAATGGCTAAGGAGGGCAGATATGCCCAGGTCAGGTTACCCTCCGGCGAGGTGCGGCGTGTCCATAGCGATTGTTTGGCTACTATCGGGCAGGTAGGAAATATTGACCATCAGAGTATTAATTTGGGTAAGGCGGGTCGTAAACGGTGGTTAGGTTGGCGACCCTCAGTGAGAGGCTCAGCAATGAGCCCCCGTGACCATCCCCATGGTGGTGGGGAAGGTAGAACCCCGATAGGCTTGCCTGGACCTAAGACCCCGTGGGGTAAGCCGGCTTTAGGCTATAGAACTCGCAAGTCAAAACCTTCAGATAAGATGATTGTCATGCGCAGGAGAAAGTGACACAATGTCAAGGTCAACTAAGAAAGGTCCAGCCGTTGATGCCAAACTGCTGAAGAAAGTGGAGGCATTGAGCCGCTCCGGTGAGAAGGCAGTAATAAAGACCTGGTCGCGCTGGTGTACTATTGTGCCCGAGATGGTGGGGCTTACCATCGGAGTTCACGATGGCAGGAGACATGTGCCCATCTTTATTACTGAAAACATGGTGGGGCACAAATTAGGCGAGTTTGCCTTGACCCGGACCTTCAGGGGACATGTGTCTAGGGGGGAGAAAACCACCCAGATAAGGAAAGGGACATAAGGCGTAAATGAAAGTAAGGGCAGTATCTAAAGATACCGGTATATCACCGCGTAAGGTGCGCCTACTGGTAGACTTGGTGCGGGGCAAGAAGGTAGATGAGGCGCTAGCGTTGCTTAAGTTTGCCCCCACCCCTACAGCTCGGGTGGTAGCCAAAGTGGTGAAATCAGCGGTGGCTAATGCTGAGAACAATTTTCAGCTTTCGCCTTCAGATTTGAAGATTGTCACCATCTTTGCTGATGAGGCGAGAACGCTGAAGAGGTTTCGCCCCAGGTCTCGGGGGCGGGTAAGCCCTATTCTTAAGCGTTCTAGTCATATAACGGTTATTGTTGCCGGGGAGGAGGACTAATTGGGGCATAAGGTTCATCCTTTCGGCTTTAGAATTGGAGTCATACGCGATTGGCAGGCCAAGTGGTATGCCGAGAAGAACTATGCCGACTCTTTGCACGAAGACCTGAAACTTCGCCAGGCTATTAAATCCGGGTATAATGAGGCAGGTATCTCTCTGGTGGAGATTGACCGCCAGGCAAATAAGGTGGCGCTAACCATCCATACTGCCCGACCTGGCGTAGTCATCGGGCGAGGTGGGCAGCGAGTTGATGAAATGAGGCTCCACCTTGAGAGCCTTGTCGGGAAGAGGATTCAATTGAACATCCTTGAGATTCAGCAGCCTGAACTCGATGCCTATCTGGTAGCTAGGGCGATAGCTGAGCAGATTGAGCGTCGTGTTGCTTTCCGCAGGGCGATGAAGCAAGCAATGTTTCGCACCCTGCAGGCTGGGGCTAAGGGGATAAGAATAGGTTGTGCCGGTAGGCTGGGTGGTGCTGAGATAGCTCGCCGTGAGATTATGCATCAGGGGCGAGTACCGCTGCATACCCTGCGGGCTGATATTGATTATGGCTTTACCGAGGCGCATACCACCATGGGCCGGATTGGAGTCAAAGTCTGGATTTATCGAGGTGATATTCTGCCAGAGCCTACTAGGCTGGAGGCTAAGGAGACACCTGCCGAGGCATAGCTAAAGGAGAGGGATGTTACAGCCTAAACGGGTAAAATATCGTAAGAGTCATAAAGGGCACCGTAGGGGTAAAGCCCAGGCTGGGAACAAGCTTAGTTTTGGCGATTTTGGTTTACAGGCGCTGGAATCGGCCTGGGTTACTAGCCGACAGATTGAGGCGGCACGGCGGGCTATTACTCGTCACATCCGCCGTGGTGGCAGCGTCTGGATTTGTATCTTCCCTGATAAACCGGTCACCAAGAAACCGGCTGAAACCCGTATGGGTGGGGGTAAGGGTCCCCCAGACCACTGGGTGACGGTGGTTAAACCGGGGAGAATTTTATTTGAGATGGGGGGCGTTAGTGAGGCAGTGGCTAAAGAGGCAATGCGCCTTGCTACCCATAAGCTCCCGATAAGCACTCGATTTGTGGTCAGGGAAACTGGCATAGTCGTGGGTAGCGATTCAGCCACCGGGGGTGACTCAGGTGAAGGTTGAGGAGATTCGAGCTCTGAGCAGTGAAGAACTAGCTAAGCAACTGGAGGCAGCCCATCAGGAGCTGTTTAACCTTCGCTTTCGCCTGGCTACCAAGCAGTTGGTAAACCACCGCGAAATTCCCAGGGTAAAAAAGAAAATCGCCACGCTGAAGACAATAATGAGGGAAAGAGAGCTGGGTGTAAGGTAACGGTCTATGGAAAGCAAGCATAAAACTAGGTTTGGTCAGGTAGTCAGTGATAGGATGGATAAGACGGTGGTGGTGGCTGTGGAAATCTCCAAGCGTCACCCGTTATATAAGAAGACCATCAGGCGGGTGGTCAAGTATAAAGCTCATAATGAAAATAATGAGTGCCGGGTGGGAGACAAGGTAAGAATTGTGGAAACTCGCCCACTATCCCGGCATAAGCGGTGGCGAGTGGCTGAGATAATAACCAAGGGAGAGGTAGTAGAGGTTAAACCTGAGGAAGTAGCCTAAATCGGCTTGGAGCTAGGTGATATGATTCAAACCTATACCAGA
>Ga0315280_10011262_pt1 | contig 11027 bp, 6 predicted proteins | sample YL17G06_40_MG_FD_203697 | JGI IMG/M metagenome (GOLD analysis project Ga0315280, IMG submission 203697) | Sediment microbial communities from Yellowstone Lake, YNP, Wyoming, USA - YL17G06_40 | ecosystem: Environmental > Aquatic > Freshwater > Lake > Sediment | place: USA: Wyoming | collected... | reverse complement strand
GTCTGGGAGGCCGCGCGCCGGAAGCTGGACGAAGAGGCCCTACTGCGCATCACGCGCATTCTCGTGTATGGTCCCAAGGAGCTGCAGGCCGTCGGCTGACCCGCTTCGGAGCCTTGGGCGCACCGCGCACCAGAGGCTGTGCAACCGCACGTCATGACCTCCAAGCAGCGCGTCCTCACCGCCGTCAACCATCGCCGACCCGACCGCGTGCCGGTGGACTATGGGGCGCACGGGCGCGTCAGTGAGGCGCTGAAGCGGTACCTGGGGCTCGGTGCTGATACCGATCTGCTGCGGTTGTTCGAAGTAGACCTGCGGGGTGTTGCGCCGGGCATCAAGTGGCAGGCGTCGCCAGTGTGCTATGCCGATCCGACGAAGGAGGTCACGGAGGACGGGCTGTACATCGACCTGTGGGGCGTCGGGTTCCGGCGGGCGCAGACGGAGACGGGCGAGTACATCGACATCGCGTACCATCCCCTGACAGAGCTGGAGTCGGTCGAGGACCTGGACAAGCGCGAGTACATGAACCCGGATGACTGGGACTACTCGGGCGTGCGCCCGGCCGCCGAGGGGAACGCGGAGTACGCGGTGTGCGCCCACTCGCGCGGGACGTTCGAGATCAGCTGGTTCATCCGCGGGCTGGATGGGTTCATGACCGACCTGGCGCTCGAGCCGCAGAAGGCGTGCGGCCTGATGGACCGCGTGCAGGAGCGGCTGAAGGAGAGGCTGCGGCGAATCCTGGAGGCCGGGGGCGACGCCATCGACATCGCCGAGTACAACGACGATGTGGGCATGCAGAGCGGGCTGATGATGTCGCCCGAGATGTGGCGGCGATACCTGAAGCCGCGCGTGGGCGAGATGCTCGAGCTGATCCGGTCGCACGGGAAGAAGGTGCGATACCATAGCTGTGGTGGCGTGCGGGACATCCTGCCGGACCTGATCGACCTCGGGCTCGACATCCTGACGCCGTTCCAGCCGCTCGCCGCGGGCATGGAGCCGGTGGCTCTCAAGCGGGACTTCGGCCGGCACCTCACGCTGCACGGTGGGATCGACATGCAGGACCTGCTCCCGCATGCCTCGGCGAGCGAGGTCGTGGAGGAAGTGAAGCGGCTGATGGAGGTGCTGAATGAGGGCGGCGGCTGGATCGCGTGCTCGTCCCACAACCTGCAGCCGGATACGCCGCCGGAGAACATCGTGGCGATGTATGAGACGCTGCTGGGGAGGGAGCTGGGGTAGCGATCGTCGAGGCTGGCGCATCACTGAGCACGCTGGACGCCGCCTTGGGGGAGTAGGAAGTGGGCGATGACGAAGGCGAAGAGGAGGGGTGAGGCGATCAGGACGGGGGTGCCGCTGGTGAGGGGGTGCGCGATGGTGAGGATCGCGTGGGTGTACCAGTTCGTGGACTGGTGAGGCGCGCAGGTCGTTGGGGGCAAGCGAGGAATAGACAGGCTCTGTTGGGGGCTAGGTGGGCCGCAACGGCGTGCGAGCAGGGATGCTCGCGGTCCCAGTAACGGCATTCACAGCGAAGGGTGGATCTCGCAGTGGGTTCTCAGAGCGAACTACAGAAGGTCATCGAGGCGATGGCGGGTGTGGAGGCGGAGCAGCGGAAGGCGGTCGACCGTTTCAAGGCGGAGTTCGACTTCGCGGTGCGCATGACGCAGGCGCATCCGGAGAAGGCAGGGGAGTGGGAGCCGCTGCTGGTGCAGGCGGGGCAGCTCGTGGTGGATGGGCTGACCGCGGGCGGGGAGAGCGTGGAGGCGCTCGTGGCGGAGGCGGAGGCGGTGCTCGCGCCGCTCGGCAAGGCGGCGAAGGAGTATGAGATTCACTGCTGCGGACACGCGCATATCGACATGAACTGGATGTGGTCCTGGCCGGAGACAGTGTCGGTCACCTACGACACCTTCACGACCATGGACAAGCTGATGGACGAGTTCCCCGAGTTCCGGTTCTCGCAGAGCCAGGCCTCGGTGTATCACATCGCGCAGAAGTACGCGCCGGAGCTGTTCGAGCGGATCAAGCAGCGCGTGGCGGAGGGGCGATGGGAGGTGACGGCGAGCCAGTGGGTCGAGGGGGACAAGAACATGGCGTCCGGCGAGATTCTCTGCCGGCACCTGCTCTACACCCGGCGGTGGTTCAAGGAGACGATGGGGCTGCCGTACGACCAGGTGAAGATCGACTGGGAGTGCGACACCTTCGGGCACTGCTGGACGCTGCCGGGCATCCTGGCGCGCGGCGGGGTCAGGCGGTACTACCACCACCGCGCATCCGGGCCGCGCCTCCGGGCGATGGCGAGCGGGGAGGCGTCGCAGCTCTTCTGGTGGGAGGGGAAGGACGGGTCGCGGGTGCTCACGTTCGATGACTCGCCGAACGGGTACAACTGCGAGATCGCCCCGCACATGACGCACCTCTTGTTCGCGCTAGAGAGGAACACGGGGCTCAAGCTGATGCTGTGGGTCTACGGCGTCGGCGACCACGGTGGCGGGCCGACGCGGAGGCACCTGCGGGCCGCGCAGGAGATGGCGACGTGGCCGATATTCCCGCAGGTGAAGCTCAGCACGACAGAGGCGTTCTTCTCGGCGGCAGAGGCGGAGATCAGGGCGAAGGGCATCGAGCTTCCCATCCACAGGGATGAGCTGAACTTCGTGTTCGAGGGCTGCTACACGTCCGAGAGCCGGATCAAGTTCGCAAACCGCAAGGGTGAGAACGACCTGGTCGAGACGGAGGCGGTGGCGCTGGCGGCGCGAGGGCTCTGTGGGATGGCGTATCCGCAAGAGACGATCAACGAGTGCTGGCGGCGGTCGATGTTCCTGCAGTTCCACGACATCCTGCCGGGGTCGGGAGTGAAGGAGACCGTCGAGCACGCGCTGGGGCTGTTCCAGGAGAACCTGGCGAACACGGGGATGATCCGCACGCAGTGCCTGCGGGCGTTGGCGAACTGGGTCAATACGGCGGCCCTCGTTGGCGGGCCGAAGGCTGGCGGCGACCTGGGCCTCGGCGGCGGTGCAGGAGAGGGGGCGTGGTGGGGAGGCGTGTCAACGCTGGGAGCGGGAGCGGCGGGCGTAGACCCGTTCATCGTGTTCGACCCCGCGCCGTTCAAGCGGGATGTGCTGGTCAGGTTGAAGATCTGGAACCGGGAGTTGCAGGATGGGAATGTGGTCGTGCGCGATGCGACGGGCAACGCGGTGCCGGGGCAGATCGTGGAACGCGGACACTACTGGGGGCACAACTTTGCGGTGGTCGTGTTCCCGGCGAAGGCGCTGCCGGCGATGGGGTATCGGGCGTACGTCGTGGAGCCCGGGACGGCCGCAGCCTTGGAAGGCTGCGCCACAAAGGCGACGGCCGCAGCCACGGGGGCGTATGTGGATGAGACGGGAAGGCCGGTATATGGGCTGGGATATGTGAACGCGCAGCTAGCCAGTCCGGTGAGGATGGGGAACGAGTTCCTGGAGCTGACCGTGTCTTCGGAGAGTGGCGGGATCATCAGCCTGGTCGACAAGGAGACGGGGCAGGAGCTGGTGCCGGGAGGGTTCGTGCTGGGCGCCATCGAGCGGGAGCAAGAAGCACCGCACGGGATGACGGCGTGGCAGCTCGGGGCCATCGTCGACCGCGTGGAGCCGCTCACGGGGAGCACGCTGCAGGTACTGCACAAGGGTCCGCACCTCGCCGCGGTGCGCCTGACGGCGAAGCACAACGAGTCGGAGTATGCGCTCACGATCAGCGTGACGGCGGGGAGCCGACAGATCGACTTCACGCTGGATGTGAACTGGCTGGAGCGCGGCGATCCGGCGACGGGTGTGCCGGCGCTCAGGGCATCGTTCCCGCTCGATGTGGCGAACGGGCAGGCGAGCTTCGAGATCGCCTGCGGGACCATCGAGCGCCCGGCCGATGGGGAGGAAGCGCCCGCCCTCAACTGGGCGGACCTCACGGGGGAGCTCGGCGGCGAGGAGAACACGCCGGCCGGGGCGACGCTGCTCAACGACTGCAAGTACGGGCATGGGGCGTTCGAGGATGCCCTCCGGCTGACGCTGCTCCGATCGAGCTACGACCCGGACCCGCTGCCGGAGATCGGGCGGCACGCCATCCGGTACGCGCTCCTGCCGCACATGGGGCCCTTCGAGCCGCGGGACGCCATCCGGGCGGGTCATGCGTTCAACCATTCACCCATCGCGGTGGGTACGACGGTACACGAGGGGGAGCTTCCGGCGGAGGCGTCGCTGCTTGAGGTGCTGACGCCGAATGTGATGGTGTCCGGCGTGAAGAAGGCGGAGGACTCGGAGGCGCTCATCGTCCGGCTGTACGAGTTCGAGGGGGAGGAGACGGAGGCGAAGGTGAGGATCGCTCCGGGGCTGATGAAGGCGGGCGCGGAGGCGGTGGAGACGGATGTGCTCGAACAGCCACTCGCGGAGAGCACGGCGAAGGTGGACGGAGAGGTGCTCAAGGTGAAGGTGCCGGCGTTCGGGATTGCGACGGTGAGGGTGGGCGACGGGAAGGCATGACCGCCGAGACGCGGAGGACGGCACGGCAGGGCTGGGGAGACGGCAAGGCAACGGCAGTGCGGGCTGGAAGCCCGCGCGCCCGAACGGCAGGAAGGTAGACGAGATGGACAAGTTCCCGCGCACGGTAGTCGGTGGTGTATCGGTGTCGAGGATGATCATTGGGACGAACTGGTTCCTGGGGTGGAGCCATTGTACGGCGGCGAAGGATGCGTTCATCCAACAGGAGATTGCCGACCCCAAGCGACTGGCGGACATCATCGAGGTGTTCTTCCGGGCCGGCGTGGACACGATCATGGGGCTGATCAACAGCCCGGTTCTGCCGGAGGCCATCCGGGAGGCGGAGAATCGGACGGGTGTGAAGGCGATCGTGGTGAGCACGCCGAGCTTCCCCACGACGAAGCGGACGCCCACCGACGGATGGGACCTGGGAGAGGTGGAGAGGATACTCGACGCGCAGGTCGAGTGCGGAGCGACATTCTGTCTGCCGCACACGAGCACGACCGACCTCATGATCGACAAGTGCACGCGAGAGATCCGGCAGTTCGATGTGCTCTGCCGGATGATCCGCGAGCGAGGCATGATCCCCGGACTGAGCACGCACGTGCCTGAGTCGATCGTCTACGCCGATGAGACGGGCCTCGATGTGGAGACGTACATCTCGATCTACAACCTGATGGGCTTCCTGATGCCGCTGGAGGTGGACTGGACGAACCGGATCATCCACGGTGCCCAGAAGCCGGTGATGACGATCAAGCCCTTCGCGGCGGGCCAGGTGCGGCCGTTCCAGGGGCTGGCGTTCTCGTGGACGACGCTGCGGGACATCGACATGGTGACCGTGGGCACGATGGCGCCGCGCGAGGCGGCGGAGGTCATCGAGATCTCGCTCGACATCCTGTCGCGGCGACAGACGACGGTCGCTCTGCAGGAGACGAGGTCGAAGCAGTCGGTGAAGTCGGAAGGTTGAGGAAGCCGCGGGAACGGGGGGCAGTCCTGACGGCAAGGCGCTCCGGACCCCTTCCCTCGATGCTCAAGCCCATGCACATTGTCCTCAGTCTTACCTCCCTCGCGGGGGCCACGGTGGCTGGCGGGCAGAGCGATTCGCGCTGGGTCCGCGCCGGCACGGATGTGGATCATCCGGTATGGGGACTGCGGGAGGGGATGATGGTCGGCATCTGGCCGGGCGCCATCGGGGGCGACGGCCCTGGCGGGCCGCGGGGGCTGATCCGGGTGGGCTACCCGCTGGGGCAGCCGCGCAGCCCGCGACTCGTCAACTTCCTCGCCGTCGAGCCGAACGTGGGGGACGGAGAGTGGCGGGGCCTCTCGGAACTGGAGATGAGCGCTCTCGACGGGGTGCGGGGGAAGCGCTTCACGGCCGAGGCGCCGCCGGGGACGGAGGAGTGGAGCGCGGACAAGGGATGGTACCCGGGGTTCCTCGACCATCCGCAGGAGACGCCGGATGTCGAGCGGCTGCGTGTGTGCATTCGCGTAGAGCGGTTCGACAACGGCGCGCACCCGTACCTCGTGCTCACGTTGCGGAGTGATCGACCAGACGAGGTGATGGTCGAGACCTTCCACGAAGCCGACAGCCGGCCCATGCGGTCGTGCGTGCTGACGGCGACTATGGGCAACTACGCTCGGCTTCGGCGGGCGTACCTGGGGGAGGGGAAGGTTGCAGTGGCGGGGGAGCTATGGCCGGGGTACCAGGGCGAGGGCTTTGCGCCCTCCCGCAGCTTCCCGTTGCCGCAACTGGCGCGGGCCGCCGACGGCAGTGTGATCGTGCCGATGGAGTGCGATGAGGACGACCCCGCGGCAAACTGGCCGCACGATCCGGGCATCTGGTGGCGATGGCCCAACGAGAAGATCACCCAATACTGGCGGGAACCGGCGGGGAGCGCGGGCGACAGCCTGGAGTTCGTGGCGAACGGCCGGGCGGTATACTGGGCGAGCCGCGGGCTGACCGTTCCCGGCGGCGTCGCCTTCGAGAACACGGAACTGCGGGAGCCGTACCGGCCGGGGCAGGCGGTGGTGTTCGGGGTGACGCGGCGCAGCGCGCAGAACCTCCTGCAGGGCTAGCGCGGCGTCTGCTGTGGCGCGCGCCAGATGGTCTGGCCGTTCGGGTCCCAGAGCTCGGCAGCAGCGCCCTTCTCGTCCAGGCTCAGGCAGCCGCGCCAACGGCTCGCCTCGTCGATCAGGAGCAGTCTCGCGAAGCCCGCGCGCCCCGCCTCAAGCAGCGCGCGCGCCTTGCCAGCCTCGTCGCAGAGGTTGAGGTGCGGCCCATCGCGGTCTATGCCCAGCGACGCGCGATACCGACCCTCGCGGTCGGCCAGCCACAACTGCGCATCCTGAAGACGGGGCACCTCGAGCACCGCGGACCCCTTCGCTCCCGGCTGACTGAGGTAGAGAGCCGGGGTGCCGTCCTCACGTAGACGCAGGTCGACCCCCTCGTGACCTTCGTTGTCGGTCATGGCGAGCCCCGGGAACGGGGCGACCGAGATCGCTGTCGCGGCCTTGCCCGCTCCGTCGGAGAGCTCGAGAGCCGGGGCGCCACCGAACTGCAGGTACAGGGTCGCCCGCACGCGCCCCGCATCGTCCATCAGCCTGAGCGAAGGTCCACCGTTCAGGGGGAAGCCGAGCGACGCGCGCGCCTTGCCCGTCGGGCCGACGAGCTCGAAGGCGCGTGCCCTGACGCAATCGGCGGTCACGGTCGTGGGGGGTGGCGCGGCCTCCTGGGCGATGGCCGGCGGGGGCCGGAAGAGCCGATCGGAAGTGGCGCCGCCCAAGAACCCGGCCGCCACGACCGCAACGAGTAGGGTGCCGAACTGCTTGCGGTTCACTCCACATGCCTCCCTTCGGTGCGGGCCTGACGGGTAGCCACGCATGCCGGCGCTCCGGAGGCATGGCTGTGCCGCCAGTGTAGGAGACGCTCGGGGCCTGGAGGCGGTTGCGGTCGCGCTGGCGAGCGGAGGGTGCCGGTCCAAGAACACACCGGCCTACGCGGACGGCGAGGGAGGGCATCCCGGTTGACGTTCAGCCTCGGCTCAGCCGCACCAGCTCCTGGAGGATGAGCTGCCGCGCGGCGGCAATGTCCCCGTCGCTCTTGGTGTAGTGGGTGAAGTCGGTGCAGACCCGGGCTAGGGCGACCTGGGTCACGCGTTCGGCCGATTCCTGCTGCCCCTTCTGTCTGGCGAGGTCGCGGAGGGCCCAGATGAGCTCGATGTCCTCCTTGGCGTCGCGGATGACCTCAGCGCGGATGCAGGTGACGGGGCCCTCCAGTCCCGCCGGCTTGCCGGGGTAGCAGAGGTAGCCGTCGCCGGGCCACTGCGGTTGGGGGCAAGTGCCCCAGACGTTGCCGGGGAAGCAGGTGGTCGCCCAGTAAAGCTCACCCTCGACGCCGTACCTCACCTGCAGCCACGAGAGCACGCGCCCATCGATCGGGTCATTGGTGAGGAGGTAGTTCGGCCAGGGAGGCTGCGGGGCAAGGCAGACATACCACCAGACATGCTCGCCGAGCTTCTGGCGGTCCCGGCAGCGGCCCTGTGTGTCGGCGTAGATGTTCAGGAGGGGGCACCAGATGTCGACCGACCCAAACAGCGCCGGCTCGGGCTGCTCGGTGAGCAGGATCGGGATGTCCCTGCCCGCCTCGCGGATGCGCCGGGCCATCTCGACGCAGTGGGCGTGCTGCTCCTCGGTAGGCTCATCGAAGTTGTAGATGTACCCCTTGCTCAGCCACCCATTCGCCCGGAGACGGTCGCACTGGGCGCGGAACTGCGGGACCTGGTCCTCGGTCATCACGTTGCCCCAGCCCGCCGGAGTGGGAATGATGAAGCTGGCGAGCCGCGGGTCGTTGAGCCACTTCACGCTGTCATCGGACTCCAACGGGCTTAGCAGGCCGCGGGGGATCATCCGATGGTCCAGGAAGAACCCGAAGTACCGGCGCAGGAGGCGGTCGTACTCCGGGGAGCCGACCTGGACGCCCTCCTGCTGGGCGAGCTGTTCCCCCCAGATGCCCCAGCTTCCGCCATAGTGGTTCGCCTGCGGCACGGTGACCGGCCAGACCCTGAGGCGGACCGCAGCGTCGATGGGTGGGCGACCATCGGCCGTGGCCCGGAGGCGCCCCCGGTACTCCCCGGCGGGAGCGCTCTCAGGCGTGTGGAGCAAGACCCACCAGCCGCGGAGCATTCCCGGCTGGATGTCCACCGGACGCGCGGGCGGGAGCGGATCGGGGACCTGCCGCCCCCACCCCGCGATCGCCACATACTCCTGGAGCAGCACCTGGACGTCATCGCCGTCGAGCACGGCGCCTTTCGGACCGCGAAGCTCCGCAAGCTCGACCCGCACGTTCGACAGCGCCGCCTTCGGCGCGCCCACGAGGAGCTGCAGGCTCGACCACTCACCGCGAGCGGCGTCGAGGGAAGCGCCGCGCCTCTCGGCGGACAGCGGCCAGGGGAGGGCGGGCTCCCAGCGACGCGCCGGCCCGTCAGTCCAGACGACCATGCCCGGCAGATCGGTTGCGCCGGGCGGGCGAAGCGGCCCGGCGAAGACGAGGGCGCTCAAGTTGAGGGCCGCATCGACGGCGGCGACCGCATAGTAGTGGGCGAAGCCTTCGGGCATCCGGTCGGCGAGGGTGGTCTCCTGCGTGAAGCCGACCAGGGCGTCGAGCCCGGGAGTGAAGCGCGCGTAGGGCGAGCGGCAGATCGCGTAGCCGGCCGGCACCTCGCCTTCGGGGGGCTGCCATGAGAGCTGAGCCACGACCCCGTCCCCCACGGCGTTCAGCTCCCTCACCGGCGGGGGAGGTGTCGTGTCTCGGCCGAAGTAGACGTCGTCGACCCACGCCTCGCCGTGGGATTCGATCCCGTAGGTCTCAAAGCGAACCTGCACCCAGCCACACTCGGGCAGCACCTTCTCGATGCTGTGGAGCGGGACCCAGCGGTCCGTGGCGGCGGGCACAGGGCAGTGGAAGAAGCTGCCGAGGTACTTGCCCTCACGCGTGTACTGGTAGAGAAACAGGGTGGCTTGGCCCTGAGGCACATGCCCCTTGCCCCAGCCGCTGAGCGCGTACTCGGCGCCGCCTTCGACATCGATGCGCGGGAAGACAAGCGCGGCCACGTGGCTCGTCCCGTCGGCGACCTTCAGGATGTGTCCGGCAGCTTGGCCCGTGTGCGCCTGCGTCGCGTCGCGGGAAGCCTGCGACCCGCCTGTGCAGCTCGGCATCCACTGCGCGGGCGCGCCGCCGGCGCCGGGCGTCTCGAAGCTCGGGTTGGGCAGCAGGTTGGCGGTCTCCTGCGAGAGGGCAAGGATCGGGAGAAACGCGACGTGGAGGAGCAGCGCCATGGTGTGAATCTCTCCCGTCTCCAGCGTTCCGGCGTTCGTCTGCTTCGCGCCGCACGAGGCATCGGCCTCTGTCTTAGCGAATAGCCGAGGCGCCCCCTTGGAGGAGGCTCGCCCATGCCCTGGTGGCTATCGACGATGTGTCTGGCAACAACGCTGCCCGCCGGTGCAAGTCCGTTCGGCGTCGTGAGGATTGCGGCGAGGGAGGATGCGCTCATCGTCTCGGTGAGCGCGCCGAAGGGTCGCCTGCTGCGCCTGGTTGAGCTTCATCCCTATGAGAGGTATGCGGCCGACGTCGAGCTGCCGGTTGTCTGGGAAGGGAAGCTCGCGGGCGGGAGCGTGACCGTCCCCCGCTTCGACGGACGGCGCGACCGGCTCTACTCCAGGTACCAGCTCGTCGAGGCGAGGTCTCGGGAGGCCCTGGGCTTCGCGCACTATGTCACCGACCTCTCGGCTCTCCCCAGGCGCAGCTTCGACTTCCCCTGGCCGAAGAGCATCAAGGGCCTGCAGGTGCAGATGGTCGACGATGCCATCGCACTCGGCGTGAAGTACGCCGGGATCAACGTGATGGTGCCCGCTCTGGTTGACTGGTCCGGCAAGACGCCCGAGGAGACGTGGGAGGTCGATGGGGAGAGAGTCCCCATCAACCTGGGCTACGTCCGGCAGCTCGATGCGCAGACCAAACCACTGACCGCGGCGGGCATCAACGTCACCTGCATCCTGCTGAACGGCGTGCCGTCGCAGCCCGTTCCCGCCAATCCGCTCATCCATCCCAGGACCGACCTGGCTAACGCGCCCAACCACCTCGGCGCCTTCAATACCACCGACGAGCGGGGCTTGCGGTACTACCGCGCCGCGTTGGAGTACCTGGCCAACCGCTACTCCGACCCATCCGCCGCGCACGGTTGGGTCTCGGGGCACATCATCGGGAACGAGGTTCAGGCGCATTGGGACTGGTACAACATCGGCTCGATGCCCGTCGACGACTTCGTCAAGGACTACGGGATCGCGCTGCGCATCGCCGACCTCGCCTTCCGGCGCTTCCATGCCAAGATCCGCACCTACGTCTCGCTTGAGCACCACTGGAACGTGCCGTACCGGCCCGAGCCCGGAATGGGCTTCCGCGGCAGGGACTTCCTCGAGCGCCTGGCCGCGTGGAGCAAAGCCGAGGGTGACTTCCCCTGGCAGGTCGCCTTCCATCCGTAC
>Ga0315280_10011260_pt1 | contig 11027 bp, 8 predicted proteins | sample YL17G06_40_MG_FD_203697 | JGI IMG/M metagenome (GOLD analysis project Ga0315280, IMG submission 203697) | Sediment microbial communities from Yellowstone Lake, YNP, Wyoming, USA - YL17G06_40 | ecosystem: Environmental > Aquatic > Freshwater > Lake > Sediment | place: USA: Wyoming | collected... | reverse complement strand
AATTGTGGAATGCGGCGCGATTCGTTAGCACTCAGCTAAAAGATTACGATGCTGGCGGAAAATGTGAGTTGCAGCTTTTAGACAAGTGGATTCTGAGCAAGGCTGAAAAACTAACGCAAAAAGTCACCGACGCCTTAGAAAAATGTCAATTCAACATAGCCATAGAGGAATTGCGCAACTTCACGTGGCACATATTCTGTGATCAATACATTGAAGCGGTTAAGGATAGGCTTTACAAGCCTTCTCTTTATGGAGAGGAAATGAAGAAAACGGTCCAATTCACGCTTCACACGGTTTTATACCGCATAATCCAGCTGCTAGCTCCAATAACACCTCACATAACAGAGGAAATTTACCAAACAATGTATGCTGAAGACATGGGGCAGAAAAGCTTGCAGTTGGCGCCTTGGCCGAAGCCAGACATGGAAAAAATAGATGAAGAAGCTGAAAAGAAAGGCAACTTAGTAATGGCTGTAATAACAGAGATTAGGCGGGAAAAAGCTGAGAAGCGAAAATCTCTAAACGCGCCAATAAAGAGGGTGAAGATTTACGCAGGAAAAAGCGAATTTGCACGTATAATCAGCGAAAACAAAGAAGACATTGTTGGAACGTGCAAAATCGCGCAATTTGAAATTTTATCCGAAAAAGGCGGAGGAAGAAAAGTCCAAGAAATTCCAGAAATAAGTTTTATCAGCGAGTATTAGCTTTTAAGGCTTCTACTATTACATTAGACTTTGATGAGTTCAATAAATGGTTAGAAAACAAATATGCTAAAAGCTATCAAAATGTAATAATGAGTTATACTAAAAGATTCTCTAATCTAGTTGTATCAGATAATCTTAGAGAATTAGATATGTTACCACATTCAATAAAGAATAATGTCATTAAGTCGTTGATTATACTTAGCAAATACTTAGGAATCTATGAAGACTTTTCTAATAAATGTAAACAATTTGGAATCAAGACCACTTCACCAAATACTCTTAATGCTTTCCTAAGAATACTAAATTCTAACAATTCAGATATATTGAAATGGTATAATGAAGCTTTACCAATACTTAGAGATAACGAAAGAATATTTCTCAAGTTTCTATTGAATTCAGGATTACGTAAAGAAGAGGCTATTAAATCATTCAACAAAATAATAGAATTACATAACTCTGGAAACTTGAACAATTACTATGATTCTAACCTTAACTGTTTATGTCATTTCAAATATCCTAAAGAATTCATTAGACATACTAAAAACTGCTTTATTACTTTCATAACTGAAGACCTACTTAATGAAATAGCAAATAGTAAACCAATAACCTATCAAATGATAATTAAAAGAATGTATCGTAAAAATATCAAATGTAGAATAAATGAATTGAGAGATTACTTTGGAACCTATCTACTGCAACATGGAATCTTAGAAGCAGAGATTAATTTATGTCAGGGTCGTATTCCTCCATCAATATTCATTAAACACTATTGGAGTCCTAAACTATCGGAACTGAGAGATAGAATATTCAAAGCATTAAGTGAAATAGACAAATAACAAACAAACAACTATCTCTTTTTTTATTGTTTAAATGCCAAGTTTCCTGGACACTATATCTTTGAAATAAGCTTGATTCAGTACCAAATTACACCATGTTTTATTCCATAAGTAATACCGACATGGGGCAGGTGGCACATATGGAATAAAATCTAAGATTCTTTTTTCTATATTTAGAAAATTGGAGCCACTTACACCTTTAAGTCTTTTAAAATTAATGAAGGAATCCAAGATTCCAGGTGAAGATTCCTTAACTCTCCTTATATATGCATCACCAACAAGTGTTTCAAGAGCAAAGAACAGTAAGCAATCATATCTTCTATTATCGAATTCACAAACATTCTAAAACAGATAATCTTCTGATTCGATACCATTCTTCTATGGACTCCCTAAAACTATTGTGAAAAAGGCTAATTTTCATTTTATCAATTTTCATGAATGGATATAGAATAGAAAAAAGGAAAAAGTGGTGGTTTTCAGTGTTTGCTAGTGACTTCATTTGTAGCCAGAACACTAGAGTCTCCTCATACGGATAATATATTTGCTCTCGATGTGGAAAAGAATGTAGAGAAAGCTGTCGATATGATTACACATGAAGCAGATTTATAGAGCTTTAGCATATGCGCAGGCAAAGACAAGGAATGTCTCCGGGGAATCATTGTCTATTGTTAACTCTAATGTCGGACTAATGACTTCGTAGGTCTTGACTGCATATAAGGCTGGGGGGGTAAATTCGAACTTATCCACAGGTAAATAAACACTCGCCCACCCGTGGGGCGTGGGACAGACTATTTGAAACCTTACGGTGACACTTCCATATGCTCCCGTTATTTCACTCCACATCCAAACGTGTAGCGTCTTATAGTCGCCTACCGCTATTTCTGCACTTTTTGTCTCATATGGCCCAAATTGAACCTCAGAGAATAATACAAGAATGTCGGACTTTACACCTGCTATAGTTACGTTTTTTGTTGGGTCTCCCAAAGTTCCATAGGCTAGAGCTGCATTATATATTTCTGAAATGTCTATTATTCCATCATCATTAGTATCCATCCATGGGTCATATGGTTGTTGGCTTCTAGTAGGCATTATCATGAACAAAGTAGCTGTTAAACAGAAAGTAGCTAAAACAGCAATTATCAAATCTTTCTTTATCATAATATCACCTCCTTTCTCCTCTAGAACACACCAATAGTATTACGTTCAATCTCGATATTTGTCTTTTGAAACAATCTTCTATAGACAAGTAGGATGTTTCACGTGTAACTTTGTTCCATAAATGATTTAGATTCGTAGTTGCTGATAGAGTTTGAGGAATAGGAATGCAAACAATCAAGTTCCATACTATTGACTTAACTAAGGTCAAGGGAAGAGGAGAATTTAAATGTCCAAGATGTGGAATCAAAATATCTCCTGATGATAAAACAGAAGATGCTTATACAATTTTGGAACTAGTGATGAAAGGAGACTGTTTAGAAAAGATAATCTTGCAATGTAACAGATGTGAAAGCCAAATTCACCTAACTGGATTTCAATTCTTAAACATAATAAGATAACCATTTGAAATTGGTAACAGTTTTTCTTTCTTTCAAACTATATAATACACACCCTCTCATACATTAACACAATAACATACTCCAATACTAAACAGAAATTGTAGTGTTCTGTTTTTGGTACGATGATGTTCTAATATGTAGAGTTTTAACAAAGTCTAGACTTAACTTCATCAGGACAGGAGAGTCTTTGTTATGGTTCATTGGAGTCTGAGCTTTTCCAAATCTTCAGTCATCAGCTTACTTAGGAAAATTCTTGCTGTAATTGGATGTTTGGTGTTCCTATTTTCCTTTGTTTCTCCTTTCTATTTTTTCTATCCTGAGAGTATGATGGAGGGATCCTTTTCTTTCTACTATTGGTCTTTTAAAGTCGACGTGCAACATTATTGGCTCCATTCCCCTACTGGATTCGGACAGTATTGGTTTTATGACTATTGGTTCAATGCTTACCCCCAAGCATACCAAGGTCTTTCATGGGTGCTCATATTCATGTTCATAGCTCAAATCCTAACATTGGTTACTGGAATAGCTTCCATTTTTGCCAGTAATAGAACTGTTGCACTTATCCCAGTAATCCTATGTCCAACTGCCATAGCATTAATGGTGTACGTAAATATGAAGATTTCAGAAAACCTAGGATGGTTTTCCTATCAACAAGGGTACTGGCTTACTTACCCTTCAACGTTTCTATTTCTTTTTGCCTTCATACTGAGTCTATATGTCAAGAAGAAAAATGATGGAAGAAACATTATTGCTACTCTCACACATACACAGACACAATAACATACACCAATACCAGGTAGAACTTTCTTCCATAACTTGATATACGAAAATGTGAAATACAACTTTTGGTTTACATAAGACCAAAAAGGGAGAGGAAATTGTTGAAGAGGATAGTTTCTGGAATAATGCTGACCTTGTTTCTGTTAATAAGCACGTCAACATTGGCATTTAACATTGAAACAGCCATAGCTAGTCTACCGGTTCACAACATTGATACGGGTGAAGATTTTGCAACAATTCAAGGAGCAATAGATGACCCTGATACATCAGCTAGCCACACAATCTTAGTTGATTCAGGAACTTACATTGAAAACGTGGATGTCTACAAGTCATTGAATATCGTCGGTTCTGGACAACTTAACACTGTTGTGCAAGGCGTCAATGGAATTGAGGATAGAGTTTTTTATGTCACGGCCAACTATGTGAATATCAGTGATTTCTCGCTCAGGGCGGGTGATTCCATCCCAACTGGTTTTACTTGGAGCAGCATTTATCTTGATGGCGTCAACAACTGCAACATTTTCAACAATGACATAAGAACATCGTGGTTTCAACAGGACGGGATTATCCTAATTAACTCTTTTAACAATAGTCTACGGAACAACCTGCTTATAGAAAACTACTACGCAATACTTGGATGGGGATCAAATAATAACTTAATTGAAAGCAACACGATTAATTCAAACGCTTGGGGCATATTTTTGATTTGGGACTCCGACAACAACTCAATCAGTGACAACAATGGAGCTATGAATTGGAACTCTCTTGTAGAAATTCACAGTAGTTCCGACAATACTATTGTAGGAAATTCAGCTTACTATGACGGTAACGGAATTCTTCTAGATAATGGCTCGAATGAAAACACGGTAATGAATAACTCAATTACACATATGAATCTAAATGGCGGAATATTAATATACAGTTCGTACTTCAACACAATAGCAAACAATATAGTTATCGACAGCTGGGAGGCTGGGATTCGCATAGTCGGTAGTAATAATAATTTGATCTACAACAACTTCTTTGATAATCCGGGGGTTGCACTCGGGAACGCACAAGATGTTGGGGGTGTCAACTTCTGGAATACAACGAAGACTTTAGGAACAAACATAGTGGGAGGTCCTTTTCTAGGAGGAAACTGCTGGCATGATTATTCTGGAAGCGACTTAGACGGAGATTATATCGGTGACACAAATCTACCTTATAACTGTGGCGGCAATATTGGAAATGGTGGTGATTGGCTTCCCTTGATTTCTGCTCTAGATATAGCTGTAACCGACGTCACGCCTTCAAAAACGGTGGTGGGACAAGGCTATTCTATGTCTATAAACGTCACAGTAGCAAATCAAGGCAACTACACAGAAAACTTCAACGTCACAGTCTATGCCAACACAACCGAAATCGAAACACAAGAAATAACCTTATCAAGCAGAAGCTCCACAACCATAACCTTCACATGGGACACCACAGGCTTTGCTAAGGGCAATTACACTGTGAGCGCTGTGGCAGACACAATTCCAGGCGAAACAAACACAACAAACAACAACTTCATAGACGGATGGGTTATAATAACTCTTGTTGGAGATGTCAATGCTGACGGCATAGTTGACATAGAAGACATATATTTAATCAGCCTATCTTATGGAGCCATCATTGGAACACCAGAATACAAGCCTAACCTAGACATAAATGACGATGGAATAATCGACATAGAAGACGTCTACATTGCAGCACTACACTATGGAGAAATAGACCCATAAAACTAACTCATCTCTCATTTGCTAGCTCCAATTAGCTAAATCTACTAAATAATAGTCTGTAGTATGATACTTACATGCTAGTCTTCCTTACTTCAAGATATCTTATGAGTAAGTCTTAAGACGGATATTATGCAGTTATAGTGTGCTTTCTTCTGTAGACTATGACTGCTAGCAGTGTTACTATCATGAATAGTGGTAGAATGAGGAATGATGGAAATTCTGGAATCGCTGTTATTCCACTGATTTCTATAGTGTGTTCGCAGTGAGTGTAGTTAATGTAAAAACATGTGTAAGTTTCATCTAAGCATGGTAGTTCTCTGACTTGAGGATAGGTTGTGTTTGTTATTATCTGATCATCGAACATTATAACGTATGAGCCATTAATCAGAATCTTGGGAATGCAGACTCTAAGGAAGCCGTCTGTGTCAATTTTACCTGAAACATTGAAAGCTAAGATTGCTTCTGGTGGATACACTTCTATAGGGCTCAGGTTGAAACTAATGTTTGAAATTGAAGAATTGCTTATAAAATCAACTGCATACCCATAAGAGGTGTTGAAACTGGAAAACATACCCATTAAGGGATAATTGTCTTGGTTGTTTGCATCTATAAAGTATGGAGTATTACCAATGCAGTCATAGTCAGAATCTGTACCATTGTAGTCGCTCCAGTAGTTTCCGCCAGAAGGATAACCATCATCCCAGATGTTTGACAATCCAAAGGTCATTGCAGAATGCACGTTGCTTATGAAGTTGTTATGATAGAATTTATTTGAGGAACCCCTGAGGTAAACACTGTATTCACTTCTTTCTATGTTGTTTCCGCAGAACATGTTGTTGTCTGACCCAGTAAGGCTAACACCCCACATCGTATTGTTTACTATGTCGTTTTTGCAAAAAGTGTTATAGTCAGATGATTGGTAAAGAGCAACGCCATAAGAGTTGCCGTTTATTATTTGGTTGCTAGAAAAAGTGTTGTTGGACGACAGTATAAGACTAACGCCAAATTTCTTATTGTTTGCTATCATATTGCCTGAAAATGTGTTATCATTGGCATTTATGTTGATGCCACAATCGTTGTATGTTATGGTGTTGTTCGTCACCCTATTGTGATCGCCAGAGAAAGAGAAATCGATGCCGTTACCATTGTTTTGTATAGTATTATTCAGCACCAGGTTGTCGGAAGAGCCTGTCAGTTGAATGCCATCTTCGGAGTTATTGGCAATCATATTCTCAATTACTATATTGTTTGAAGACAAGTATCCCAGAGAAATACCATACATACTACGTGTCACGGTATTTCCCAGCACAGTATTATTCGAAGACAGAATCAAGCCAATTCCAAGACCATAATATGGCTCTCCTGTTACATTATTGTCTGAGATTGTAACATTGGATGAAGAGAACGTGACGATTCCATGTAGATTGCTTACTGCGGTGTTGTTTGTTACCGTAGAGTTCCACGCATAAGCGAAGAGCACCCCTTCATAGTTATTCTCCAAGTCGAGGTTCTTGGCTATGATGTTTGTGGAGTTGACTATGGCTACAAAGCCCGCTCCAGAAGGGATTTCTTCCCCGTTGTGGTTGACCCAGTAATACACAGGTTTCCCATCTACTAGATTGGAATTATCCACATCTTGAATGTAATGTGACAGTTCTGAGCCAAGGACTCCGAAATTATATTGATTCATGGTAATGTTGTTGTTTCTCAATGTATTGTATGAGGACGACTCAAAGAAAATGCCCAAGCTGTTATTCGTTATGATGTTATCCGTCAAGTTACACTTGCTTACCTTTGTAAGAAAAATACCGTAGCGAGCACCACTCATACCATAGCTTCCGCTCTCACCACTATTGCGTATTGTCAGGTTGCTTACCCTTGAGTCGTCCGAACTCACAACAATTACTGTTCCAGTCGTATTTCCATCAATGATTGTCGAGTTCTTGCTTTCTCCAATAAGTGATACTGTTTTATTGACAACAACATTTTCAAAGTATGTTCCATTACGAATGAAGATGGTATCTCCAGAATTTGCATGATTAATAGCTTGCTGTATTTTTTGATAGTCTGGAGGAATGTTAAGAGAAGGTGGATATTGTACTGGTCTGTTGACTATCTTTGGTTCATACTTGTATGCCAAAATTGCAAGAGAAGTGGTTTCAGTATTCATGTCACTTCCTGTATAGTTGAGGTTAATGTTGTAGTCTGTATGTAAACCACCATATTGCTCGTCTTGCATAAGCCACAATGTTTCTTCAATGCTAGTTCTGTTCTCAAGAGGTTGACCCAAAATCCTAGAACAGTATAAGAGTAAAGAAAGCTTATATGTTGAAAAGATGAGTCTTTCACCCTCATTCTCTGCAGCTTTAGAAGCCTTGTCATATACACCTGTGCCATTCCACATGTTCTTCGCTATGTCAAAATGATTTATCGCCTCTGGAATATTGCCACTCCAATAGAAGTGAAGGGCTGCGAAAATGCAAAGGTCTGCATATTCAAGATAATCAAAAAAGATGCCGGACCCATTGCAAACGTCAGTCTTGATTAATTTCGTTGCATTCTGAGCCACAACATATGTGTTAGGCGTTCTAAATGGAATGTAGGGAATCGTTGTTCCAAATACAACTTCATGTTTGAAACTTCTAAAGTATCCATAACCTAACATAGTCGCATATATTACTTCTGCAGTTTCAGGGTAATAATACTTCAAAGCATGATAAGCCAGAAGATTGTCAGAAACAAGCCAATATGTATTAGGAGCAACATTTGGAGCTTCTCTACATAAACCAACTGTTGGATCAAATTGAGTGGAGTTCAGAAACAATGCTGCCTTCTCCAAATTTGCCTCATACCCTGAACAAACAGCTACTTCAAACGGTTGAATCTTAAATGCTGAATTCAACAAGCCTATGAGAACCAATGTGAAAAGGATAACAGATATAGGTTTTCTACTCATAACCTTACCATTTATTGCATCCTCTGTTTTAGTTTTTATGGCTTGTGGAAGAATCTTCAATTGAATCTAAATAACCAATAATCCTTAGGAATTTATAATGTTTGATTTTGTAATTCTAATTAGTCGATCTGAGTATTTTCTAAGAAAGCCAGAATCATTTCTAACCTTTCTCTCGGTTGTATAATCTCGTCTCCTACAACACATCCACAGCTTTCACAAACAATTTCATTTCGTTCATTGTCTTCTATCGTTCCGTAGTGATGACATTCAGGACATATCCGTTTTTCGGAATTGAGATTTACTAGGGTTTTGTTAAGTGCGAGAATCGACCATATTTTTGGCATTGGTATATTTTGCCAATCATCTATGAGGTTTAGGATTTCTTCGCTTTCTGTAATATCAAGAAGTCTATCAAGTTCCTCATCAAAATTTGCAAGCAACTCATAGAATCTATTAAGTATTTTTCTATTTTCTATCTGTTCTCTAATCATTGCTCTTAATTGTCTTTTTAGCCGTCTTTTCTCCTCTGGTTTTGCAATGTAATTAAACCATTTTAAGCCATCTGTTCTAAAAATGCCATGCTCATCTCTCAGTGGCTGAGCGTCTCTATAATATATTCTACACCCTTCCCTAGTTTTCTCAATGAGCCCTTCAGAGATCAGAAATTTTAGACGTGTAGCCAAAGTATTTCTATGTAGTTGTGCAATTCTCTTCAATTCCTCAAAATACTTAGGTCCATTTATTAAGGCATTATGGATAAGTTTATGACTTTTGTAAGAAGCATTTCGAGGTCTTGGCATATAACAGTACTAAAAAACTCTCACTTCTTATGTGTTTTTGCCTTATTAGTAGGGATTAAAGCTGAAACGGTTTGATTTCTCTCAAACTTCAACTTCAAAACTTTTAGGAACTTTCTCCAGCAATACAAAGTTTAACAATCTTAACAGGATGCAAAAAGGCTTTTGGTACGAAATCTTTAATCAAACTCTTCTAAAGATAAACAACATAAACTTCTATGGAAATCCAAACTCCTATTCAGAATGGCAAAACAAACAGCTAAGAGGTTTTGACTTCAGAGTTAAATTTCCAAATGGTAAAACATTAAAGGTTGAGTGTAAGCTAACTCTCAAACCCATATATCATAGTTGGTTTGCAAGGGATTGGCTAAGAAGAGACGCAGATGTATACGTTACAAATGATAAATTTGCTGTTAGATATCAAGATAGAAGGATATTAGAGAAACAATGTAAGAAACTTCTTTCAACTACTGAATTTATTATGTATCTTCAAAAAATGAGAGATGGTAACAAACGTAGTTTGAATAGTACAGATGAAATCTATAAAAACTATAAACAAAATATTAACAATTATTCTGAAACTAAAATAGATAAGTGGTTTTCTTCTGAAAACAGTGGGAAGAATACTGAGATTAATACTAAAGACACAAAAGAAACCAAACTTCCTGCATGTGAGAATTGTAAAAACAGAAACCTCTGTGATACTTTAGATGAATTGAGATTTTTAGATGCAGGGAAACCCAAGAAAGAATCATTTCAAACCAGAATAGACAGCTTAGATTTCAAACCCAACTTCTCAAGTGAGGTGAATCTTAAAAAAAGACGTAAAGAGTGGCTAATGAAACATGGAGAAGTGTTTATGAAACAGTATAATTGTCTTTCAAGAAAGATATTCTTACATACGAAAAAAGGGTACAACCTATTTGAATTAGAAAACTAAAAGACTACTGTGGAGCATACTGATAAGACAATCCATTGTTTTGAAACAGCAATTCTATCTTTGAATTTTTTCTAGGCAAAAGTGTTATCACTAGGCTGTTTCAGGGTTCTATATAGTATGTTGTTTGCTATTTGGCTAGACATGTATGCTGTTTTAAAGCATATTATGGAAATTGAAAGGAATACATCTTAAACACTTTATTTAATGTTAGCTTAAACCTTCCAGAAAAGAACTTTAATGGTCTATTTATGTTAGGCTAGCTCCCAGGCTCTTGGATAAGCTGAATGGAGGTGATAAGATGGTAGTGAAATGTGTCAAAGATTTTGAATGTGAAGTTTGTCATATCAAGGGAATGCTACAGATATTAACTAAGACTTATGCACGAGTTCGCCATTATCAATGTCTTAAAGATGGTAAACCACAGTTTACATATTGTCGCAATAGCATTGGATACATTGAAAGAATCTTAGCCAATATCAAGCCTAATCCTGACCAAACTATTGACCAAAATCAAGTTAATCATGACCGAAAACTTAGCAATTCAGGTTTAATTACTGAAAATAATTCCAGAAATAAGTTTCATCAGCGAGTATTAGCTTTTAAGGCTTAAGTCCGGTTCCCACGTCTACCCAAAGTTTTTCGCCTATCTTTTTGTAACCAATTTTTTCATAAACTCTGATGGCTGGATAATTGTCCGA
>Ga0315280_10011258_pt1 | contig 11029 bp, 3 predicted proteins | sample YL17G06_40_MG_FD_203697 | JGI IMG/M metagenome (GOLD analysis project Ga0315280, IMG submission 203697) | Sediment microbial communities from Yellowstone Lake, YNP, Wyoming, USA - YL17G06_40 | ecosystem: Environmental > Aquatic > Freshwater > Lake > Sediment | place: USA: Wyoming | collected... | reverse complement strand
GTGTTATCTCCCTGATACCACGCCTGGCCTGCCATTGCCGAATTACTTCTGTAATCTCCACTCGGGAAACCTCCTTGTATGCCATTGCCGCTCCTTTCTGTTGATTCTGCGACAATGGTACTAATTCATTCCCCGGGTGGGTCAAAGATCCTGGTGAGGTGGGTCAATGATGGTGGTAAAAACCCTTTTTAGTGGGTCAAAGTTCGCGGTTTTTTACATGTCTTTGCTCACGTACTAGCATTGTGCTATTTCTTCGCAAGTCTTTCAGGTATTCGTTGCCTAGATCAGCGATCTGTGAATCATAAAGTGCTCGTTTGGGAATGGGAAAATTCTGAAGGTCATAGGGATTAAGATCTCGGCAATTTGTTGTTATCGTGTACCACCACCAAAAAACATCGCTACTCAAGGCAGCAATTACCGGTCTAATCAACTGTGGCTCCGCGAGACTAAACCATGTCTCTCTGGAGGAGTGTCCTGCTTTTCCATTGATGCTGAATGCTGGAGGGAAGTCAGTAAAAACTTTCCAATATAGTCCACCGGTAGTACGGTAGTAGATTCTATATTCACTGTTCGCCATGAACTTACCTAGTTCAGTCTCACTATTGAGGCATTTTTGCAGTAAGGAACGCTCAATCTCATAACCAAATTTTGGTACCCAAAAAGAAGGCCTATCACCAGGGACTTCTACATACTTTATTCTTTGCATTAGCAAATCTCGGTCATCTGAAATCCACTTTTGGTAGTTGGTCGACAAAGTCCGTCCCTTTGCCGCTGGGGTAGCGACAACAATAGTTATAGCTCTGTTTACGGTTTCGAACAGTTTGCCTGGACGCCATGAGTAATTGCTATACCACACATTTCGTTTTTCTTCTAGAAGTTCCTGAACTACCTCCATACGTTGAGTTGAGACCACAGCCATAGGCATCACCATACTCATGCAGCCTTGAAGACGTAATGACTGTGTTCCCCTTTCTATGAACAGCGCATGTATTGCCCCACTGCTACTGCACCTAAAATTGCGCGGGATGTAATCTACTTGTCTTTGCTCAAGAAAAGGTGGATTGCCGATGATAACATCAAATCCGCCGTCCTTCATAATGCTGTAGAACTCCACAAACCAGTGGAACGGTTGGTGTGTCTGGACAAACCTGGTGATGTCACGAGCACCGTAGAAGGCGGCAAGGTCTCGGTCCAGTTCCGTTTGAATTTCAGCGAGTCTAGCATTGACCTCTGCCTTGGCTCTGGCAAGCTCCGAAGCTGATATGCCAAGCTTTGTCTGCAAGCTCCTAAACGATTGCAAGGTGCGGTCAGCTTTTTCTATTCGCTGCTCGATTTCTTTAAGGGCACCACTGAGGTCAAGTTGAGTTGCCTTCGCCTTTTTGATTTCTTCCTCGTTGGCATAGCCAACAAGGGAATTGCCAGCACGGATGTTGAAGTCGATATCTGGCAAAGGTTCGATTTTATTCACATCGTCTATTTGAGCGACCAGCTTAAGGAAAAGGCGTAGTTTGCAGATTTCGACTGCCTCTTCCATGATGTCTACGCCGAATAGGTTGTTAACTATGATGCTCTTGAGGACAAAGTACTTGCGGTTGGGATGCTGGTTAATCCTAGCCAGTTCCTCAGTGAAGTCAGGATACTTGGCGCCCCCTAGCTCTTCCATTTTGTCCAGGCAGATTTCGTAAAGTGGCTCAAGCAAATTAAGGGCGGCAAAGAGGAAGGCGCCACTGCCTACTGCCGGGTCCAAGATTCTAACTTTGGTTAGACAATGGAAGTAGAAAGCTCGGAGAGTGACCGGGTCTTTAATCCTGCTTACCCAGTCTTCAGCAAACTTGCGGATGTCCAGGTTATAGGTTATGAGGTCATTAATGCTGGCGATTTTGCCTGTGGCGAAGTCTTCCTTTATTTGCTGGTAGCGCTTTTGTCTTGCCTGATATTCTCGCTCTGTTTCAGTGGGGAGATAGGCTTCCTGCTTTACGGCTCCATAGATGTAGGGCTCGACATTGGTCATGGGAAATGGGTGGAGCTCTTCATAGCGCAGATTTTCGAGCTTATCGAAGAGGAAGGGGATGATGGCGTTCTTACAGATGTAGTCGGTGATATCCTCTTTAGTATAGTAAGCTCCCATCTGTTTTTGGTTGACGTATTTCTCAAAGATATAGCCTAGGACATCAGGATTAATCTCGTTGTCAGCCCGCAAGGGGCGGTAGTCCAAGTGCCAGCTATAGTGGTCAAAGAAGGCAAAGATGCGCTCGAAGGCGGCATCGTTGATGTTTATGCTTTCGCCATGGGCTAACTCCAACTGGTGAGGTAAGAACAAGCCACCGTTCAAATATGGTATCTTGCCCAACAACTGGTTGATCTCTGTCGAGCGTTCTTTTTCCTCTTTGGCAAAGCCTTCGAAGAACAGGGGTATTAGAAATTGGCGATAGAATTGGTTGGCTCCTTGTTTCTTCGAGTCTGCAAGCTTGTTGGTAAGGTAGTTTACATCTCCGTTAAGGAAACCTTTCTTCTGGATGAAGTAGATAAACATGAGACGGTCGAGCATAACGGATGTGTACCAGGCAAGCTCGTCTTGATTCTCCAAGCCTTTGAGGAATTTGCAGAAAGAACTGTGCTCTGTCTTGAATTCATCGTAGAAGCGCTTGGTTACCTTCTCAATATCGAAAACCTTGGTCACTCGTTCAAGCACCTTGATTATGGCTATATTCCCTTTGGCGTCAAAGTCTTCGATGCTGAACGCTATTCCATCCAATTTCTGGAGTAGGGAATCGCCAGGCTGACCCCTATAATATGTGTGTTCTCTGGCGGCGGTTTGTTTTCCTGCCTGTCGTCTTACCCACTGCCAGACCGACTTAGTTTTCTGGCTGTCTACAAAAATAAGAATATGCTCATGGGTTTGTTGTTTTACTTTGTTCTCAATGAACCTTCGGATATTTGACGGAGGGATATCTCTATCTCCCGGTGGTTCCATGAAATAGACAACCATTCCCCCCAGTTCAGCAAAGGGGATGCAACGATAGGATTGGTCATTTACCGGCACGTCTATGGGTCGATTATTGCAGACAGCCCAGTTGAGCTCTTCGACGAAGAGCTTTCTGAAATCAAATTCTCGTAAGCAGCAACGGACCCGTTCTACATTGACATTCACGATTCTTAGCCCTCCGCCTGTTGCTGGAACAAACCGATAGAGCAGATTATCCTTGGTTCTTGGCGTTCAGCTTCATCATGTCTGAGGCTGAGCCGGTCTTCATTTCGAAGTGAGATAACGAGTTCAGCGAGATCCTCGTCTGAAACTCCTGACCTTAATTGACGGTTCAGTATGTCTGTGGATGAGGAACGGAGAGGATATTTGTAAATGTCATCGATAGCTTTGGCAAGCTCATCCCCGGCAAAGAGCGGTTCGTGTTTCTTCAGTTCATCGTAATAACGCTTGAGACGGTCATAAGTCCGGTATCTGGCACCGGACGGGCGACCTAACTGGCCACCGACAGCTTTCTCCTGCTGGACGATATGATGTATGGCTTGGCGAACTAGCTCATGGTGGTGGGGATTCCGGGATGTCGCAGGTGTCTCGGGTGCACATTCGGCGGCACGGAGCACCGTCAATTGCGATTGGGTGACACTTTCTCCTTTCTTATTCATCCATGCCAGCGAGTCATTTCCTTCGGCTGTCTTCATATATACAAGTACGCCTTCTGGCTCTCTTGCTGTTGAAACGTGTTCCCTAGAGGAATAGACCACATCGGGCAATTCTGCTATTTTCTTCCCCAGCGAGGGGTCGTTTTTTGTGGCATTATGCCAGATTTGGTAAGCATATGAAGCCAGGTCAACTTCAGTATCAAACTCACCGTCAAGTATGCCAGATTTCTCAGTATACAGGTCTTTAAGTGCCTCGTTGTTAAGGTCGTCCTCAAAAAACTGTTCGTCTGAACCAAGGACCTCACCGCTTTCCATAATACGTTGCTTAACCCTTAAGCGGAGGCTGATGATTTTTTCCAAACCATCAGCCGGTATGAAAGAATAACATAATATATGCTCTGCTTTCTGGCCTATGCGGTCAACACGACCGACACGTTGAACCAGCCGAATGAGAGCCCAGGGCAGATCGTAGTTGACAACGGTAGCGCCGTCCTGCAAGTTTTGACCTTCACTAAGGACATCTGTGGCAACAAGAACACGTAGTTGGTCTTCAGGTTTTATTTGCCTCTCGTTGCTTATCGGGCTGAATCTCCAGGCGATAGCGGTTGGGTCTGCTGACTGTCCGGTGACCCCCTCAAACCTGTCTAGTCCACGTTGCTTGAGTTCATCAGTTAAGTACCTGACTGTATCTGCGAATTGAGTGAATATTAGGACCTTTTCCTTAGGATGAATCTTGGTCAGTAAGTCCTCCAGTACCACAAGTTTAGTATCGCCCTGGGGATTCCATTTGCCAAACTCCTGGAGTATTTCCAACAGTTTTGTGGCATCCTCAAACAATGCTGAACGCAGGGAAACATCGATTAATTCGGGACGCAGCCATCTAAATCGTTTCTTTTGGCCTGTGTTATAGAGCATATACAACTGCTTGGCACAGTTGGCATACCATTGCTCAGTGTATTGATGTGGTGGTTCTTGTTTAACTTGGTCACCATTTTCGTCCTCGGCATCCTCACCGTAGTCCATAACAGCTTGGATAGGTTCAGGCGTGTCGGCGTCTTCGTCGTTGCTACTTACATCGAGAAGCTCAGCACTCTGGATACCTATGGGGACTGGAAGATCGTTGTCTATTGCATAAATGTAGACATAGTTGCGCAATATGTGGCGGTCTACCGATAGAAGGAATGAATGTCCGCTGCTTTCTAAACGTTTGAATAGGTTGGTTCTACAAAAGCCCATCAAGCGCTTGCCAGCCCGGGACAGGTTGTCTAGCTGTCTTTTCTCTTCAGATGTGGCTATGCTTTCAGCATTGGCGGATATGTAGTTAGCCAAGCCGTAACGCGGAAGAGAAAGTTGATTAATGGTATCGACAACTCGGTCTGAATACAGGCGTGCGTATTGATCACTTGGATTCTTTTCGTCCAATTTAAATTTCAAGGTTTTAGGGATGCGATCGGGGAAGTAAAACGGAGTGCCATCGTCAAAAACGAGGTATTTGCGGCCGTTTGTTTCATCTGTGTAGGCGTAGTTTTCCTTGATGAAGCTGCGGGTGCGTCTTACCAGGTAAAGTCGCATGAGTTCTCTCCAGTCGTCGGGGTACAAGCTTTTCTCAAAAGCCGCTAGAGAGCGTATTAATGCCTGATGTCTACGGATAAATTCAGTTTCGCCGATCTCGGCAATTAGATGCTCAGGGCGAATGCCCAGGTCGAGATCATCAGACACAAAGAGCAGAAGCTGGGATGATAGGTCAAGGTAGTTCTTGTTATAAGGGGTTGCTGACAATAGGATACATTTACTTTCGTTTTCCTTGATATATTCCTGAATAGCCCTGTATTTTTTACCCTCTCTGTTTCTCAGGTTTTGGCTCTCATCTATTACCACAACGCGATACCTTCTCAGGTCTGGCAACTCATTTAAGACGCGGCTTATGGACAGCACTTTTCCCCTCAGCCGATATTTATGGACATATCCCTCCCACATCTTCACCAGGTTCTTGGGGCAAATTATCAAAGTCTCAAGGCCGAAGTCGTCTTCGAAGATCCTGGATACTGCTGTCGCCATCAGAGTCTTGCCCAAACCGACGACGTCACCAATAAGAACACCACCCCGCTTGTTAAGATGGTGTGATGCAATCTTTACCGCAGCGACTTGAAAGTCCAACAATTTCTTTTGGAAATCAGCAGGTAGCTTAAATTCTGCAAGCCCAGTGCGAGCTTCTTGTGCTAAGTGATAGGCCATTTTCAGATAGATATGATAGGGTGGGATCAGTTCCTTTCGCGCCCAGCTTTCCTCGATTATGTTTATCAGCTCTTCGGAGATATCGAGACACCATTTATCGTTCCACCTGTCATTAAACCATTTTTCTAATTTTTGGCAGGCATCACTATCGAGTACATCCACGTTTAGTTCTCCCTGCTTAACGAGGCCAGCGAGAGTAAGGTTACTGCTTCCCAGATACGATATAGTTGGGTTAACCGGATCCTGGCGATACATGAGGTATAGTTTGGCGTGTAGCGGATGCCTGAGGAAAAGCTTCAATACTACCTTATTTTCCTTGATCTGTTTGGCCAAGCGTTGCAATGCAGTCTCATCTTCATTAGTGGGGGCTCCTATCATGAGCTGCGTTCGGAATTCATCCGACAGCCGTTTTTTTAGGCGCACTATTTTCTGGGCATCAATAGTCCTGGGGTCATCAGAGAGGCTCAGAGCGTCTCTTAATTCCTGCTCGGGTAGTTTTTGCATGCCGACAAGCAAGCGGCAGCAGTTGCCGACACCACCTGACCACTTTTCTATGAGCTGGTCTATTTTGCCCCAGCCACGCAGGTTAAAATAGCCTACACAGAAATCGGCACGTTCAGAAATGGCTAGGGTCTCTTGAAGGGCTGGTAGCAGATTTTGTTCTATATTATCGAATATGCGTGGCATAGCATCACTTACACTCATTATAGTTGACTTAGTTATGCAAGACAATGGGTGGTAGCAGTCTCAGAATTTGTGAGCGCGCTGACGGATGCGCTCCCCCACCAGCAGTTAGAGTGGTTTGGCGAGCCATTTGTCGCAGAAATACAAACAAAACGTCACTTTGTTAAAGTCTACCTGCTGATTCCTAGTCAAGCCTCTCTTCATCGCGGGCAAGTTGATCTCTAATAGAAGCCTCAGCATACTCCGCTAAAGAACTATAAAATCGGTTTACAGGACCACCTACTATAAAGCGACCTGCTGTAGCAGATGCTTGATCCCTAAGCGTAATATCTTGAGGCATCGGTGCACCTGGAATGCCAATTCGGGTTTCATTTGTGGCACTGCGTAGTAGGTTATAGCTTACCTTCTGATAGCATTTATTTCCTGCGATAGAAGCATGTTCAAGTACGTTAGCTATGAAGTCTACATGACTGAACACGAAACTCGGAGCGGCCTCAGACAGCAGCAAACTAGCTGCCTCAATTTTGTCTGCTTCGCCTGTGTAGATCCATTCGCTCAGTATGCCTAGGCTTACCGGGCTGTAACCCAGCGAAACTTCCTTAAATAGTTTCGGAATCCAAAAGTGAAATTGCCATGTTGACTTGAGAGCACAATCACGGATCTTTCTCAAGAGCATGGGTAAGTCCTCATTGTCTGCTAGTCCAGAGAGATTAGGTTGAAAGCCATGGTATGGAAGTGGCTGGTAATTACTGCTTTCAATCTCAGATTTTGCAACCCTGTTCATAAGGAGCTGAACAACTGAACAAGCGTCCTTATCAGACATGAGAGCTAGAAATTCACTAATATGATAATCGTCGATATTCTTTACAATTTCAAGCTTAGACAGCAAGGCTTTAATATCATCGGGGTTTAACGTATCAGGAGGTATTCCGAATTCTTCACTAAACGCCATACACATCTCACTCGCTAACTGCATATTTTCTCCAATGTCTACGGTAAGCATCATATCTATAGCCAACCTCGCCTTGAAACGCCCAAGCACTCTTAGAGAATCTATAGCAGTGCGCTTGATCCTAAGGTCAGGATGTATTAATAACTTATTTACTATATCTAGGTCACCTGGCTCCGGATTCTCGGCCCAAAAACTTCTACTATAAACCTGAGCGACCGAGAAGCAAAGGTAAGAATTACCAGAATCCAAAGCTTTCTTATAGAGAGTTAAGGCACGCTCTACGTCCAGTGCTCTAACATTGCACAGCAAGGGTGAGATGTACTCAGAAAGAGGGCAATCCGGTTCTTTTATGATGTCTTCACACATCAAGGCAGCGTAGTTTCGATCCAAATGACCAAGTTCACCTATAAACAGTTGAGGCTCAGGGTGAATGTTGCAACTTTTCATTGTGGAAAGTCTCTTATTGAGGATTTGTGTACCAGCATTAGCTTTTTGGTACTTTTGTAAAAATTCTTCTGCAACAGTGCGTCTCTTTTGCTCTGCTTTTTGTAAACGGTCTTTATACCATTCTTGCTTGTCTTCCCCTTCTTCCGTACAAGACTCCCAATCGTAACTTTGCTTTAGTACTTTGGTTAAGCGCAATTCAAATGAATCTATAATAGAATAAATAATGGCACGAGCCTTCTGTTTTACTTCATCAGATTGACCGTGTCGGCTATGCCAGATAAGAGTCTCAAGTATATGCAGGTGTACTAGAGGATCTATTGGCTGCTCTGCAAGCTTGCTAAGCTGTTCAAGTATCTGGATTTGCTCTGGCCGCCATTGCTCACGATCATCTTTAGAAATCTCTTGTCCGAAAAACCCATGAGGTTCCCTAAGCGCTTCGTCAAGAGATTTCAAGGCACGTAGAACAACTTTTAGTCTATCAGAAAAAGCGCATTGAACTACAAGTTGCAGAACTCTCTCACGTATTGACTGAGTTTTGTCTCTGCTTACTACTGTGGTATGCCACACAATCTTATAATCCGCACTGCGAGTGGATAGTGAAATCTTTGCCAGCATAGGATCAAGAATATCAAGCGGAGAATGTATGTGATTGTGTACATTAGCTTCTTTCAGCCAACGTTGTACCGCATCTAATACAGTTTGGTTGACCATAAGCGGCTTGTCGAACTCATAGCTAGCCAAGTCAGCAAGAACGCGTATGGGATGCTCCGGATGTTGGTTTAGAGGACGTCTATCATCCCGTCCGAGCTCCCACAGTAGATCGCAGCAACGCGGTAAATAGTCTAGAGTATAACTGATCGCGCGCAGCAATTCAGATAGCTCGTTTAGCACATCGGCGTGAGTATACTGATATAACCGAGACAGTTTTTCAACCTCAGGAGTTGTAGTTGGGTTATGCATGGCATATTCTACCAAAGCGAGCACTCTTCCAGGTTGGTATAACGCGACTTTCTTCAGAATAGTCAATATGTGGCAGCGCCCAGAGTTTGGTGCCCTCGTGAACTCCTCTTCAATCTCTTGCCAGATATCGACGAGCAAATTGGTTTCCTTTCCAGTTGATTGGTGAATTCGCCAATCAAGTTCAGCCAAATTTCGTAGGGTTTCACTTGGACAGATGGGAGCAAACGTTTTAAACACTTCCCGTGCGTAGCCTGTGGGCTGACCCTGGGGTGTCAAGCAAGCCTCATGTAATATATGGTCACCAAGTACATCTGGCGTAATCCTAAGAGTATTACCACGTCTGAGCAAAACGCCTGCTTCCTCCAGGATGCCAATCGAACTAGTTAACTTTGGGCGATCCATATTGACGAATTCAGCCGCAACCTGTTGGAATTGTTCGCTGTCTATACGTATGGGTTGGATGGCGGCAATTAGATCCACTATAGCTTTACACAACCCCGAATCTATGCGATCTCCAACTTGCCCAAGTATTACGTCACTGAACCTAGTTAGCACGGTGCGCCGGAATTCTTCGTCTCGTTCAAGCAAATCAGGTAGTATTTGTTTCTCTGCCAATAGTCTCCCACCCACCACTGTTACTAATGGAGAGTCTAATGTCACTGATACAAGGTGATCAGCAAGATGACTATATTTCTTACCCAAGGCTTGAATTGCTAACTCTTTCGTTTCAACTCTGTTTAACTCCTTGAGTTCTTGTAATTCGCTAACTTCGCGGACATCGATATTGCCTTGCGTAAGGAGAGATCGAAGATACTCTTTACCCTGGGGCCGACAAGACAATACGAGTTTAGTTGGTTGTGGACGTTGATGAATAAGGGCAATCAGGGCAGACAGATCATCCCGCCGATGCGCATTGTCAACAATGATCACACATGGTTCTATAGGTAGGTAATCGATACTGCTTGCCGTAATAGGCACCCCCTCTGCTGCAAACCACAATATGTAGCTTTGGTGTTTAACTGGGAACTCTTCAGCGAAAGCGTGAAGAAGTTTCGTCTTGCCGATTGCGCCACGACCTTTCATGATGGTCACTCGAGACTGTTCACTATCTACGAAACCGTGTAACTGGTTGAGGAACTCTTTTCGCCCGACCAGTGACCATGTGTGGTTAAAAAGGTTAGCGGGATTAAGCAGAGGGCGAAAGAAATCTTGTGCGGCTATGAAAGGACTGAGACCAGTTAAACCGAGGAAGGCCTTCCGCCACGCAGGTCCAAAGTGAGTTTCGACTAGACGAGCGCTAGAATCTATCTTAAGGCGCCTAACTTCTCTCGAGATGTCATGCACGTCCCAAACATCCCAATTGGGATATTTATCGAACACATCCCTAACACTGCTGGTCGCTTGGCAACTAATTAATGCGATTAAATAATCAGCTTCGTAAGTCGTATTTTCAATCATTCGTTTGGCCTGTCCTGCAGTGAACCTCTTATATTGTCTGCATTGGAATGCCCAACGCTTTCCATCCTTTAGGTCGGCAAAGATATCGATTCCTTTCTGACTACTACCTTGCCCACCATATCTGTGGCAACTCTGCACCGTCTCTAACCGGGAGATGAAATCTTCACAGAACGACTCGAAACGTTCCCAAGAAATATTGGGGTCGCCAAGTGGTAGTAGGTCTGGGTATGGCGTTACGGGTGGGGAGACTACATATCCTTGCTGCTTATTTTTCTTTGACATCACAGAGATCCCAAGCAATACAAGCTAGTTGATCATTCATCAATTCGTTTGGCCATTCATCCCAGTACGTACTATCATCACGATGATTTTACACTATTCCACTGGTGATAAACCACATGCGCTGTAAAACTATACAATTAGCCAGATAATTATCCGGCCTTTGTTCACAAATCCTTGAGCGAAATGCATCCTCACGTAAACAATTTCAATTAGGGATGTACACCGTGAATACGTATACGAGCGGGTTGGGAGACTAAGCCGAAATAGAGCCAGCAGAGATTACTAGTGGTGGAAGCTGAGTTCCTTCAACATTAGACTTGAAATAGCTATCAGCTTGTTATACTGTTAGTCTGTTGAACGCATTGCACG
>Ga0315280_10011254_pt1 | contig 11030 bp, 10 predicted proteins | sample YL17G06_40_MG_FD_203697 | JGI IMG/M metagenome (GOLD analysis project Ga0315280, IMG submission 203697) | Sediment microbial communities from Yellowstone Lake, YNP, Wyoming, USA - YL17G06_40 | ecosystem: Environmental > Aquatic > Freshwater > Lake > Sediment | place: USA: Wyoming | collected... | reverse complement strand
AATGCTAGCAGAATTACTGCAAATCCCAAGTAAAAGAATAGGCGTGAACTCTCAAACAGGTTGAGATAGGGCATCAAATCCCCCACATGTTCATGCCAATTTAATAATAATGTCTACGCCAAATGTTATATGGACATTGATTCCAGCAGTAGCTACCTCCCTTGTAAACGCAGTTCCTACATTCAAGCCTATCAAAAAGCCTAGACCTCATCACAAAACTTTCGCCATTACTATATGTGTTGAACTCTTACTTTTACTTTGCGGGTAAAACCTTATTCTTCAGGATTCAAATTGCATGGGGGCTGTTCAAGGTGATCCTTACAATGCGCGCGAATACTGGACATTGAATAAAAATGATAAGACACTGCGTAGCCTCGTTGAAAGAAGGAAAGCAAAGAAAAGTAAGAACGCCAACACATGTGCTGAGTATTAGGCGTCAGAGCAGTCAAGTGATTCAGATGAAGCGTTCTCAATTCCAAGGTCAAGCAAAAACCCTGGTCACATCGTTTTCACTAGGACTGTCCCAAGTACGAAAAAAGTTAGGAGATCGTCTGTACTTCTCTCGCCCGAAGCTACTTTTCTTTCCATCTTGTCACTAAGGAACCTATGATTATGAAAACCACTGCAAGTGCAGTGATAATCGCCATGCTAGCAAATATTCCCTCACTATACTTGGATATCATTGCATATCTTAGACCTTCTGAAAAGTATGTTAGAGGTAGTATTCTTGCAAACGATTGAAGGTAAGCTGGCATGAATTCCATTGGGAAATACGTTCCAGACAGAAACATCATCGGAAACGCTATGGCATTTCCAATTGCGGAAGCGGCTTCAACATCCTTTACGAGCCCGGATAGAAGCATGCCTATGCCTGAGAACATTACCGAACCTAAGAAGACCAGAATGATGGCAAAGGCATCAGGTATGACTTGTGCGTTGAAGACTATCCAGCCAACCACAATCATGATTGCGGTTAACATTAGGTTTAACAGAGTTTGGCTCAAGACATTTCCGACTATCCAATCGATTTTGGTTAGTGGAGTTATGCTTAGCCTCTTTATGATTCCTCTTCTCTTGAATTCTGTTGTGTTCGTTGTCAATCCGATGATTCCGTTAGTCATGATAAACGCAGCAATGATTCCGGGAACATAGAAGTCAACTGCAGTGAAACGTTTGGTGGTTACAGATTCTTCATTGAAGCTTATCACATTTTTTGCTCCTATTAACTGGTAATTAAACGCGTTCGCAACACTCAAAACTATATTCTTGATGGTTGCAGCTGATTGGTCAGAGGCATCAAGCATTAATGTCAACGACGTTTGTCCTCCCGGCAAACTCTCGTTAAATTGCTGCAAGCCTAGCAAGCCTTGTTGAAAAGCCAGCTTTTGAGTGTCATTCAAGTACGGTTCGAAAAACTGGTATGTGATGTTGAGCGTACTGTAGGATATTCCAACCCTGACTTTCAATGTACCGTTTGTCAAAATATCTTGGAAGCCTTGTGTTATTATGAGAATTCTGATATTACCACCCAATGGACCTAGGGCGTCTCGAGCATATGACTTCGCATCTGCGTCCAAGGGTATATCTCTTAAAGCAAAGACTTTTGTGGAATTCAATGCCTCAACAAAACTCGCAGAAAGGTTTGTGGCTGTTCCATTTGCATCCCTGTCAAGATTTTGAATGAACAAGTTTGCAGCGGATGATCCTGCTTGACCTCCAAAGATTGCCCCAAAAATCAGTAGCAGCAAAATAGGGAACATTATGCTAAAGAAGAGGCCGGACCTGCTTCTCATCCAATTCTTTGTTACAGCTTTGAATATTATGACAAATTTTGTCATTTCAGTTCACCTTCTTCAGTTATCCGCCCTCCAACCACTTTCAGGAAAACATCATCGATTGTTGGAGTCTGGATTTCAACGTCTCTTTCTATGTTCATACGGGTCAATTCGGAAAGAACCTGCCACATTTCCTTCACGTTGTCGACCCTGACCAAAATGTCTTCGGCGTGGTTTAGCGTTATGCCATCGTATCTTTCTTCTAACGCCACGGCCAATTTCCTGCCTCCCTTTCTGATAATAAGGGTCTTGAGTCCACCATACTGAGATATTAGTTCTTGAGGCGTGCCGATGGTAGCGATTTTTCCCTTGTTTATGATGGCTATTCTGTCTGCAAGTACTTGAGCTTCCTCCATATAGTGGGTTGTCAAGAATACAGTTTTGCCTAGTCTTTTCAAATTCTCAATGACAGCCCAGACTTCTCTTCTGGCCTTAGGATCTAAGCCTGTAGTCGGTTCATCCAAGAAGACCATTTGAGGATCATTGACTAATGCTGCGGCAACCCCGACTCGTTGCTTTAAGCCGCCGGAGAGGTTTTCAAATCTCTCATTCGTCTTATCTTCGAGGTCAAGTAGCTTGATGACTTCTAGGCTACTGTGTTTTCTCTCGTACATTCCTCCGATCAAGTCAATATTCTCTTTAACTGAAAGTTTGTCCAAGGCACTAAACTCTTGCGGCAGAACACCTATTCTTCGTTTAATCTCTTTTATCTCATCCCTCTTTGTCACGTCATATCCAAAGACTTTAGCAGAACCACTCGTCAAAGGTCGTATGCATTCAAGTATCTCAACAGTAGTGGTCTTTCCAGCCCCATTTGGACCTAAGAAAGCAAAGACTTCTTGTTCATAGACCTCAAAGGAAATGTCATTGACAGCTCTGAGATTTCCATATTGTTTAACCAGTGAAGTTACTTCTATGACGGCTTTTTCCATTATTGATCCAACCAAGAACACACCCCTTCATAATTCGAAAATTTAAACCTTATGCACCTGGAAAATTCGAACATCTAATCAATTAACTCCTCAACGACGCGCCATTTGAAGAACGGATCATACGCTCCAAACTAAACTGCGGGTCAGCAGTATAGGTAATTATTAGTTCTTGGAAAAAAGGACTCTTGGCTTAAGTTTTTGTCAACTGCTGCTTGGTGTCTGAGTTTGCGGCTCGGCTTCTTTCTGAGCAGTTGCTTTTTCTTCTTTCTTCTCTTTTGTTTTCTTGCCTTCCTTAGGCTGTTTCGGTTTCTCCACTATTTTTACGTTTATCTGGACAATTTCGTCTGTTATTACGTTTCCGCGAATTGTTTTGCGTCTTCTCATTCCCTCGTGTTGAGGGTTGAAACCTGTTCCTCCGCTCAAAACAATTCTTCGGCGAACGCCGCCGTGGACGCTTGGCCTCATTGGGAAGCCGTCCTTGTCTGAGCCTCCCCTTATTTGGGCTTTGTGTCCTGGCAAATCCAGTATTGACCCGTCTATTATTTCGCCTATTTTTCTTCCGATCAGCGGGGTGGCACGTGCTTCTTCAAGCTCAATCGCTTTTGAAGTTCCGGTCTCCGGGTCTGAAATGATTATTTTGAATTTGGCCATTGATGATGGACTCTCCAGCAGTGTTATGAAAGTTGAGTATCTCTCTATTAAGAATTGCTGATTTGACCGTCAACTCTGTAATTGGAGATTTCACGGTTTAACCGCTTTCTCTTGCCGTTTTAGAGCGAAAATTTAAAACAAAAGGAGATGATAGAAAAATGCCGATAAAAGAGAAACCGTGGCTAGAAGACCGGAAAGTGAAAGAATGGTTCAAGAATATAGGCAATGCAAGAAATATGGAATAGTTGTTTGTCAGAACCAAGAACTCGGACTAGAACGCTTAGAAGATTAGCGGTCTGAACCCTCTTCTTTTGCCAAATCGGTATCCTAGGTAAGTCCCTATCACATATGAGACGGCAAACGTTAAGAACGCACTAGGCGTCTCTGCCCAAGCTGGAAGGGAAAGGACACGGTTCAACAGAAACGTTACTACCGCAAATATGGCAAAGCCAAAAACGGCTGCTCCGAAGACTGTCCATAGTATTTGCTAGAATTTGAGACTTTTTATTTGGTGAATCTTGAAACCAGTAAAAGTCAAGACTGGGGCTATCAGAGTGTAAAGTAACGCACCTTCCAAGGTAGCATAGCCCGTCAGTTTGATGAAGTAGTCTAGCCAAGTAAATACAAGTAAGGCAACATAGAGCGATATTGCCAACCACTTCATGAACTTGCCTGATGCCATATCTTTCTCACACACTCTTCCTGTTACGCACCATGCTTCAATAGTTAGAGAGATTTGAAGCCAGAATTAAACCTTTGTGCGATTTAGCTTTCAAAGGTTTGCCTCGTTTTCCTTGCTTTCCTTCAATTCCCTCATCCTCTTCCGTTCATACTGAAAAGTTGGGATTCCAGAGATTACAGCCAGCATGAAAGTAACAACAATGATAACGATGTATGGAAAACCAGCATAGGTTAACGCCCAATCTTGATACGCCCAGAAACCTACAACATTCCCGCCTGTCAAAATGGCAGGTCCAAGAAGCACTGCGATGAAAGCTAATGTTGAGATAGCAAAAACAAGGCTACAAAAACGAAACCATGCAGGGGCTTCGTCATATCCCTTGTACCACTCTTTCAATCGCTTGACCGTTTTAGACAACACCTTTCCCCCTTACTATTATTATTACCATAACCGCCAGATATTTGAATATCGAATGTAAGAGATAGCTTAAAGTGTCAATTGCTTCCACGTATTTCCTAGATGGGGTTGTTTAACATCTCCAACCGCACAAAGACAGAAGGCAATCGGGCTGTTGCATTTCTCATCCTAGCAATCGGATTCCTTATTATGGCAATTTTCAGTCTGGTGTTTAACTTCATCCCTGTAGCAGTTGGTCTTTTGGTAGCCGTCCTAATCTATCTGTTGGCATCGCTCTTCTATTCAAGAGAAACACATCCTAGCGAACGATTAGCTTCACATAATTGACGCCGCTGTGCCTATTAGTTATATAGCTTACAACCCAAACCAGTCAAAGATTATCCCAAAGAATACAAAAATGCTCCTATATATATCCAAGATGACCACTCTGGAAACTCAGCCCAACCATTCCAAGCCCAAACCCTGTCTGGGTCAGACTTTCGGACAAGGACCCAAGTACAATAAAGATAATTCCACTAACAATAAGGAGACCAGAAAGAAGCCTCACCAACGAATGTTCCTCGCAAGCAAGAAAATCTTAATCTTTCTTTTCCTTCATTTCCTTGTAGATTTCTATGAATCCACAGTTTTTACAGTAAGTGGGAATGACCCTATCACCGAGCCAACGACCTTTTCTTGGAAGAATAGTGACTTTTGGAATCAAAGTCTCTGCTTCAACCATTTCTCCACCGCACTTTGGGCACTTCTTAACTTCACTCATAATTCTTCCTCATTCTAAATAACCACTTTTCAAAATATATGAGTTTCGAAATGTGAGAAATGCGGAAAAGTTATAGCTGAACCACATCAAACTATTGGAATTGTGCACAGATTTGATTTCTAACAGAATTAAGACACGTCATTGGCTTCTCTTCATTCTGTTTTCAGTCGGTCTCATTTTGGGTCTTATCGGGCTTGCTGTGTGGCGTGGCGAGCAACGTCAAGTCAATGCTGAAAATTTTCGTTTACTCTTTTTCCTTTCAATGCTAGGGTCAGTCATTTTTAGTGTTTTATTGATAATCGGGGTGTTGTATCTGAGAAGACGGATAAGACGTTAGCGTGTTTTCATATTGAACAGTTTGAACATACGATTTACAAGCGTCAGAATGCGTGGTCTTTTTTGGATGTGCTTGACCGGCAAGATGAGAATCAAGTCGGAAGAGCGAAACAAAACGGTTCGAGACGGTTTAACCGTCCACTCTCTAAAACGCTAGAGAGAAAGCGGTTTATTGTGCATTCTCTATTTAGGATTTATGAAAATTTATGCGTCTTCAGAGAAAAATAGGCGCTTCAAGAGTAAAGGTTTTAATTCTACTTTGAAGACGTTTTTCGGCTATGTGGCGGTTGGGTTTCTTCTTCCACGAAATGGCGTTTGGACTGCTGTCAATTTTTCTTCCACTGTACATTGTATCTATCGCCCCCACTAATGGGCTATTCTACATAGGAATAAATTCTGCCCTCGCTCTTTTTCTGGCAATTCCCGCCTCATTCCTGTGGGGATACCTATGCGACAAGACAAGACGCTATAAACGCTACATTCTCCTATCATTCTTAGCATCAACTGTTTTTCTTTACCTTTTTACACTTACAACGAGCGTGGGTTTACTGATAATTCTCTACGCTGCTATGTCAATACTTCATGTGGCTCATGAACCACCAAAGAACGTTCTGATAGCAGAACTGTATTCCCGCGAGGACTGGGAGAGAACTTTTGCATCTTACGAGGGCTTCACGGAAGTCGGATGGCTCATTGGACTGCTTTTAGGATTCTTCATGTCAACTTACGGACTTAGCCCAGCAAACACCTTGCTAGTGGTTAGCGGCTTAAACCTGGTGGCCTTCGCTTTGTCTGCGGTACTGGTTAAAGACCCGCTTCTGGTCTTTGAGAGAGGATTGGTGAGCATCGAGAAAACGATAGACTTTACGTTCCATGGCGTTTTTCTGGCCTCCAAACTTTTGGATGGAATATCAGTAAAGGAAAGGCTAAGGAGGGAAAACGTTGGCGCCTTTTGCGGTGGCCTGGTTCTTTTTTCATTGGCCACGAGCACACTCTTCACGCCCATGCCGATCTTCATCTCCAACATTGCGAAAACCGCTGGGCTTCCTGCTGGCATCGTTTTTGCAATTTATGTTTTGAACTCCAGCGGAGGAGTTGCAGGTTACGCATTGGCTGGTAGGAGATCAGGACAATCGGCCGGGAAAGCTAACTTGGGCAGAATTGTCATGTTTCGAAGTCTACTTGCCTTCCTGTTGATTGCTGCTTTGCAGATACCTGTGTACAATGTGGGGTTGACCACGGTGATCTTGATGTTGATGAGCTTTGCTTATGCCATGTTTCTGATTTACACGCTTTCACTATCTATGGAACTCATACCAGCTGGAAAAGCAGGCTTATTCAACGTTCTGATAGGCATAGGCGGAGCGTGCGGCTCCTTCACTGGCCCCTTCATAGCTCAAACGTTCGGGTTCTTCTATGTGTTCATTCTGGCAGGCGTAATCTTCTCTTCAGCCTACATTGCCTTCAAAAACTTCGCATAAACGATTTAGAAAAGAAAAAAGGTGAAAGTGGCTCATTCTACGTGTACCCTGAATAGGTCTATGTCTTCTCGCATTTCCGGAGTTGCTTCGAGGAAGTCTCTCACTGCACGTTCAACGTCTTTTGACTGCGTAACGTATCTTCCGACGATGATTATGTCAGCACCCTTTTGTAGCGCTTCTTTTGCTGTTTCCGGCACTATTCCGCCGGCCACTGCAATTAGGAATTTTTTGTCTTTGAAAGCTTCCCGTAGCTCAGGGATAATCTCTAATCCGTGCGATCTTCCAGTTTCTTGGTCTATTCCTCTGTGCAAAATCACTATGTCTGGGAATTCTTTGAGTGACTTAAGTTTCTTAAGCGGATCCTCCACGCCTAGCATGTCCACCGCCGCGTATGTTGCCAGTCTTTTTGCTTCGTGAATGAATGAGTCAAGCGTTTCAGCCGGTGCTAGCCCTGCGGCGACCACGGCGTCTGCGGTCTCATCATAGGCAATGTCAACTTCAACTTTTCCGACGTCCAGAGTCTTCAGGTCCGCTACGAAGAACATGTCCTTGGCCACCTCTCTCAGTTCATTTATTACCTTTGCTCCGTACCTCTTAATCAGTGGCGTTCCGACCTCAAGTATTATTCTGTCGCTTCCAGGCAACTGCGCTATGACTTTCTTTGTTCTTTCTATTTCCGGCGCGTCAAGCGAGATTTGCAGGTATGGTGGTCTCCACAGCCTCGGCACTTTGAATCCCATTATCGGATGCTTGGCTCTGTCCTTATCGTAGAATATCTTCTCTAGCGGCGGATACTTTGCCAAGGCCCGTTTCAAAGCCAGCTTTGTTGCTCCGTAATTGTAATGGTAGATCTTGCGAAAATCACTCGCTTGAGGATGAACGAAAACGCTGCACACTATTACCCACTCATCGACCTTGTCCTTAGGAATTATTCCCTCCTCCACCGCGTCTGCAACAGCCTTCGCCACCGCAGCCTGCGCAGGACCGAAAATCTTGCTTACATCTTGCATGTTCTTCACAGTAACCTTTGGCACAAGCAATGTGTGCGGCTTGGGCGGAAGATTTGGTCTTATGACCGCCAAAAGCGGCGTGTGTCCCGCCGAAAGATTGCACAAACCCGACGCAAATGCATCTCCAACTGGCCCATTCTTGTCACCCATTAGAAGGTCGATGTGTGCAACTTCATTGCCTTCTCCGATAAGCGCTTCGCCGATCAAATAGATTTTTCCCGGCTCTTCCACAGAATCCGACAAAACGCCTGTCGGTAACTTGTCTGCAATTTCCTTAAAATCAACATTAAACTCCTTAAGCCACGTATGAAGAGTGTCTCTATGTATATTCAAGACCTCAGCTGTCCCAGAAACTGTAGGCTTCGTCGGCCTAACCCTCGAAACGATACGGCTTTCAGCACTTCTTCTTGCAGCATCCGTCAGCATGCTGATCAATTCCTCTCTTGTTTCCGGTTTCTTTACGTCACGTTCCGACATTCTCGTATCACAATCTGAATCTGATCGTACACCTTGTATATAAATCTGTCGGATAAAGATAACAATTTTCCCGAGGCGATTCAACAATTAGGCACTAAACTGTCGGCGGGGGCTGTTAGATCAAGCCTATTCCGAGGTTTCTCTGAGCGGTTCTGTCGGAGAGTGCGGAAGACTTGAGGGAGCAGCATGTTGGGGTGACATCCCCGCATAGGCTCAGCCTGTGCCTTCGACATTTATGGTTTGTTCTCGTTGCGGAGTTGCTTCTTGATCGGTAAGTCTATATACTTTGAAATAGTGTAAGTGGCTTAAAACTGCTCTCTGGAGCTGTCCGCATGTTGTGGAAAGAGCCTGTGTGTTTGCTCATAATTGTTTTAGGGACTGTCTTGTTTCTGTATGGTGCAAACTCCTTTAATGCTGATGTCGGTTGGCCGGGCGTGGGTCTTTTCGTTGGCGGGATTTTCGCGTACATAGCTCTGAAAGTTTATGAGTCTTTAACAAAAAAGGGAGATTAGTTAGAAACCGTAAAGTTTCGAGTATTTCTCATTCAGATAGTTTAAGTATGGTTTGACATTCAGTTCAGTTCCAGTGATCTTCTTGATCAAGGCTGCAGGATCGTAGAGGTTTCCGTAGTTGTGAACGTTTTTGATCAGCCACTGTTTTATGTCGTTGAAGTTGCCCTTTGTGAGTTGTTTTTTCCAGTTTGGCAAGGCTTTCTCCATGGCGGCAAGAATCTGGCCACTGTAAATATTGCCTAATGCATAGCATGGGAAATAGCCAAATGAACCGCCAGCCCAGTGTGTGTCCTGCATTACGCCTTCGGAGTCGTTGTCAATTTTTATTCCAAGGTAGTCTTTGTAGCTATGATTCCATATTTCTGGGAGTTCCTTCACGGTTACCTTGTCTGCGAATAGGTCACGTTCAATGTTGAACCTTATGATTACGTGCAGTCCGTAGGTGACTTCATCCGCTTCAACACGAATTTTTGAGGGTCTGACTTGGTTGATAGCGTGCACAAATTTTTCCAGCTCTAAATCTGAAAGAACATTGCCTGTGATCTGTTTCAATTTTGGCAAGAAGTAGATCCAAAATTCGGGGGATCGCCCGATGATGTTTTCAACCATGCGGGATTGTGATTCGTGGAACCCGTTTGAGACGTTTGTGCCGACGGGCTGGTACATCCACTCTTGCTTCAGACCTTGTTCATAAAGCGCGTGTCCCGCTTCATGCAGCACTGAAAACAATGCAGATGTAAAGTTGTTTTCATAATAATGTGTTGTTATTCTTACGTCATCGTAGTAGCCTGTGGTGAAGGGATGTTCAGTCTCGTCAATTCTGCCTCCCGCCTGTTTTGATGTTACATCGTATCCGAGGAATTCGGCGAGGGCTTTTGCGATCTGGCGCTGCGTTTCTATTGGAATTTTGCGTTTTAGAATGCTTGGGTCTGGCTGTTTTGGAGCAGTTTCGCATTTCTTCAATGTTGAAACTAAGCCTTCTCTTAGTTCGTTGAAAACTTTGTTAATCGCCTTTGCAGTCATTTTCGGCTCATACATATCTACCAAGGCATCATAAGGTGTTGCGGTTTTCTTAACGCTCATCAGGATTTCTGCAACTTTCTTTTGCAATTCAACGAGTTTTTCAAGTTCAGGTCTAAACATGGAATAGTTTTTGGCCGCTTTCGCCTTCTTCCAGATGTCGATGGTCAAGGCTGACTGTTTTGCAATCTCTGCAACAAGTTCTTCAGGAAGCGCCGTCTGTTCATCATAGCGTTTCTTTATTAAGTAGATGTTCCTCTTCTGCACATCATCCAGCTTGCCATATTCTGGACTCCGCGCAACCTTTTCCAGTAAAGCGCCCATTTCTGGGTCGGTACTCATTTTATGTTCAATTATGCTGAGAATGGCGAGTTGCTGACTTCGCAGGTTGATGCCTTTCGGCGGCATCATTGTCTCCATATCCCAGCTGATAATGGATTGGACAGACTGCAGAATGGTCAGATCCTTAACTTTCGCCATCAGTTTCTTATAGTTTGATGATCGCGTTTCAGTCACTCATGATCGCCTTCAGTTTTGAAGATTATTCGATACACGGAGCTTGTATATGAATTTTGAGACTAAGTTAACAACAAAATGGCAAGAGAAATTTACAGAAGAAGTAACATCCTAGCTAGAATCGTACAGGAATTTACTAGCAAAGACATGTTTGATGAAAATGTGCAAATACATCGGCTACTATGAAATTCGGAATAAAACTTTTCCCGAACTCTCATTTTCTCCAAAAGATGTTGGAGTTTAGGGTTTTGAGCCATTTTTCAAACACCTATTCTTAGCGCGCTGGCTTGTCCCTAAATTAATTAATGTGGTTGGGGTCTCGTATTCTTTGAGTCACGTCCAAGCTTAGGAGGTGAATCCTAGCGGGACAAGATGAACACGAGACCCTTGAAACCCTCTTT
>Ga0315280_10011253_pt1 | contig 11030 bp, 9 predicted proteins | sample YL17G06_40_MG_FD_203697 | JGI IMG/M metagenome (GOLD analysis project Ga0315280, IMG submission 203697) | Sediment microbial communities from Yellowstone Lake, YNP, Wyoming, USA - YL17G06_40 | ecosystem: Environmental > Aquatic > Freshwater > Lake > Sediment | place: USA: Wyoming | collected... | reverse complement strand
GGCGGCCGGCCAGCGCCTCGGCCCCTCCGGCCACGGCCTCCGCCGCCCGAACGATGTCTCGGCAAGCAGCGAAGTCGTTGGTGACGAACAGTATGGGCTTGGCGCTTTGCTCCAGCATGGCGAGCATCTGAGCCTGGTTGGCCCGTTCGGGCGGGACGTCCGAGGGCAGGAATGCGGACATGAGAAAGTCGATGTTGGGCAGCCCGTCTGCGAGGCGCACCGCCTCCTCCACGTCCCGCAGCGTCGCCAGCCGCCGCTCGCCGCTGCGGTGATCGAGGATATACAGGCAATCCGAGCCGGGGCCGAAGAAAACCCCGCCCCTTTCCAGGGGCAGGGCCGGCCGGCCTGCGCGGTCGTAAAGCAGGATACTCTTCGGCGCCAGAGACAGGGCCCGCTCCACCTGCTTGGGCTGGATATGGACCCTGCCGCCTTCGGCGATTTTCGCCCCCGCCTTGCGCAGCAGCTCCACGGCCTGCGGGTCCCGCAGGCAGACCCCGACCTTCTCCAGTATTTCCAGGCTCGCCTCGTGCAGGCGCCGTTGCTGCCGGGGTCCTAGATACGAAAAGCGCGGTGCCATGGCTACAGGCGGGAGTAGTCCAGGCCGAAGCGGCCCAGCTTCTCCTTGCACCGCTCGTACAGGTCCAGGTACTCCCGGGTCGGCCGGACCGTGGCCAGGTCATAGCACGCATCGAAGCGCTTGCCCTGGGGTGCCTCCGGGATCCGACTTTCATACTCGGCCAGGATCTTCTTCACGATTTCATTGGCCTGCCCGCGGTCGAGGCGCTGGCGGGCGACCAGGTGCCCCGTCTCGGAGCCGATGCGCGCCTCCATGCCGCTGGAGTGTTCGGGCAGCTTGTTGCGTGCCACCGCCACCAGGTTCAGGTGCAGCCCGGACACGGTCGCGGCCAGGACCACCGCGGCGATCTCGTGGACCACCATCTCAGTGCAGGGCCCGGCCGCCGTGAAGGGGCTGACCCCGATCAGCAGCCGCGTGTTGCGCGCCAGCGCCTGGCCCGTGACCGCGATCAGCCAGAGCAGGTCCCGGGTGCTGTTGCACCCCTGCATCAGGTGCAGCGGGAAGCCGTCGTGCCACTGGGCTCCGAAGGCTAGCAGGCCCAGGAAGTGGTGAGCCACGTGCACCACGGCGGTGGCTTCCGGGCCGCCGGCGTATCCGCCCATGATTGGCCCGTACAGGCCGTAGCGGTTCAGCCTGCTGTGGTTCAGGTACACCACCTTCTTAAGCCGCTCGTAATCCACCTTCATCTCGGCCATGGCGGCCACGGCCAGCCCGTCGTTGGGCTGCACGCCCAGCTCCGGCTGCATGGCCGCCAGGATGGCATCGGTCTTCTCAGCGTTGCTGATGAGGTTGTGGATGCCGATCGATGGGCGGCCCGCGGCCTGCGCCGCCTCCCGCAGCTTCAGCACGTTCCAGACCGCCGCCTCCACCTCCTGGGGGGTGCCGTTCTTGATGGGGCGCCCGTGAACCGTCTGGCTGAAGGCGCTGGAGAAGGTGTCGCTCAGTGGCTCCCGGGCGTAGCTCTGCACCATGGACACGAAGCGCTCCTCCGCCACGGTGCAGCCCACCGAGGTGTTGGCGCAGAAAGGCGGCGAGGCATCCTCCACGCCGCGGTAGCGCATGGTGCGCGCATCCCGTCCCTGCCCGTAGGTGACCGAGGCGGGGGCGTGCTTCAACGCCCATTCCACTTCGCCGCGGCTGAACTTGATCCTGCGGCTGGAGTCCTTGCAGTAGATGCCCAGCTCCAGAAACAGGTCCAGCCCGGCCTGGTACATGCGGTCGGCCAGGTCGTCGTCGGAGGGAATCACCTCTCTGCGGTCGAAACGCAGGCCGTTCTTTTTGACTGCCTGGGCGGCCGCCTCTCCGACCTGCCGGTCGAAGTCCGCCTCCTTGACGAAAGGCCCGGTTTCGCTGCGCTCGTAGACATCCCAGAAGTCGGTCATCTCACTTGCCTTCCTTTCGGGCCTGCACCAGGCTCTTGGCCACGTCCACCCCCCTGGCCGCGTTCTCCCCGTAGCCGTCCGCCCCGGCCTTGGCGGCGAACTCGGGGGTGACGGGGGCGCCGCCCAGCAGGACCTTGAACCTGCCGCGCGGGCCCGTTTCCCCGACCAGGCTCACCAGGTCCGGCATGTAGGCCATGGTGGTAGTCAGGATGGCCGATGCGGCGATGATGTCGGCCTGGCGCTCTTCGGCCTGGTCCACGAACTGTCGCAGGGGCACGTTGCAGCCCAGGTCGTGCACCGTGAATCCGGCGGCCTCCAGCATGGTGCGCACGATGTTCTTGCCCAGGTCGTGCAGGTCCCCCTGGATCGTGCCCAGCACGATCGAGCCCTGGCCTCCCTTCTCGCCCTTGTCTAGATGCGGCCGCAGAACCTCCATGGCCGCCTTCATAGCGTCAGCGCAGCGGATCAGCTCGGGGAGGTAATACTCCATGCGGGCGAATTTCTCGCCGACGATCGCCATCCCCTTCGAGTAGCCTTCTTCGATCGCCGTCAACGGGTCGATTCCCCGGCGGACCGCCTCCTGCGCCAGGGAGGCGCAGCGCTGCGGGTCGCCGGCGACGGTAGCTTCGATGATTTGCTCCATGAGATTCATTGCTGAACACTCCTTCCATGCGACGATGACGGGACTATTTCACCCGGATGTCAGAACGGTCGGTTGTCATGATGGAAGATCGAGCTGGAAGGGTTTAAGGAAACCACTTAGGGTACCAGGCCAGAAAGTAGTCCAGAGGAATGGATACCGAGTAGCCTTGTTTCGGCATCGCCTAAAATGTAGCATGCTCGCTCCGAGGCGTCAAGGTAAATCGCCGCGCCCGCGGCGGCTCCCCTTTAAGCCCTGCGGATAATAGCCGATCGCGTCCTGCCCCAGCTCGACGCCCAGCCCGCTGAGCAGACGGTTGGCGTAGTTGAAGCAGGCGCAGACCTGGTTGACCTCCAGGATCTGGCCGTCGTCCGCGCCGCTGGACCTGAGCGTCTCGATGTCTTCACGATGCACTGAAGCCGGGTCGCGAGTGAGCTTCTGCACATATCGCAGCAGCTCAAGCTCCTTTCCGCTGAAAGCGTCCTGCAGCCGGGAACGGCTCAAGGCCTCGAATATCCTCGCGCTCCGGGACTCGTCATTGAGCAGCCGCCGGACATTGGCGAAATGGTGGGTCACCGCATACTGGCATCCGTTCAGCAGGCTGGTGTAAACGGAAACGACTTCGAGGAACCAGGCCGGCAGGGTATTGGCCTCGTCGTGCAGCACGCTGCGGTACAGCAGGTCATGGGCCTTCAGGGTATGGGGGCGCAGGCTCTGCGCCAGGTAAACGTTATCCACGGTCCCGTGCGGCGACTTCACCTCGTCGTAGATTTCCCGTAGCTCCCCATCGGCCTCCTCGACGGGAATCGTGTCGATCCAGCAGACGCTCATCGCTGCACCTCCTCGGTCAGCAAATGCCAGGCCGCCTGGGTCTGCACGGCAGTTCCCGTGGCCAGTAGCTCCTCGTCGAAGTCGAACCGTGGACTGTGCAGCGGGTGATCGAATCCTCGTTCCGGATCGCGTGAGCCTAGCTGCCAGTAGACCCCTGGCAATTCCCGGTGGAAGAAGGCCACGTCGTCGCCAGTGGCCAGCATATTTTCCAGCATCTTTACGCGTCCGGTCCCGACCACCGCGGAGGCGGCCTCTCGGAAGCTGGCGGTCAGGCGAGGGTCGTTGAACACCGGCGGGTAGCCTTCCTCCAGCTCGAGCTCGAAGCGAGCTCCGGCCCGTTGGGTGTGCGCGCGGGCCAGCTCGCGGAAGCGTTCGAGCGCGTGCCGCAGCAGCTCGGGGGAGGGGGCCCGGAGGCTGCCTACGAGCTCCGTCGCCTCGGGGATGATGTTGGCTGCGGTCCCGCCGTGCACCGAGCCGAAGGCCAGGATCAGCGGTTCGGCCTCGCGTGCCAGCTCCCTGCGCAACGCCTCCGCCGCGGTGATGAACGCGGCGGCCGGAAGTATCGGGTTGACCGTGTGTTCAGGCTCGGTCACGTGCCCGCCACGGCCGGTAACCCGTAGGCGAAAGGACAGCGAGGAGCAAGTGGCCTGCCCTGCTTTCACGGTCACCGTTCCCTGGGGGAAGCGTGGGTTCAGGTGCATGGACAGGATTCCTCGCAGCGCTATACCGCTCAGGGCACCTTCGCGGATCATGGCCTGGGCACCGCCGGGCAGGGTGTCTTCGCTAGGCTGGAAAAGGAACAATACATTTCCGGATAGCTCCACAGCGTGGCGGGTGAGCAGCTCCGCCGCCCCGAGCTGGATGGCCGTGTGTCCGTCGTGCCCGCAGGCGTGCGATACTCCGGACGCCTCCGAGCGGTAGGGAACTTCGTTGACCTCGTCCACCGGCAGTGCGTCGATGTCGGCCCGTAACGCCACTGCCGGTGCCTCCGCGCGGATGTTCAGCAGGCCGGCCACCCCGGTGCCGGCTAGACCCGTACGCACATCCAGCCCGAGGCGTCGCAGCTGTTCGACGATGAGCGCGGCCGTACGCCATTCCTGGCCGCCGAGCTCGGGGTGGCGGTGCAGGTCCCGGCGCAACGCCGTGAGCTCGGGAAGAAACCCCCGCGCTTCTGCCAGTAGGCCGGCGGCTCCGTTCACCCTAGCAACTCGCGCAGGCGCGCGCGGAGTTGGTCCTGCAGGCTGGGGGCGCCCTCGCGCACCCAGTTTTCCAGGCCGGAGCGTTGGAGGAGCGAGGAAGTCCACATGGCGGTGCGCATGTGCGCGAGGGTGTGCTCATCGACCAGAAACGTATTATCCCGCGCCGCGCGCGCAATCACCTCCGCGGCCAGGTTCTCTTTGGTTACTGCCAATCCAACGGCCAGGCGGCGCGCCGATCCGGCAAGCTGGTCGCAGAGCAGCAGCATCTCCAGGGAGCCGGTTTTGCCCCCGGCAAGGTATCCCAAGTTGTGGATGAAGGAGGTTCCAGACAGGGCGGCCAAGTGCAGGTTCATGCCCGCTTCGGCGGCGGCCTGAGCATCCACCGTATGGGCGTCCGAGCAGCCGGCCCCGATCCAGGAGGGAATGCCCATATCGGTAAACAGGTCCACCGCGGCCATGCCGGCCAGAACATACTCAGGGGAGCCATATGCGATGCCGCCCGAACGCAGGTCCATGGGCAGGATCGAAGAGCCGGTCACAACCGGGGAGCCCGGACTGGCCAGCTGGTGCACGGTAAGGCCGGCCAGGATCTCAGCGGTGGACTGGGCCAGGGCGCCCTCCAGGGTCACCGGCCCGTTGCCGCCGGGCAGCAGGGCCGGGTAGCAGACCACGGGCAGCCGCCGACGGGCGGCAAAGGCCAGGCGCCGGCAGGCTTCTTCGCCCAAGCGCAGGGGGGAGTGGGGGCCGGTCAGGTCCAGAGCGAAGGGCCGGTCGGCCAATACCTGCCACCCGCCGGCCCGCTCGGCCAGCCAGCCCCAGATGGCCCGGTCTTCCACCTCGTCGTGGGCAGCGTAGGCCAGGGGCTTGCGCGTGCCCTCGGCCAGGGCCCGCACCGCAGCTAGGGCCTGCTCGGCCGGGGGCAGGTCGTTGGGGTTGCCCAGGGAGCCGGCCAGGTCCACATTGGGGAGCTTTTCGCACAGGCGCGCGGTCTCCCGGATGTCGCCTAGGGTCGCGGAGCGGTGCTCGCCGGTGCGCCAATCCAGGGTGCGGATGCAGTTGATGCCCAGACCGAAGCGCGGCACCGTGTCCGCCGTGTCGATTCTGGGCTTCCCATCCTGATCGAAGAGGACCAGGCGGCGGGGCGCCCTCTGCAGCGCCCTCAGCACCACATCTTCGCTGAAATGCAGACGACCCTCGCCGTCCTCGCGGCAGCCGGCCTGCTTCAGAGCCGCCCGAGTCTCCGCGTCGTCCACCTGCACACCCACCTCGGCCAAGATGCGGAAGGAAGCGGCGCGGACCCGCGCGGAGTCATCGCCGGTAAGCAGGCGCAGGCGCGCCGCGACGCGCGGGCTCTCCAAAGGGTGCAGGGCGTCGGCCATCAGCTGCGGTCGCGCCGCTCCGTCACGGCTTGCGCCTGGCGAACGGTCTCGGCCGGCAGCTCAGGCGGCCTGTGCGCGGCCAGGATGGTCCGGACCTTGCGGTTGGCACGCTCCTGCAGGCTCGTGGAGCCCTCCTCCCGCCAGCGGGCGTGCTCCAGGCGATTCATGATGGAGGAGAAGTGCAGGGAGCGCTTGAAGTTTTCGACCGTGTGGCTCTCAGCCACGTAGTTGCCGCCGGCCAGGGCCATGGCCAGGATGCTGTAGCCTGCCTCCAGGCCGGCTTGCGGGTCGAAGGTGTGGGCGTCGGAGCAGCCGGCCGTGCAGAACACGGGCAGGTTGAGCCAGCGGGCCATGGCGATCATGCCGGCGCAGGACAGGCTCAACTCCGGGGAGACGTAGGAGCACGGGGAGGTGCTCATGTCCATGGCCGGGGCCGCCCCGCCGTAGATGAACGGCGCGCCCGGACCGGCGAGCTGGTGAATGACCAGGCCGGGCAGGCACTCGGCGTTGATCTGGGCCAGGGCCCCGGCGATCGTCACGGGAGCGGTGGCCCCGAGCATCACCGCCGGGATGTACATGACCGGCATCCGCCGCTCGGCGCACAGCAGCAGCTTTTCCACCGCTTCCCGGCCGTGCTGCAGCGGTGAGGTGGGCTCGGCGTAGAGGACCAGGAAGGGGCGGGAGGCCGTCGGCGATGCGCGCCGCGTTGGCGACCTCTTGCTTGGTGGCCAGGGCCTGGCGCACCAGAGCGGCGGGGAGAAAGGCGCGGTCCCCCTCCAGCCGCGCTCCGGCCTGCTTCAGCAGCTCCAGGCCACGAGCCTCGTGCACGCGTACCCCGATCCGGTCCAGGATTTCCAGCGCGGCTGCAAAGATCTCCTCGCACTGCTCCTGGCTCAAGCACCGCAGCCCCAGGGTCTGCTGGAATACCGAGCTCACGCGCATCGCCGTCGATCATACGTCCATCACGCGGCGGGGTCAAGGAAGGTGGCTCCGGGTACCTGGTGTTCCCTTGCGCCGGGCCGCGCTTCAGGCGATAATCGCCCTGATTCCTACAGGAAAGGAGGGCGGGTATGTCCGCGGGAAAGAAGATCAGAGTGGCCGTGGTGGGGCTGGGCTTCGGCGCCGAGTTCGTCCCCTTATATCAGAAGCACCCCGATGCGGAGTGCTACGCCATCTGCCAGCGGGACAAAGAAAAGCTGGACAAGGTCGGAGAGCTGTTCAAGGTGGAGCGGCGCTTCACCCGCTTCGAGGACCTGCTAAAAGACGAGCAGGTCGACGCCATCCACATCGTCACCCCCATCGCCGCGCACGCCCCGATGAGCATCGCCGCGCTGGAGGCGGGCAAGCACACCGCCTGCACCGTTCCGATGGCCACGACCGTCCAGGACTGCCTGCGGATCGCCAGGGCGCGCAAGAAGGCGGGCAGGGTCTACATGATGATGGAGACGGCGGTGTACACCCGGGAGTTCCTGTACGTCAAGGAGATGGCGGACAGGGGGGAGCTGGGCAAAATCCAGTTCCTGCGCGGCTCGCACCAGCAGAACATGAGCCTGCCGGGCTGGCCGGACTACTGGTACGGTTTCCCTCCCATGCACTACGCCACGCACGCGGTCAGCCCGCTGCTGGCGCTGGCCGGCAAGGAGGCGGAGTCCGCGGTCTGTTTCGGATCCGGAACGATCCGGGAGGAGTACGCGAAGAAGTACGGCTCCCCGTTCGCCGTCGAAACGGCGCTGCTCAGGCTGCGGGACTCGGACCTGGCCTGCGAGGTGACCCGCTCCCTTTTCGACACCATCCGGCAGTACCGGGAAAGCTTCGACGTGTACGGCACGAGGCTGTCCTTCGAGTGGGAGCAGGTGGCCGGGGAAAAACCGGTGCTCTACTCCGGCTTCGAGGACTCGAGGAGGGTGGAGGTCCCCGACTACGGGGGGCGCCTGCCGGAGGGGATCGCCAGGTACACGATCCACGGGGTGTACGACGAGGAGCACGCCCATACCTCCTTCATCCAGGGCTCCGGGCACGGCGGCTCGCACCCGCACCTGGCCCACGAGTTCATCCGGGCGATCGTGGAGGGCAGGCGGTCCGCGGTGGACGCCTCAAGGGCGGCCAACTGGACCATGGCCGGGATCTGCGCCCACGAGTCGGCCATGAAGGGCGGGAAGCGCGTGGCGCTGCCCCGCGTGGATTAGCTTTACGGGAGGAAGAAGATGGCCAAGATCGCGATCATCGGAGCGGGAAGCATCGTGTTCTGCAAGACGCTTCTGAACGACATGTTCCGCACCCAGGCCCTGGAGGGCTCCACCTACGCGCTCATGGGCCCGACCCGGCCCAAGCTGGAGCGGATGAAGAGCTACGCGGAGGCGATCATCAGGAAGAACGGCCTGAAGGCCCGGGTGTACTCCACCACGGACAGGAAGGAGGCCCTGAGGGAAGCCGATTACGTGATCACCATGTTCCAGATCGGCGGGGTGGAGGCCTTCGGCCTGGACTACGAGATCCCGATGAAGTACGGCGTGGACCAGTGCATCGGCGACTCCCTGGGCCCCGGCGGCGTGTTCCGGGGGCTGCGCACCATGCCGGTCATGGTGGACATGCTGGAGGAGATGGAGGAGCTTTGCCCCAAGGCGATCGTCCTCAACTACGTGAACCCCATGGCTACGGTGTGTCTTGGCCTGGGGCGGGCCAGCGACTTCCCGTTCGTCGGGCTGTGCCACGGGGTGCAGACCACGCTGGACCTGATCGCCGGGTACGTCGGGGTTCCGCGGGAGCAGATCGAGTACGTGGCCGCCGGGATCAACCACATGGCCTGGTTCCTGAAGATCGAGAAGGACGGGATCGACCTGTACCCCAAGCTCAAGGCCAACTTCGAGAAGCCGCAGTACTACGTGAACGAAAAGGTCCGGGGGGAGGTCATGAGGCACTTCGGCTATTTCATGACCGAAAGCACGGGACACCTTTCGGAGTACCTGCCCTGGTTCCGCAAGAGCAAAAAGGCCCTGGAGCTGTACTGCGACGAGCCTTCATTCGGGGGCGAGACGGGCGCCTACTACAAGTGGTGCCGGGAGATCAAGGAGAAGTACCGGGAGGTGGACTTCCTCGAGCGGGAGCCGGGGGAGCTGGAACCGCGAAGCAAGGAGTACTGCTCGTATATTCTCGAGGCTCTCGTCTCGGGGCGGCCGTTCAAGTTCAACGGCAACGTGATGAACTACGGCTACATCACCAACCTGCCGTACGACGCTTGCGTGGAGGTCCCCGTGTATGCCGACAAAGCGGGTCTGCATCCCCTGACCGTGGGCGAGCTGCCTCCGCAGCTTGCGGCCCTGAACCAGAGCAACATCACCGTGCAGTCCCTGGCCGCCCAGGCGGCCCTGGACGGCGACCCGGAGCTGGTGGTGGCGGCCGTGGCCCTGGACCCCCTGACCGGGGCGGTCCTGACCCTGAAGGAGGTCCGGGACATGTGCATCGAGATGCTGGAGGCCGAGAAGCAGTGGCTCCCGCAGTTCCAGGGCAAGGCCCTGAAGCCCGCACCGACCATCAGCATCCCCAAGGGGACCAAGGGAGTGCCGGTCCCCCTGGACCCGGCCCTGGCCATCGTCCATCGGTTCAGCAAGCTGGCGGAATAGTAGCGGCATCCCTCGTGATCAGGAATACCGGTATTCTCACCGGCGCCTCTTTCGTTTCCATGTTTTTCCTCGGAGTGGCCACCGCGATCATCGGAGCCGCTTCCGGCAACATCGGTCTGTCCCCTTTCCAAACAGCTCTACTCATCTCGATGCAGAACGCAGGCTTCATCCTCGCGGTTCTTGTGGCGGGCTCCCTTGCAGACACGCGCGACAAGGCCCGGCTTCTCGGTGCGGGCAGCCTCGTTCTCGCAGTGTCGTTCTTCCTGTTCTATCTCTGGCGCCCCTACTCCCTGAACTTGGCCATCATGTTCTTCATCGGGGTGGGGATCGGCATCTACGAAGGCGTGGCGGACGCCATGCTCTTCGGCATCTACAAGGAGCGCCAGGGCTTTTTCATCAGCGTGAACCACTTCTTCGTGACCTTGGGTTGCTTTGCCATCACGTTGTACCTGGTCTTTCTGCGGTTGGCTGACTGGAGGCGGTCGCTGGTCCAGTCGGCGGCCGTGGTTCTTCTACTGGCCGTGCTGTTCCTGCTATCGCGGACGCCCGCCGGAGGCCGGGAAGCGGCGAAGCTGCGAGAACGCCTGGCGTTCCTCAGAACGCAGTCCGTCCTGGCAATTTTCCTCGTGGTGGCAGTGTTCGGCATCGGTATGGAGTTGGGCCTTCTCGGGCTACTCACCAGCTTCCTGATGGAGCTGCGTGGCTACGATCAGGTGAGCTCGAAGCTGGGCCTGATCCTGTTCCTTTCAGGGATCGCCGCCGGCCGGGTGCTTCTCGGGCTCATTTCCCGGAGGAGGAGGCTGCTCACCCTGATTATCGCCCTGTTCGCGGCGGCGGCTGTTTTGTCCGCGATCCTGTTCCTCTTCGTCTTGCCCGCAGCCCTGAACAGCATCTTGCTTTTCTTCCTGGGCCTGACCGTCTCCTCTTTGCTGCCGCTGCTGATTACCTTGACCGGTTTCCTCTACAAGGACATGTCCGGAACCGCTCTCGGCATTGTCAAGCTGGGCATACCGGTCGGGGGCATACTGATTCCTTTTGTCCTTTCCCTGGTCACGCGTTATTTCTCTTTTAAAACCTCGCTTCTGGTTTTTCCGTTCATCGCCCTGGTGAGCGGCGCCATGCTGGCGGCCAGCCGGAAAATAATCGATGCGCGGGTTAAGCTGGTCATCGCTGGAGTCGTTGGGGGGGCAGGGACGGCTTCCTGAGAGAATTTTCGCGTGCAGGCCTGCGCTATTCGCTCACGTCCGCTTTGCCCTCAGCGCGCCTTCCGCTTTCTGTATGGCCTTCAAAGCCTGGCTGTATTCGCGGTCGTAGGTCGTGCAGCCCACCGGTTTCTGGCGGATCAGCAGCTCAATGCAGTTGTCGCAGGCCGTGCACCAGCGGATGTCCTTCTCCCTGTCCT
>Ga0315280_10011251_pt1 | contig 11031 bp, 12 predicted proteins | sample YL17G06_40_MG_FD_203697 | JGI IMG/M metagenome (GOLD analysis project Ga0315280, IMG submission 203697) | Sediment microbial communities from Yellowstone Lake, YNP, Wyoming, USA - YL17G06_40 | ecosystem: Environmental > Aquatic > Freshwater > Lake > Sediment | place: USA: Wyoming | collected... | reverse complement strand
CCCAGGCAAACGGGCTCCTTACATTGCCAAAGCAACTGGTGTTCCGCTAAAGACATTAGAGCGTTGGCTTAAGAAACTTAAAGCCGAAGGTAAAATCAAATATGAAGGGAGTGCTAAAACCGGCGGTTACTATTTTAAATAGTCTGCCCTGTAAATTTAGAATCTAAAATTATGGACATGAGATTAGACGAAAGAGCCAATTCACAAAATAGATCGGTGGAAAGCGAAAGATTAAGAAGGATAAGGCAAGAAAACGCCAAGTTTGAACAGGAAGCGCCTTATAATTTCTGCAATAGATGGTGCGAACATTGTATTGCCGAAAAACAAAATCGCTGCCGTCTTTATTTGGATGAATTTGAGCAGAAGATTACTTGTATTGCATATGGCAGAGAGTCGGATGACCCTGAAATAAGCGCTGGGGTAATGCGCCAGCAATATGAGGCCATAGAAGAAAATATGGAGAAGTTCATAGAAGAAAATGGCATTGAATTTGGTGAGTTAGATGAAGGACTCCAAGAGGCAATAAAGAAGCAGGAGGAATTTATAGAGAATAATCCCTTGCATAAAACCACTCAAGCATATCACAATAAAGCCCACAAATTACTGGAAGAAACATTTTATAAAAAAGAAACCACCGATTCCCAGTTTACTTCTGAATTTGAAATAGTATCATGGTATCATACTCTTTTTCTAGCAAAATTGTACAGGGCGTTGTGCGGATTCCACGAGCCAGCCACAGAAGGCGATATTGCCCTTAATGATGCGGTCGCCCAGCTTGACATCTGTAAAAAAGCAATTAATGAATCATCCGGGGCATTGCGCAAAATAGGCAAGAATCTAACCGATTATCAGAAACAGATTGCAGAGCTAATTGCTCTATTAAGTAATATTCATAGCAGAATAGAGATGCTGGAGCAGAGTATTAAATAGTATAAAAAAGCGGTAAGCGTTCGATGAATGCATGATTAAAAAAAGGGGCTGAAATGATAAAGAGAACATTGTCATCCAACCAAATTGAATATCACAGGGATACGACTACATGGGTACCAAAAAATGAAATTTTAACTGGTCTTATAAGTTGTCAACCAAACGGATGGGGTGGCAAGCCTATAATGGTAATAGATGGGATAAAGCTTTCCTGGGATGAATTTGCTCAAACAGTCTTAACCCACGAGGGATTTCAATTTAAGCTTGAATTTATAGATCCTACAAATAAGGAGAGCAGCGCCAAAACTAATTGACAAAGCATAAAATTGTGCTATAGATATAACTATAATACAGCAGTTCGTCCCGAGTTGAAGGGGGAACCCGGACGTTAAAAAAGTAAAACCTTCACGAGCTATATGTTCACGCACGCCATAGCAAGTGAAGGTTTTTTATTTCTTATAACAGCGATATGGAGGTAGTTATGGTTCAAGAGACTATAAAATGTCCAAAATGTGGTGAAGTAATTAAGTTATCAGAAGCTATTACCTGAAAAAAGCGTAAAAAATGCATTTTAGCATGACAAAAATTCTTGCAACGTCGACGGAAACCGAATATAATATTACTCATAAAAGCGCCTACGCAGAACCCGTCCTAATAGGACGCATTGTGTGTAATGCCAAAAGGTATAAGAAATATCCAAATTTCCGTCGGAGAACGCAATTTAACCCACTATGGTGGAATCTTCCTAATTCACTCATTTTGCAAAAAACTGAGACTGAACTGGCTTTTGCAAAATCAAATTCGATCCCTTCCCGCATACAAACGCTATCACCCCGTAGAGCTAATCTTAGCCATTATTTATGCCTTGATTGCTGGTATTCACCGTTTGAGCAGGACCAAAATTCTTCAAGGCAATGGCGCCTTCCAACAAATAATTGGACTAAAAACATATCCATATTCAAGCAGCCTGAGACGTTTTTTAAAACGAGCTACCCCAAAAGTCATTCAGAGTATCAACAGCGTTCACGATCATCTAAGGTTAAAGATGTTTTATCTGCCCAAACCTCGAACCAGCCCTCTATTCGATTTCGACTCATCCGTTCTTACCATTTACGGCAAGCTTATCGAAGGCGCAGAAAAAGGTTACAACCCTGGCAAAAGAGGCGCTCGTTCTTATCATCCTCTACTCTGCTTCGAGTATCACTCAAGAGACTTCTGGCATGGGGCCTTAAGGCCAGGAAATGTTTACACTTCCGCTGGGTCATTGGAATTTCTAAACGCATGCCTTGCCAAACTCCCTCCATATATCTATCGCATCAGAGTCCGAGCCGATTCTGGGTTTTTCGACCACAAATTTATCGAGCCTCTCGACGACAAAGGGATTGGTTATGCCATTGTCGCCAAGTTGACCCATACTATCAAACTGAAACTGGAAGGGTTGCGGTATCACAAATTCAGAAAAGACTGGGAAGCCGCAGATTTCCATTACACACCCAGGGGCTGGAAGAACCCACACCGCATTGTAATAATACGCCGTCCAACGCCAGAAAAAGATTCAGAACAACTAATCCTTTTCACTTTAAAACGCTATTCTTATCAAGCTTTCATAACCAATCTTCCTTTGGCTCCAGAAAATGTTTGGTATTTCTACCGCGGCCGTGCCTCCATAGAAGTAACCATCAGAGAACTCAAAGAGAGCTACGCCTTGGCGAAAATACCAACCAACAACTTTTTGGCCAATCAGGCCTACTTTTCTCTTCTCCTTTTCGCTTACAATATCGTCAATTGGTTCAGGCGAAATTGTTTGCCGAAAAAATTTCAACATGCGACACTACAAACTATTCAGACAGACATTTTAGTTTTACCAGCAAGATTAGTCAAATCAGGAAGCAGAAACATACTCAAGCTGCCAAAGGAATATATTCCCAAGCAGGAGCTGGAACATATTATGCGCAAAATTGAAAGAATAAAGCCTTTATGATTTTTAGCAGTTTGCAAAATTTTCATAAATATGCTCCGACGATAAGGCTCAAAGAAATTGCCATTTTACGCTTTTTTCAGGTATTACGCAGGATATTGAGATAGCAATAAAAAGTAAGTATGAAAAAGAAATGGAATTGCGTTTGAGCGAAGAGCGAAAGCAGCTTGAAGTAAAAGTCAAGAAAGAAGCCCAAGAATCCATTAATGTAGAGTTGGCTGATTTAAAGGAACAATTAGCCGAGAAGGATAAAAAACTGTCAGAAATACAGAAGCAAGAATTAGAACTTCGCAAACGAGAACGCCAACTTCAAGAGAAAGAAGAAAGTTTTTCAAAAACTTTTGAGCAACGAGAGAATGAACTTAAAGAAAGATTTGTTACCGAAAGAAGGCTCATAGAGGAAAAGATAAAAAAAGAGGCAGCAGAAGCAAGTTGTCTGGAAGTTACGGATTTAAAACAGCAGCTAGAAGAAAAGACTAAACGCCTGGAAGAAACACAACAGCAGGAGCTTGAATTAAGAAAAAGACAGCGAGAAATAGAAGAGAAAGAAAAAGCTTTTGAATTAAAGATGAGCCGGCAGCTTGATGTCGAACGCCAACAAATTCGTAACAAAGTAACACGCGAGTTTGAAGAGAATCATAGATTAAAAGACTTAGAAAAAGATAAACAGCTTACTGGTATGAGGCAGCAGATTGAAGAGCTTAAGCGAAAAGCCGAACAGGGATCGCAGAAGTTACAAGGTGAAATCCTTGAACTTGAATTAGAGCAACTACTAAGAGATGAATTTTGTTTCGATGAGTTTGAATCAATTGCCTCTGGTATTAAGGGAGCCGATATTCTACAAACCGTCAAAACACAGGCAGGCAGAGTATGTGGAAAAATTCTCTGGGAGACTAAAAGAACAAAAAATTGGAGTGATGGATGGATCCAGAAGTTAAAGGATGACCAGCGCGCTGCAAAAGCAGACTTGGCTGTTATTGTATCTGAGGTTTTGCCACAAGGATTCCATCATTTTCGTCAAATAGAGACAATATGGGTAACGGATATACCCTCGGCTATAAGCTTGGCTTTAGCCTTGAGGACTCTTTTGATTCAAGTCGCACGTACTAAAGAAATCCAAACAGGGAAGGAAGAGAAAAAGGAAATTGTATATAGCTACCTAACAGGCCCTGAGTTTCGTAATCGTGTTCAAGCAATAATGGAAGGGTTTATTGGTATGAAAAAAGATTTGGATGCTGAAAAGAGAGCTATGGAAACCATCTGGGCAAAGAGAGAGAAACAGATCGAAAAAGTAGTTTTGAATATTGCAGGTATGCATGGGGATCTTGAAGGGATAGCGGGGACATCTTTGCCTGCTATTAAAATGCTGCAATTGCCGGTAGAAGAACCACAAAGCTAAAAAAGATCACTTTCGATAGTAATGCCTTATTATCCCACCAAGTTTTGACGTGTACCTAATTCGCCCCTTATTATTCGGTTTATAATTCAGTGGCACATTATTCATAGCTGAATGGGGTCTTACGCTATTATAGTATTTGACATATTCTCTTACAAGATATTTGAAGTGGTTTTCGCCAAACACAAAGAAATGATCAAGGCATTCTCTTTTTATAGTTCCCACCCAGCCTTCGGCATATGGGTTAAGATTAGGAGATTTATAGGGTATTCGCTTAACTCGGACATTACTTGCTTCGAAAATTTTGTCAAATTCATTTGAATATTTACAATCTCCGTCTCTTATCAGTAATTTTGATGATTTATCGGTATCAAACAGAAAGGTTGTGGCTCGCGCTTTCTTTATTACCCAATCTCTTTTGGGATTCTTTGTGAAGCCGGCAATGTGAACTTTGCGGGTATGTATATTGATAAAAAAGAGAGCATGGAATGTTTTAGGTCCTAAAATAGTCCAAACCGTTTTTGTAAAGAAATCACATGCCCATAGAGTCTGAAAATGCCTCTTTATGAACGCATCCCAGGTATCCTCATATCTTTTTGGAGCCGGGTCAAATCCATTTTCTTTTAGTATGTTTCTTACGGTGCTGCGAGATATGCTTACGATTCTAAGTTTTTTGAGTTCACCTAATATCCTTGTATATCCCCAGTTATTTTCTTTGGCTAATCGTAAGATTAATTCCCTGACTTCCTGGGGGGTCTTATGAGGGTGAGGCTTACTAGGGGCTTGTTTGTTTTTGTTGCTTTTAGTACTATTAACCCATCTGCGAAAAGTAGAATACGTTACGATAGATATAAAATCCTGGATGCTTCCACCTAAAGGTAACCCGAATTTAATAAGTCTTCGTTTCTCAGTGGGCGTTGTAGTAACTACTTTATCAAGTTTACTGCGAAGTATCTGGTTCTCAACTTTAAGATATTGTATTTGCCTTATTAATCTACTTTGAACCGTCATGCCTAGGAGAGTTAGAAGTTCTTGAAAAACCCCATTCTTTGTGGTATAAGAATCGGTAATCATGACTCTGCGTTCCTTTCTAATTATGGCTTAATAAGGTCGTTTTTGGGATTCGCATGTTTCTTGCACCCCTCTGAAGCCGTTTTTTAGTAAAAACCTGCCAAAATAAGCCAAATTTATATATAAATTTAGAGTTTTTAAGCATTTTTAGGGTAAGGTTTGTTATCAACATCGACTAGTCCGGGGAGCCAATTTATGAACTCAGGAGCGAAACTTCTGTCGTTTGGTTAACAATGAAGATTTACTACGACTCTTTCAAACGCAGAAGGAAGATAGGGATTGGCCTAAAACCCGAAAAGCCCCAAAAGATAAAAGCCAACCCTATCCTACAAGCTCTTGAGTTTCAGGGGATATTAACGAACAAAGAAGTAAAATCCAAAAATGAATTAGCTAAGAAGATCGGGTTATCAAGAGTGAGGATAACCCAGATTATGAACCTTTTGAAACTCAATCCTGAGATAATCCAACGGCTTTCTTCATTTGAACCTACCGCCTTCAATTTTCTTACCGAGAGAAGGTTAAGGTCGTTAACCCAACTATCTAAAGAGGAGCAATTGAAGGAATTTAGAAAACTTTTAATAAGAAAATAATAAAAAATAATAAAAATTATTTTTATGGAATTATGCCAAATAATATGCTAAAATTTAATAGCTAATTATTTTTAATACAAAAATTTGCCATGAGTAAAGATACACGTATTAACATAGTTGTCGAAAAGACCCCAAAGTTGGTTGGCACTATTAAAGCGCCTCCTTCTAAATCATACACCCATCGAGCTATTATGGTTGGTAGCGTAAATGGTATTTGTAGAATAATAAATCCTTTATATTCAAATGATACTTTAGCAACCATTAATGCTTGGAGAAAATTAGGTGCAGTTATCAAAAAAGAACCGCAGTCGTTACGTATAGAAGGATGCAATGGATCACTTCAACCAAGTAGCCATTCCTTAAATGTTGGTGAAGCCGGTACACTATTAAGATTTATTTTACCTATAATTGCTTTAGCCAAGGAAGATATTGAAGTCAGGGGAGAGGGAACGTTGTTAGGTCGTTCTAATAGAACAATCATAGAAGCGTTAAAGTCTTGGAATATTGATATCTCAGGAAGTGGTAAAGAGCATAAATTACCAATCAGATTAAAGGGTAAAGGAGAAATTAGAGGTGGTAAGACTCATGTAAGTGGTAGAGATACCTCTCAGACAATATCTTCCCTCTTGATAGTAGCACCTTTTGCAAAAGATGATACTACCATCATAGTAAAGGATAGATTAGTCTCTAGACCTTATGTTGATGTTACTATAGATATTCTTCAAAAAGCCGGAATAAGGATAAAAAATGAGGCTTATAAGAGATTTTATGTAAAACATGGCCAGAGATTTAAATCCGACAAAAAGTTTGTAATTCATGGTGATTATTCCTCCGCTGGTTTTCTGATAGCTATGGCATGTTTAGTCCCCTCCGATGTTACTATTGTAGATCTTGTATATGATAAGCAAGGGGATAAGGCAATTATTGATATTTTGAACAACATGGGAGCGAAAATAACACGCCTTAAAAATACTATAAAAATTAAGGGTCCATTTGAACTCAAGGGCATAAATGTAGATTGCAGTGATACGCCAGATTTGGTACCTATCTTAGCGGTTCTAGGTTGTTTTGCAAAAGGGAAGACAAAGATATATAACATTGCTCATTTAGCCCATAAAGAAAGTAACAGGATTACTACACCTGCCGGTGAACTAATGAAGTTAGGAGCAGATATATCCACCACAAAAAATAGTATTACCGTAAGGCAATCTTGTTTGAAGTCGGGATATGTCTCTGCCTGTAACGATCATAGAATTGCGATGGCACTGGTAGCAGCGGGATTAAAAATAGGAGATGTAAGAATAAGTGGAGTTGATTGTATCTCAAAATCTTACCCCGATTTCCTTCAGGATATAAAATCTCTTGGAGCCAGAATCAAAATTCTCTAATGTCTAAAAATATATGGAAATGCAGACGCACTGGTCAATGTTGTAAATTATTTGTTTTTACTGGTGTTCAGATATCAGATAGAGAATGGGAATTATTAGAGAAGGATATAAAACTTCTTAAGCTATCAAAAGAAGAGTTTGAAAAATACAAAAGCCAACACACTCTACCTGTAATAGGTAAAAAGCCGCCCAAAAGATGTGCTTTCCTGAAAGGAAAGAATATCTGCATAATTTATAAAAAAAGGCCGAAGAGATGTCGAGAATATCCTATCATGGTTCAGCGATACAAAAATTCTATAGTATTTCACATTTCTGATGATTGTCCCCGCGGAAAAGAATTGGCAAGTATGATCGAAACTAAGACTCCACCGGAATTAAATAGGATTATAGGTAAGAAAAAAATAAAAGTAACCCTAGAATCTTTCTTTGAGAAAAGCGCACAAGCGTACTATGACGAAGAAAGTTGATCAAAGTTGTTTTTTATGTTAGCTAAAATTTAAATAACACAAAGTAACACAAAGTTATTTTTATTGACATAAAGCATATTTTTGTTAAACTATTCTTGGTTCACTTTTCATCAGAAAAGTGAACCTTTTTTGTTTCTCATGCCTGTTAAAATCCCGTCGCAATCTCTTCTTTTTACCTGCAAAATCTGATAATCTTCTAGAGTAAGCCCGTTTAGTTTTCTCACTGGTTTTCTCTGTCCGCTTTTCTCTCTATTCCTTCCAAATCCCTCTTAATTTCCCCTATTTATCTATGTTTTCTATAATTTCCTTCAATTTCAAAAAGTTCATCAAACTGATGAAAGATGAACTTTCCGGAAAGAAATCCAAAAATAATCACTTTTCCTGGTCTGTTAATGAGACGAAGTATCTTGATTTAGAGAAGGTAAAGAAGTTAAGAAAAGTCCTAACTTCTGCCAAAGACAAGGCCATAAAGGAAAACAAAATCGTTCCGGTCAGGGACTGGTTTATGGTGGAGCTGGGGTTATTTACCGGCCTGAGGGTGGAGGAAATGGTCAATCTGAAAGCATCCGATTTACATCTCAAAGAAGAACAATCCTCTTTATCCGTTAAAAAAGGAAAAGGCGATAAACAGAGAACTATTTATTTTCCAGAGACATTCAAAAATGAATGTCTTTTTTATTTGAATTGGAAAGAAAAGATACTTCCCAAAAGTGATTATCTATTTACCAATAAACAGGGGAAGCAACTGGTCAAGAGAACTCTCCAGAAATCCTTTAAAAAATGCCTAAGGTTAGTCGGCTTAGAAAGTCATTACTCTATCCATTGCCTCAGGCACACCTATGGTAGTTTTCTTTATAAATCCAGCAATCATAACTTGAGACTTGTGCAGGAACAGTTAGGCCATTCGAGTATCAGAACCACTCAGGTTTATGCGAGTTTAATGAATGAGGAAGTCAAAAAAGCGGTAGAGAAACTTTATTGGGAATGAAAGACCAATGAGACCGGATAACTACACCACGAAAGAGCCTGGGGGAGATAAACATCTATAAAGATTGCGAATGCATCGGTTAGATAAGAAAGTTTGTCGGCCGGGTTCCCTTGTCATTTTAAAAACCGTAGGAGGAATAATGAGAAAGATTTTTTTGGTTTTTTTCTCCATTTTTTTTCTTTCTGGCTGCGCTACGATGATGCCGCAGATTGAAAATATTACATTGAAGTGCAAAGTTCCTAATATAGAGCCTTTAAAAGAAACGGCCCTTAATCAAGAAAAGGGCGGAATTCTGATTTCTATTGCACCGCAACGTTATACATGCGTCAAGAAGGTCAGAATCGAAGACACGCCTCTACCAGGTCCGTTGGGTGGACTGATTGTTACACCAGGCACTAAATACTTTGAACGTAGGGAGATACCTTATGCAGTAATTGAGCCCACTATCATACGTTTCATAGTAACCATTCATAACAGATTAGATCGTGTCTTTCGCGGCGCCGGTTCGGTTATATCCTTTAATATAGACGGAAAAGTTATAGCTGTTGATGAAATGGGTTACAGAGATTTTTTAAACGTTATTGTGCCTCCATTAGGACAAACTCAAGTAAAGATTAGTGGACCATCAATTTCATCCTTACCTGATAAATGCGTTATCGGTGTTTTTATCTATGATGTCATAACCGAGGTAGATGCTGCCGGTAACCCAAAAAAGAAGTCAAATTACGAATGGTATTTTAATTTTTCAACACAACTCGTAGAAGAAACCGAATCCATTAAAGTCCAACCAATGCAACAGACAGTTTATTAATATGAGGGGAGTAGTATGCGACAAAAAGTTAATAGGATCTACGGATTGATTATTTTATTTGGTCTTGTTTTGGGGGGATGTGCAACATTCCAAAAAGTACCGAGTTATCCTTATTATTTGCAGGACCAAGAAGTTATGCTCGGGATTTTCAGATTTAAAATTGAAGAGACATATTGGGCAGACCAAACTGAAATGTATGCCACAGAGAATATGCCGGCGGAATACCTGACGCAGATACCAAAAGTAAAACCAGATGTAAAATTTCTTGTTACGCTGTTATCTATAACAAATACAGGGAGGACCCCTGTTGCAATGAATCCTGTTTGGCTTACATTAAGAAGCGAACAAGGCTTTGAATATTCACCGAGCCAAAAAGTAGGAACACCACAGGTGGTTGGCGGTATTCTCCAAACATTTAATCCGAATATGCCATTTAAGACTAAAATTGTTTTTGATGTTCCCGGTGGCGTTTACGACTTAATAGTTTTACACGGGATCGATACCGGCACAGGATGGGTTAAAAAGGGAAACGAGTTGTTTAGATGGAGATTATCTCCAATTGAAAAATAGTTGATATATTATGGAATAAAAAAGGAGGGTGTTTTTATGTTTGGAATGTTGATGGTTGGTATTTTCTGTTCGCCGCTGTATTTCCTTATTAGAAAAAAATGGGGAGCATTTATTCTTAATTCGATTTTCTATCTGATGGGTTGGTTAACTATATTGGTTTTTGGAATAGGGTTGATTTTTTGGATTATTGGAATAGCTCATGCTATGTGGGATCTCAGGCTTAAAGAAACCCATGGTTTAATGGAAAAACAAGCAGAATTAATTGCTAAAAAGATGAAAGAGAAATAGATTCTTCCTTTAATTTTTAAGATTTTGTGATAGAATCTTGTTTGTCAAATAAAGGAGCGGGATGAGAAAGTTTGTCTGTCTTTTATGTCTTGTCTTTTTCCTCTCCGGTTGCGCTACCTTCAGCCCCTCAAAAGAAGTCTTTAAAGAAAAAGCCACTTATAACTCTAAAGAGTTCTCTGTTTCCAGCGACCTTCTCTATCAGGCAATTATTAAGGTTATCTATTCCCAGAGCTTTGCCATTGAGAATGAAGATAAAGAAAAGGGTTTTATTTTAGCCAAGAGATATTTCCAAAAAGGCAAAAGAAACATTATTTTGGTCCTGCAGGCAAAGATAATCCCTGATAAAGAAGATAAAACCACTCTTTATCTTAACGCCCTTCAGACAACGGAAAGATTATTTGTGGCTGATAGAACCCGTTTCTTTTTATGGCTTATTCCCTTGCCCGGCGGAGGAGGCAAAGAGGCCTCAAAGATTAAAGAGGAAGAGAAGATAATCGAAGACCGGGAATTTTATCAAAGATTCTTTAATGAAATTGAAAAAGAAATAAATAAACCAA
>Ga0315280_10011250_pt1 | contig 11031 bp, 9 predicted proteins | sample YL17G06_40_MG_FD_203697 | JGI IMG/M metagenome (GOLD analysis project Ga0315280, IMG submission 203697) | Sediment microbial communities from Yellowstone Lake, YNP, Wyoming, USA - YL17G06_40 | ecosystem: Environmental > Aquatic > Freshwater > Lake > Sediment | place: USA: Wyoming | collected... | reverse complement strand
ATGGTGGAATCTGGCGAAAAGATCACCGCCTTTCCCGTGCAAGGCTGGTATGACTGCGGGGCTCCGGACACGCTGCTGGAATCCAACCGACACCTCTTGAAGGTGCAGTCGCAGAGTGACGAGAATCATGCTCATTTTCGCAAGAGCAATGTGATCCTGCCGCCGGTGTTCATCGCTCCCAACGCGCAGATCGAGAATTCCATTATCGGGCCTTCGACCACCATTGGGGAAGGAGTGACCATCAAGCGGTCCATTATCGTGGATTCCATCATCGGCGACAAGGCGCGGGTGGAAAATGCGCTGTTGAAGCGATCCATCATCGGGCGGGAAGCCGTGGTCTGCGGTGCGTTCCGGAAGCTGAACATTTCTGATCAATCTGAGATCGCCTTTGATTAACCGTTAGCATCGGGAGTATCACCATGCGCAGATTTACCCTGGCCATTTTGTTTCTGGGTGCTTGCAGCTTGGCCAGCGCCCAGTCCATACTCACAGTCAAGCTCGGCACCTTCAATCCTGTGGACGCCAAGGCCGGATTGATCGCCGGTCTGACTTACGGCCGGCAGGTGGACGAGCGGGTTGATTTCGGCCTGGGAGCGGATCTATTCATTCGTAAATTCAAGCAGGAGACAACCGTCAACACTGACACTACGCTGAGCGGCAGCAATGTATCAGAGAAGCAAACCAACATAGATTATTCCATGTACGGTCTGCCGCTCATGGCGCACCTGAACGTGCGCTTCCTGCCGCAGAGTCGCGTGCAGCCTTACGTTGGGTTGGCGGGAGGATACGAAATCGTCTTCAGCCGCGAAGCCAACTATGAAGCGGATGTCAAAGAAAACCGCCTTTACGCTGGCTTCGGCTGGCAGGCGATGGTCGGCGGCGAGTTCGCGCTGGGCAGCGCCTCGGGGATTCTGGCCGAGGTTCTGTACAATGGCTGCACGGTGAAGCGCAGCACGGGATCCAATGGAGCCGGATTTCCAACTCACGAGGAATTGGATTTTTCCGGCTTCGGATTTCGGGTGGGAGTCCGGCTGGGTGGAATGTAAAAAGCTTTCCAACTTTGAAACTTTCAAACATTCGAACAACAGAAACGAGGCTCAAATGGCAGAATTCATCTTCACGTCAGAATCTGTGACCGAAGGACATCCGGACAAGATTGCGGATCAGATCAGCGACGCGGTGCTGGACGCCGTGTTCAAGGAAGACCCGTTTGGCCGGGTGGCCTGCGAAACGTTTGTGACCACGGGCCTGTGCCTGGTGGGCGGCGAAATTACGACGACCACTTATGTGGACATTCCCGTTATCGCCCGGCACGTGATTAAGGATATCGGCTACGTCAGCGCTGAATACGGCTTCGACTACGAGACCTGTGCTGTGCTGACTTCCATTAACCAGCAGTCCACGGACATCGCTCTGGGCGTGGATCGCGCCGGTGCCGGCGATCAGGGCATGATGGTGGGATACGCCACCAACGAGACTCATAATTATATGCCGTTGCCCATCACGCTGGCGCACCAGTTGTGCTTGCGCCTTGCGGAAACGCGCAAAAAGGGCATCGTGAAGTTTCTGCGCCCCGATGGCAAGGCTCAGGTCTCGGTGCGCTACGTGGACGGCAAGCCGATGGGCGTCGAGACCGTGGTGGTTTCCTGCCAGCACAATCCTGACGTGACCAATGAGCAAATCCGCGAAGAGATCGTCAAGCACGTCATCAAGCACGTGATTCCCAAGGATCTGCTGGACGAAAAGCACGTCGTCTATCACATCAATCCCACCGGCCGCTTTGTCATCGGTGGGCCGCAGGGAGATGCGGGCTTGACTGGCCGCAAGATCATGGTGGACACTTACGGCGGCATGGCCACGCACGGCGGCGGAGCCTTCTCGGGCAAGGATCCCACGAAGGTGGATCGCAGCGCGGCTTATGCCGCTCGCTGGGTGGCCAAGAACGTGGTGGCCGCCGGCCTGGCGGATCAGTGCCTGATTCAGGTCGCCTACGCGATCGGCGTGGCCGAACCGGTCTCCATCATGGTGGATACCAAGGGCACGGGCAAGGTGTCGGATGATCGCATTCTGGAACTCATCCGCAAGCACTTCGACCTGACGCCCGCTGGGATCATTGACCGGCTGCAGTTACGCCGCCCCATCTACCGCAAGACCGCCGCCTACGGGCACTTCGGGCGGGAAGATTACGACTTCACCTGGGAGCGGCTGGATATGGCCGGCGAATTGAAGCAGGCTTAGATTAGGTGGAGCGGCAGCTTGTGGCAAGGCCACCACTTCGTGGCTGCCGCATCCTGACTTCATGGCCGAAGTCAGCTTCGGCTCAACAAAAAAAGGAAAACTGCAGGAGCATATTTGAACTACAAAGTCAAGGACATTAACCTGGCCGAGGCCGGCCGCATGAAAATACAGTGGGCCGAATCCAAAATGCCCGTGCTCATGTCGCTGCGCGAGAAGTATTCCAAAACTCAGCCGCTGAAGGGCCAGCGCATCGCCGGTTGTCTGCATGTCACCAAAGAAACTGGAGTCCTGGTGGAAACGCTGCGTGCAGCCGGAGCCGATGTAGCCTGGTCGGGCTGCAATCCGCTCTCCACGCAGGATGAGATCGCCGCGGCGCTGGCTAAGGCCGGAGTTTCGATTTTCGCCTGGCACGGCATGAACGTGGAAGAATTCTACTGGTGCATCGAGCGTACTCTGGATTTCAGACCAACGCTGACGCTCGATGACGGCGCCGATCTGATCATGACGCTGCATACCCGCCGCCAGGATCTGATCCCCGGAATCATCGGCGGAACCGAAGAAACCACCACCGGCGTGCACCGCTTGCGGGCCATGGCCGCCGCCGGTGAATTGAAATACCCCATCATCGCCGTCAATGACGCTGAAACCAAGTGGGATTTTGACAACGTTTACGGTACCGGGCAGTCTTCGATTGACGGTATCCTGCGGGCGACCTCGGTGCTTCTGGCGGGCAAAAACTTCGTCGTCGCAGGCTACGGCCACTGCGGACGCGGCTGCGCAGTGCGCGCGAGCGGCATGGGAGCCAGCGTCATTGCGACAGAGGTCAATCCTATTCAGGCGTTGAAGGCCCTGCTGGAAGGCTTCCGCGTCATGCAGATGGACGAAGCCGCTGCCATCGGCGACATCTTCATTACCGCCACCGGCATGAGAGACGTCATTGTCAAGCGCCACTTCGAGAGGATGAAGGACGGCGCCATCGTCTGCAATACGGGCCACTACGACGTCGAAATCAATATCAATGACCTGGCAGCGCTGTCCCAGTCCAAGCGCACGATCCGGCCTAACTGTGAAGAGTACACTCTGAAGAACGGCAAGAGGATTTACTTGCTGGCGCAGGGACGCCTGGTCAACCTGGCAGCGGCGGAAGGGCACCCATCCGAAGTCATGGACATGTCCTTCGCCAACCAACTCCTCTCGCAGCTCAGGTTGGTGCGCGAGGCCAAGCAGTTGAAGCATCAGGTCTACGACATTCCCGAAGAACAGGATAAACAGATCGCCGGAGTGAAGCTGGGGACCATGGGCGTCAAAATTGACAACCTGACGCCTGAGCAGGTGGCCTACGCTTCGGATTATATGGCGGGAACGTAGCCAGAAATTCTAATAACCTAATTCTTTCCGTAGACGAAGGAGGCCACAATGCCCAAATTCTTGATCACCATGCCGCCGCTGCCGGAGGCGGACGTCAAGCGGGCGTGAATGAAGGTGATGAACGCCCGCCGGACGGCGGAAGATCAAACGCTGCACATGGAACGAGCATACGTGGACGCCGAAAGTGGCAAGACCATCTGCTGCTGGCAGGCCGGCAGCCGCGAACAGATCGTGGATCTGTTCAAGCGCGCCGGGGCGGTCTTCGAGTCCATCTCGCCGGTCACGGAAGTCTTAGAAAATGACCTCAAGTGAGGCACATCCAGATCATCAGCTTCTACGTATCACCGGTAAGTTGACAGTGAGGGGATTCGTAAATCTGCGAGTCCTCTTTTTTTCTTAATTCTGGATTCTTTCGATGATTGCTCCGCAGACTCCAGTCGCCTTATTCGTCCCTTGTTACACCGAGCAGGTCTTTCCTGAGTCCGGCTTGGCGTTGGCCAGACTGCTGCGCCATTTCGGCCTGCGGCCGGTCTACGTGCAGAACCAGACCTGCTGTGGCCAGCCCGCCTTCAACAGTGGTTATCGCGATCTGGCAGTCCCTCTGGCGGAGCGCTTTCTGCGCCTGTTCGCGCCCTATGATTGGATTGTGGCTCCTTCGGGATCCTGCGTCACCATGGTGAAGGTCTTTTACGGCGATCTGGAATTGTCGTCGGCCGGAAGGGCTTGCTGGGAGAAGCTGCGCCACCGCATCTTCGAGGGGACGCAATTTATCTACCATCAGCTTGGAATCAAAGAGATCGGCGGGAGATTCGAGGGGAAGGTAGCGCTGCATGAATCCTGCCATGCGCGCCGGGAGCTGGGGATTGGTGAAGAGCCGAAAGCATTATTAGGCAGTATTGGAGGACTTGATCTGGTGATTCCGCCGGGAGCAGAGGAATGCTGCGGCTTCGGGGGGACCTTCGCTGTGAAATTCCCGGAGCTCTCCTGCGCCATCGGTCTGGACAAGCTTTCCGCTATCCAGCAGAGCGGCGCGAAGATCATCACGGCATTAGATGATTCCTGTCTGATGCACCTGCACGGTCTGTTGCGTCGGCGCGGCTACGAACTGCGCACTCTGCATGCGCTGCGCATCATGGCCCAGGCTTTGGGCCTCGACGGCCAATGATAAAAATGCCAGGCAAAAACGCCTGGCACCGCCTCCCCCCAGAAAGGCAGTCCCCCTGCAACGCTTCACTGCTAAAATGTGATCGAGTTTAGCCGGCCTCTTTTTCAGGCGTTTCCTGAGTCTCTTCGGCGGTTCCGTTGCTGACCTTCTTCACGTTGAACGCCTGAGGCCCCTTGGGTGTTTGGACTAGATCGAAGTTGACTTCGTCCCCCTGGTCGAGCACGCGGTAGCCCTTCCCGCGGATGGAGGAGAAGTGCACGAAGATGTCCTGTTCCCCATCGGAACGAATGAACCCGTACCCCTTGTTCTTGTTGAACCATTTCACAGTGCCTGTTGCCAAGGCTGCCTCCAAATAAATCCCAAACGCCGCGCCGCACAAACTCGCCGCCGATGCTGAAGCGTTTGCCAAAATATAGATAGGAATATCCTATTTGTCAATCATTTATTAAAATTTTTAGGGGGTAGGCTCATTGGGGCGAGTAAAGTCCGTTGCCAGGCCGGCTTCGTCCAGAGCGGCTTTGGCTTTTTCCAGATATTCTTCGGAAAACAGGATGCCCAGACCGCAGTGCTGGCGGTCGAAGCGTGTGCGGGGAACGGTTTCGAAGGGGATGCCGCGGCGAGTCAGGATCTGTTCAGCGTGCAGAACTGAAAGAGTGTCGGGGAAGGTGGCTAAAATGTCCATGATGAGGATTCTGGATTCAGTTTCTAACCGCAAAGACGCAAAGAACATAGAGATTCAGACTCTTGACCAGAGTTCTTCGCCCGAATGGGTTATTTCGCTATGAATTAGAGGCCGCGGATCTGGCGGCGTGTCACTGATTTCAAAGGCAGCACTGACAGCAGGCAGGATGGATTCGATCTTTTGGGCATTGGCGGCGTGGAGCGTCGCCAGGGATTCACCAACGTCCACTTTGTCGCCACGCTTGTGGTGGAGGAATACGCCGGAGGTGTAGTCAATGCGGTCCTCCTTCTGTTTGCGACCGGCCCCTAGGCTAACGGATGCGTGGCCGATAGCCAGAGCGTCAACTCTGCCGATATAGCCGCCTTTTGACGCGGCTATGACCCGGCTGCATCCTGCCTTGCGATATAGCGAGGGGTTCTCCAAGTATCTCACATCGGCTTTTTGCCAGCGGGAGATTTGGATGAATTTGTCTATTGCCCGCCCCGAAGTCAGGGCATCTGATGCCATTTTATGAGCAGCCTGGTAATCGCTCGCCTTGCCTCCCAGCAGGAGCATGATGGCCGCCTCGGCCAGGCTCATTTCCACCAGATCGGTTGGCCTGGCCTCGCCTCTCATCACTTGCAGACATTCCAGCACTTCCAACCAATTGCCCACCGCCTGCCCCAGCGGCTGATCCATGTCCGTCAGCAGGGCGCGCACTTCCAGGCCCAGCTCTTCGCCGATGGCAACCAGAAGGAGAGCTAACTTGCGAGCATCGCTAAGCTGCACAAAGATGGCTCCGCTGCCGAATTTCACGTCCAGTAAGAGTGCGTCAGCTCCTTCGGCGATCTTCTTGGATAAGATGCTGCCTGCGATCAGGGGCAGCGAGCGCACGGTTGAGGTTACATCCCGTAAGGCATACATCTTGCAGTCGGCGGGGACGATTTCGTTCGTCTGGCCGATCAGTGCGCAGCCGATTTCACCCACCTGGCGGACGAATTGATCAACGGTGAGATGGGTGGTGAAACCGGGGATGGACTCCAGCTTGTCCAGAGTGCCGCCGGTGTGGCCCAAACCTCGGCCGGAGATCATGGGAACGGGAACACCGCAGGAGGCCACGATGGGAGCTACGATCAGCGAAATTTTGTCGCCCACGCCGCCGGTAGAATGTTTGTCCACTTTGCGCCCGGGGACCAAGGACAAATCAACTTTCTGCCCGGACGCGACCATAGCCTTGACCAGATCGGCGGTCTCGCGGAAGGTCATTCCCTGAAAGTAGATGGCCATGAGCAGCGCCGACATCTGGTAATCCTGCACTGCGCCGCTGGTGTAGCCGTGAATCAGGTCTTCAATTTCGGCAGAGCTCAGCTCCAGCCCGGCCTGTTTGCGGGCGATGAGGTTTGCGAAGGTCATAATCCCAAATCGTGGAGGTCAGACATTCTTGTCTGACCTAAGAGCATGGACAGGCACGAATGGCCGTGAGGCCCCTCGATGGCCTGTCCTCCTATTTCGATTTTATTAAAAGATCCACAATGCGGATCGCCTCCATGGCGTCCTTGCCATAGCCATCAGCGCCTATCTCGCGCGCGAAATCCTGATTCAGGACGGCTCCGCCGACAATGACTTTCACCGGCACACCGGCTGCACGCAGTTCGTGAATGACCGCGCCCATCTCCACCATGGTCGTAGTCATCAGAGCCGACAGGCCCACGAAATCCGCTTGCGTCTCTTTTGCCTGCCGGACGATGTCTCGCGTATCCACGTTCTTGCCCAGGTCAATCACGTCCCAGCCGTAATTCTGCAGCATGACGGACACGATGTTCTTGCCGATGTCGTGCACGTCGCCTTTGACCGTGGCCAGGAGGATCCTGCCGCGCTGTTTGCTTTCACCCGCCGGGAAGTGCTCTTTCAGCCGCACAAAAGCGTCCTGCATCGTTTCTGCGGCCAGGATAACCTGCGGCAGGAAAAATTCCCTGCGGTCATAGCGGCGACCGACCTCCTGCAGCGCCGGAATCAGAATTTCTTCGTTTAGCTTGATGGCTTCCCAGCCATCTTTCAGAGCCTGATCAATCAGATCCAGAATGGCGTCGCGGTTGCCGTAGAGAATGGCATCATGAAGCTTCTGCTCGAGCGAGCGATGGTCCGCTATGGCCCGCGCCTTCTCTTCTTCAACCCCGCCGTAGAGTTCGATATATTTCCTGGCTGCCGGATCGCGGTTCAGCAGCAGATTGCAGGCGTGGATCGTCTGCATCGCAGATTCCGAGAAGGGATTGATAATGGGCAGATCCAGGCCGTTCTCCAAAGCCATCGCCAGGAATGCGCGGTTGATCAGCGCGCGATTGGGTAGACCGAAAGATACATTCGACACACCCATGACGGTGGTGACGCCCAGTTCGGCTTTGATCAAGCGCAGGGCTTTCAAAGTCTCAGCCGATCTCCTCGATTCGGCGCCGATCGTTAGCGTCAGCGGATCAATGAAAATATCCTCGCGGCGCAGGCCGATTTCCAGGCCCTTTGTGACGATCTTGCGAGCCAGTTCCAGGCGCTGTTCTGCCGTTTCGGGAATGCCTTTTTCATCTAAGGTGAGGCCGAGCACCGCCGCGCCGAAGCGCTTCGCCAATGGCAGGATGCGATCCAGCTTCTCAGTTTCAGCCGTGACGGAATTGATCAGCGCCTTGCCTTCAATTTCCTCCAGAGCCACGGCGATGGCATCGGGGCTGCTGGAATCAATCGAGATAGGAACTTCGACGGCTTTCTGCACTTCTTGAACGGCGCGGCGCATGGTCAGGGCTTCGTCAACGCCAGGCACGCCCACGTTGACGTCCAGGATGTCGGCTCCAGCCTTGACCTGCTCGACAGCTTCCTGGCGCACGATCTGGAATCTTCCCGATTTTAGTTCTTCCCGCAGCTTCTTGCGGCCGGTGGGATTGATGCGCTCACCGATGATGTGAGTGGGCAGCTCGGGGCAAATTTCAACCGTTTTGCTTCGAGAAGCCAGGCGCGACCCGCAAGGTTCGACCTGCCGCTTGGCAGGTCTTTTCCCTTTGAGAGCCTGAGCCATGGCGCGAATGTGATCCGGACCGGCTCCGCAGCAGGCGCCGATCAGCGAAACCCCGGCGTCGGCGAACTTCAGGGCGTATTGCGCCATGTGCTCAGGCGTAGCCGGGAAGCAGGTGCGACCCTGGTGAATGCGTGGCATCCCGGCGTTGGGTTCGACGGATAGGGGCAGCGAGGTTTTGGTCAGCACTTGATGGATGGCTGCGAAGATCTCCTCCGGCCCTGTCGAACAGTTGATGCCGAAGGCGTCAGCTCCCAGCGCCTCGAAAACAGTCAAAGCGGTCAGCGGATCCGTGCCGGTAATGGTGTTGAAGCCATCGCCGAAGGTCATCTGGGCGATAATCGGTCCCGCGAAGTGCTCCCGCGCAGCTATCAAGGCGGCTTTAGCCTCGCGGATGTCCGACATCGTCTCAATGATCAGTAGCTCCACGCCAGCCGCCGCAAGACTCTGCACTTGCTGAGCGAAAGACTGATAGACCGGCGCAAAGTCCAGCGGGCCGATGGGTTTCAGATATTTGCCACAGGGGCCGATGGAACCGGCGATCCAGACGGCAGGAACACACGGCATGCGCCCCGTCTTGGTAGGGGTCAGGCGCGCCTCGCCTCTACCTCCCGCGGCGCGGCGAGCGATCTGGACGGCCGCCCGGTTGATCTGATCGGCGCGCTCAGCCAGGCCGTGCTCTTCCAGCTTAATGGTCGTGCCGCCGAAAGTGTTGGTCAGCAGGACCTGGGCTCCAGCCTGGACGAATTCCCGCTGGCACTGCTCTACCATAGCTGGATTGGTCAAGTTCAGCTCTTCAGGAGCCTGGCCAATGGCCAGGCCGTGCTGCTGCAACAGCACGCCCAGGCCGCCATCTAAGATGATTATTTCGGTTTCCGCCCGCTGGCGGAAATCAGATCTGGTGATCAACCGCTTTTCTCCGTTTTATTTAACCACAAAGACGCAAAGAAGTCGCAAAGAACATGAGTGCCGGCACGCGCCCCCTCCTGAAGGCTTTTGTGCCGTCAGGCGCTCACGCCTGATGGAGTGAATTCGCCGGTTTCACCCCCATAATCGCCGACACCGACTTTTCCGGGATCATCAGGCATTGCTCCGTCAAATGAATGCCGATGCGATGCGCCCGTAAGTGCCCCAGTAATTCTCGCTGCGCGGTCAGCGGCCAATCTCCGTAGCCCGGGCTGTAACGCTTGGTGGTGGCGATGCCTTTGGCCGCTTCCGCGCGGGCGATTTCGCGATCCAGAGATCCCATCAGGGCTTCCGCGGCCTCGGCTCCGTAGGCGTTCAGCAGGAAGGCTCGCGTCACATCGCCGGATTGGGAAAGCTCAGCAACCTTGTGGTCGAGCTGCGGCCCGATGGTCGCTGCCGTTAGATACACCCCGACGCAGCCTTCCATCCAGGCGAAAACCTTGCGGCTTTCGATGGTGAAAGCCGAATCAATCGCGATTTTGTCCGGTTTGATGCGCTTGATGGGGTGATAAACAAAGCAGGCCACAGGCTGGGCCAACTGTCGCCCCAGAGCGATAGCTTCCTTCACCATCGGCAGCATGGCTTCCGGAATGTCGGCCCGGTGCGGTTTAAAGCCCATGCGCGCGTGAAGTCGCTTGGTCTCTGGCTCAGCTTTCAGATGCCGTACGATGGTGATAAAATCCTCCAACATATCGCAAAAATTACTTCCTAAGTGCGGGAAAATCAAGGAAAATCGGTGTGAATTGGAGTGCAAGCCGGACAATAAGGGATGGTGAGGCCTTGTCAACCGTGCCGTCGCCTCTCCGCAGGCGACGGCGAGAAAACGGAGGGACGCGGCGTAAGCCCCTCATGGGTTTCATCGCGTCCCATCATGCCCAAACTCCTCCACGGGTGGTCCCTACCAGCCCGCAGCCCCTACTGTATCGTCCTCGTCGTCATCCGGTAGGTGATGGTTGCCGTGCTCACCGACTGATTGGTGCGCAACTGGATAAAGGTAGATTCGTTGGGGTAGGAAATGCTGGTGAAGCCGGTGGAGATGTTTGACCAGTCGTTGGTCCATTCGATCAGCTTCAAATCATCGAATCTGGCCGTGCCCGTGCCACTGGTCGGCGCCTCATTGCGGCAGCGGACATTGGCGTACCAGCCGTTATTGGGTGTGGACAGGTTCTTGTAGAAGCGCGTCCAGGGGAAGCTGCCGGTCTGCAGCGCCGTCATCTGCTCGTTGATAAAAGATTCATACGAAGAGCGCGTCCAGTAGAAGGCGACGGAAATGGCGGCATTCTTGGTATTGGTGCCAGACAGGAAGCCGTCCACCGTGTAGCGTGTATTCTGGTTCGTCGGAATGCGGTCCTCCAGATCACCCCAGAGCGGCAACTGGCCAGGAACCCGCCGCACGCCCAGGCAATAGGTTCCGGAATGCGGATACATGGGCTCCAGATAAACGTCCGGCGAATTATGGTTCCAGAGCCAGCCGCCTTCGTATTCGAAGCCGCCCATGTACAGAATTTCCCGCCCACGAGCGGCCTGCAACTGGGCTCCGCCTGGAATTCCGGAGACCGACACAATGGCGCTCAA
>Ga0315280_10011249_pt1 | contig 11032 bp, 8 predicted proteins | sample YL17G06_40_MG_FD_203697 | JGI IMG/M metagenome (GOLD analysis project Ga0315280, IMG submission 203697) | Sediment microbial communities from Yellowstone Lake, YNP, Wyoming, USA - YL17G06_40 | ecosystem: Environmental > Aquatic > Freshwater > Lake > Sediment | place: USA: Wyoming | collected... | reverse complement strand
ACGTGGATGGACTTTTCTACTTCTTCCTTTTGTGCTTCTTTTTGATACCGGCGGAGGAGGACCCGATAATTGGCAAGCTTCCCCCAAACGAATTTCTGAGCTAAATCCAGGATGAATGGCCCTTCCTCGAGTTTTCTGAACTGGATTCTCCGTAAATCGATGTTCTTGCTGAACGTGGAAACCAACCGCCCACGATATTTCCCATTGACTGTCAAGAACACGGTGTCGATGCCCTCGGTAAGCAAGAATTTAATCGCCTGGGAAGTGATCTGGATATTCCCCATAAGAATGAGCTGTTCAACTTTGAAGGCCGGGACAGATTCCAGCTCTGTGCCGAACTTCCGCACTACCAGGCGGTTGCCCTGCTTGGTCACCTCTGCTCCCTGTTCAATTACATAGAGGCAAGCCATTTAGCTACCACGAACGATGAACAATGAACCATCCGGAAACTCCCTCTCCCCTTGCGGGAGAGGGGCGGGGTGAGGGGCAATAAAAAGAAATTGTCCTTCGTCTGTCATGTATCTCATATTTCCACCATAAAACTGTGCGCCCCTTCTCCCGAAGTCAGCATCTTCAATGTCCCGATGGGGGTGGGAATCTGCTGCAGTTCGTTCTGTTTAAAAATTTCAACCAGGGTTTTTTCCAACCCTTCAGCCAAAAGCTGAAGCCTTTTCATTTCTCCTTTGATCTTGATGTATTCCTTAACGATTTGCTGCAGCTTGATGGCTGAAAGTCTTGAAGGGTCATGGACCAGTGCCCCGGGTTGCTGCAAGGCTTGAAGATGGAGAACAGGGGTTGGGTACATATTCAGTCGGGGGTCGAACTGGCATTTACAATTGGCCTTGGAGGTGATATGAGGAATTTTGGAGCGAATTTTGGGGCAGCTCATCGGGTTCCCCTGAAAACGGCTCTTCATGAACATCGCCGGGCTGGCGTTGATTGTCTGTGAAAGGAAGAAGTTCACGGCCTCAGGCCCTTTTTCCAGATGACCCAGGACGTATGTCAGGACTGTCCGCTCTTCATTGGTCAATTCCTTTTCCTCAAAAACCTTCCGGGCTAACAAACCCAGCACTTCACAAGAGTTAAGAAGAAACTGGAGCTGAAGGTCCTGGTCTGGCTTGTATTCTTCCACGGACCGGAGGATTACAGCCTCTCTTGAGGGGACTTCTTCCGCGGAAGGCGGCTCTGGCTCGACCTTTTCTTGGGCTTTTGAAATGGCCGGGCCATACAGCCTTTGAATAACCTCGTAAATTTTTTCTTTCCTGACTCTTTCCACCTTATCCAGATAGGCAAGCTGGTGTTCGAACGGCTGGCCTTCGGCAGAAATAAAAACCCCTCTCCTTCCAGTCTTGCGGTGAATTCCCAGGGGCAGCTTGATGAGGTTTCCCAGCCCTTCTCCGGAGACATAAGCCTGTTTGGGAAAAAGCTCAACGTGAATACCGGCGGGCGGAGAGGGAAGCTGACTCAGGAGCCCTTCTCCGAAGCGCTTTGCTATTTTTGCGGGGAGGGGTGTTTCCAGAAAAACCCAAAGGTGCCGGCCCTTGAAGCCGCTATCTTCAAGATAAAAGGGCAGTTCAAAGGTGGCGGAGATGTCCAGGAGCTGGCAGGCAAGCTTATGGGCGGATTGAACCTGTCGTTCCCAGATTTTCCGGTCCGTGATGCCACGAGCAATGGCGGCTTTGGCTACATCGATGTCGAAAGCAATGAAATTTACCGTGTTGTCCATCCGTAATTGATATACGCCGATGGTGTAATTTCCGAGGATATGATTTTTGGCCACCTGGATGGTCAACGGCTCATGAATGGGGGTGTAACCATTGTTGCCGGTCGGACTAACCCACTGCCGCGCATACACGGCTTCGCGCCCAGAAAAAAGCGTAGTGAAATGAATGAGCTGGGCATCGGTTGGAGATAGAAGCGCCTCCTCCGGGCTTATCTCCTTCCCTGCTTCGGCCATCTCCGCCTTCGCCTGGAATTGAAGCTCTTTGATGAACTTCTGGAATTTTGGGTTCTTGGTTCTTTCGAAGGCGTCCTGATAAAGATTGCGGGCAGATTCCCATTCTCGGTTCTGTTCGAAAAGAAGCCCCAGCTCGTAAACCGGCTCTTCATCTTCCGGGGCCAGAGGGATAACCTGTTGCCAGGCCCGGATGGCCTTATCCATCTGCCCCTGGTCCTGGTAGATGACCGCCAGCCTTTTGAGTACCGGAACCAGCTTTGGGTTATCGCGCAGGGAAAGGTTGTATTCCAGGATGGCCCGCGGGATCAAACCAAGGTCCTCGCAGATCATGGCCAAGTTCTGGTGGAAAGCAGCGTCGGTAATCTCTTTTGTTTCTGTTTGCTGAATAAACGACTCAACCTCTTCCTGGTCATCCTTTTCCAGGAAGCCCTTGACTTTTTTCAAAATCTCTTCCGGCGTCTCCATGAGAAGCTCCCTGTTTTGTGGTCAACCCCAGTTCTATTTAACTCTCCAGGGGAACTCCAACTCCTTCCTCAGTTCCTGGAACTTGGTAATGCGTGAGGCAACCAATGATTCGACACGCTCGAAAAGACTCTGGCAGGCTTCCCGCGAAATCGGTTCCGTACCATGGGCCAAGATGGAATAATTGCGCTTAGCCAGGAGGGCCTGGATTTTTTCATCGTTCAGGAAAAGCCCACCCAAGGGTGAAGCCAGGAAGTTGAGTAACTCATAGCTCTTTTGCAAACCAATCTTGATCTTTCCATCCTTATTCCTCAATCCATCAAAATAACTCTTCTTCTCTGGGGGGATTTTTTGAATGTCAACGTCTGAAGTATTAATCTCAAAGGAAGGTCTGGAAAGTTCCCATTGAGCCAGCATTTCCGTTAGACGGTAGAGGCGGGATAATGCATCATCGTACCTGCCTTCGTCAAAGCGCCTCCGGGCATTGTTGGAGATGTCAGCCAGGACATCTTCGGTAATTTTCCCTTTTTCCAACGCCTTGGAAATATCCACCAAACGTTTCGGAACCCCATCCTGTACTCTGAAGGAGAGAATCTCGGGCTGGTTGAAATTTATTTTGCCGTAATATCCTGAAAATCTCTTATGATCAAAGGCTTCCCAGCAGTTATAGGCCCTAGCAGTGCTCTTTAAGTTTTCTAATAGTGCACGTTGATAATTATCCAGAAGAAAAGCATTTATGGAATCCAGAATTCTCAAGGCAGGTTCAAAACGAAGTTCCAGGATGAATCTCCTGGCTAAATAAAGCTCCTGGAGGGCAAAAACACTTTCTGGGCTGAGGGAGAGGAATTTCTCCGTTCCATCGATCACAACCCCATCTTTCCGGTCTCCGGTAATATATTTTAAAGATCCGCAAAAATGAAAGACTGCGGAAAGAACCGCGCCTCCAGTCATAGCCTTGGTGCCTGTGGTGAAGTCGATCTCGATTTCTTGAGGCTCAAAACCTTGCTGCATAATGTTTCGGATTAGCCCGTTAATCTCCCGGAAAACAGACTGAATATCATCCGGTGAAGTTAATTGAATAATCTGATATTTTCTCTCATCCAGAGTCAGCTCCTTCACAATAGCCTCTGCATACTTCTTACTTTCCAAAGAAACGGCGAAAGCTAAAAAATCAGGATGGCTATTGCGGATTGTTTTGATCAGTGGCTGGGTAATTTTCACATCCGACCGAGTCCCCGTTCCAACTGTGAGAATCAATGCCCGTTTCATAGAAAGACCCTTCTATTGCTAAGACTGAGGAACAAGTCTTTAAATTTTGCAAGGAACAGCCAGGGTGTAACAAATCTGAACAGCTTCAGGGAAGCCTGGAGCAAGATCTTTCATGACACGCCCGTAAAAAGCTTTTGGTGGCCCCCCGGTGTAAAAGGTAGCACCAGGTTTTATTTGCAGAAATGGCCTCTTGAATGGATTTCCATAATCCACATTTTCTCCTAATTTTCCATATTTAATATTTAGGGCCCACTTTCCATTGACCGGATCATCCTCTGCCGGGACAAAGCTTGAGAGGGCGATGAAACCGTTTGCCCCATCAAAACTTCCAAACTCCTTCCATTCCTCCATTTTAACTAAATTAAACTGGCCCGAACCTACCGATTTATCCCGCCCAAATCCTATCATGGACAATTGCTGAAACAACCTCTCAATTTTCTCCCTCCAGAATTTGAGGCAGTAAAAATACACGTTAATGGTTGAGGCATCATCATCTTGATCTTCCCCCTTAATGACCCAAGATTCGGTTGAGAAAAGATTGCCTGCTTCATCGGTTGCCGTATTTGATTTCCGGCTGATCGCCGCATGAAGGGTTTCAAACACCTCCCATGGGGATGGCAGAGGTTCCCCTTCTATTTCTTTTCCATGACGGGCTTTTTCAAAATCAGGAATTTTCAGAAAATCAGCCTTCCGCTTACTTCTCTCCCGGGCATAGGAGGCCAAATCAATAACGCCGGCCGATTGTTTAAGTCCCAAAGGCCGTGGAAGCAAGCCGCCCGGGAACCCATCAGAAACAATGAATGGCGGATCCCCGGTTATAAATGGAGCCAAAAACTCCTCAACCCCCTTCACTCCTTCATTGAAAGCCACCATCCAGGCCAAATGACCGATTATGGTGTCAGCCTGCCACGGCGTTCCCAAAGGAGATTTCAGCCCTATTGAGAGGCGGTAGCATTCATATTCAGACACAACCCACCCCCTTTATGTTTTCTGCAGATCTCGAATATACTCGGACATATGCTTCTTTCCGTCGGTTGTCATGACTTGAACCTGACCGTATCCCCTCGTTCCACTTCCCCCAAGATAGTCCTTTTCGAGCATTTCGAAAGCTTCGGACAGTTTCTTGAAATATTCACCACGGCGAGCCTTATCCTCTTCAAATAATCTCACTGTGAAGCTGAAATCGAATTTAGCCCCTGCGGGGATCCGCTCCTGGGTGCGGAGGGCACCACTGCGAGCCGCTCCCTTATTCCTGTCCATCGCAATTTCCGTTTTGACTTCAACAAAAGAACCAGGCAGGGATTCCTGGAGCTCTGTCTCGCTTTCCTTGCTCAGGGATGCGTCGCGAAAGATCAGCCTTGTGGGTTCTTTCCCTCCTCTGGGATCCCCTGACCCAAAAAGCCTGCAAATATCGCATTCCGCGCATTCACATGGGCGGCCAGTCCTTTGCGTGTGCAAACTATATTTCTGCTCAAGCAAAGAACGAATTTTCCCCTTGATGGATGAGCCGGGCAGGTAGGGTTTCCGGGTGATCGGGTGCCGGATAATCGGGTTGTCTGTCTCCCCAATCCCGACGGCTTCCTTGGTTCCGCCAATCCTGAGGCCTTCCTTGAGGATGATAGCGCCACTAACTTCCATATAGCCTTCAAGCTTCATGTCTTTGCTCCTTTCTTTTTATTTAGATTTAAGTCTTGCTACGATGCTTGTTAGGTATTCAACGAAGCCCAAAAACTCTTCTTTCTTGCTCATCACTAAGTCAAGATGCTTATCTACAAATTCCTTGAAAACTGGGTGTAGCACAGGACCTTTATCCCCTTTGCGGTTTACGTTGTAAACAATTTGCCGATGAACTTTTAAAAAAGCATCCTTGGCGAACCCAAAATCAAGATTCTTATTCGTCTTCATATTATTGGCCATTTCCTTCAAAGGATAAAAAAGGTTCCGAACGGAAGTAGCTGTAATCCCGGCTCTTGTAAAGGCCTCTGCTGCTTTTTCAGCACCCTCGATATAAATTTCCCGCCGCGGGAAATTATTCTCGCCGTAAAAGGTACTAAAGATGCACTCCTGCGGCAAACTTATCTCTTGTCTTGATTCACCCCTTTCACCTTCTCGTTGTTTCTGACTGCATTCGTAGCAAAGCTTATACTTTGGATCCTTAACGGGCTTCCCGCATTTCTGGCATTTTGCAGGTGCCGACATTTTTTCCCACCCTGGAGCATCACCAAGCTTAGCCATTATTCCCCTCCCTTCCTCTTACGGAATTAAGCGCATATTCGCAAATAAATCTTACCTTTGCCATTTCCGGACTTTCCGGCGTCAGCAACAATTGCGCCCATTCAAGGGCCTCACGCTCTTCTGGCTTTTTTTCACCGGGCTCCCAGTTTCTTCGCAGGTCGTAGGATAGGAGGGGAACATATCGAAAATTTCGGGTATCCCCCGTCCGCTGGAACGAACGATACATTTCTGCGTATTTCAGCAATCTTATTACTTTCGATGTATTTATGGCCCCGCTCCGCAGGAGATTAGCAACCCAAACAGCCTGCTTTAGAATTTCCGGATATTTCTCCCATGGAATGGAAGTTCCAAACACAGTGATCCTATCTTTTCTCGCGCTCCCCGGTCTGAATTTCCAGGGCCAGGGAACAATTTCTTCTCCGGGGACTTCTTTGCTTGCGTCAAGCAGATTGTCGGTTGCCGAAACTGCTGAGAGAATAGGGGTCCTTGATCCAACCAGGCATATTCCAGAGGAAATGGTCCAAGCCGGGTTCCTGCACGAGTATTGGGAGAATTGTTCGCGTATTTTCAAGCCTAGTGCTATAGCCTGATCCCAGGGACCAAGGCAGAGCAGGTCATCACCACCTGAGTAAATGGTATAAATCTCTGGGAACTCTTTCTCCAAGAGGTAGCTGAAATATCCTGAAAAGAAGAGATCAAGAAAGCGAGACAATGTTGTCAATCTGGAGATCGAGGTCCGGTCTCCTTCTCCATTCCGCTTTAGACCAAACCCGAATATGAACCCCAGGTTATCCACATCCGATTTCAGGAATGCAAGGCTCTTTCGCCCCTTGGCCTCCTCGGCCAATTCTTCAAAGGTTTTAATATCGCCATAGGAATTCTGGGGGACATACCGGGCACGGAAACTGGAAACGAGCGGAAGGCCTGCAGGGGCATCTTTATATCCTTCCATGGATAAAATGAGATACGGGTCCCCGTGGAACTTGTCCAGAGATTCCATCAATTCATACGAGCCGAATGGCAGATGAAATCGGCCATCAGCCCCTTCATAGAACGCCACAAATTCCGATTGAGGAAGGAATCTTCCGGCCTCCTGGTCCTCATGGCACCGGTCGCAAACCGGGATCATTCTTTCCCTGACAGATCTCATGATTCCCCCGTTTCTCTGGCAGGAATCGCAAAGCCCTCCGTTATCCGGAATTTCCAGGATCGCCAGGACTTCTCGAAAATCCGTCCATTTCTTTCTGCTCTGCAGACAAGAGGCCAATGGCCTTTCTTTTTCATCCCTTAGTGCAAGATTAACCTTTTCCAGGGAAGACGAAAAATCCCTGAGGCCGGCGTCTGAAAATGTCGCCGTGGCAATGTTTATGCGTATTTCCCCACGGGTCTCTTTTATTGACCATTCATCTATTTCACGCCTTACCTGCCCCAAAACAGCATGAGATTTTTCAGTGTTTGGGAGCAGTAAGTATGATTTGCCACCCGAAGCCATGAGGCAGTTGGACAAAGGCAAAGCAAGCCTTTTCAATATACTGTAAACAACAGAATCGCCCAAAAGGCTGACAAAGAATGATCGCGCCCTTAACCGCCTGGCCAGACCACCGGCACCAGAGCGGATGGAATAAATATAGTTCTGAATACCCCCAAAATCGGTTACAGCAAGGAGGAATGGCTCAGTGGAATCGAGAGTTTCAACAAGGCAACCGGCAATGGCGGCAGTGGTCTTCAAGTGATCATAAAGGGAGATGTCAGGGAATACATTTGTGGCAGATGGAATGCACCAAGTAAAATGTTCAAGTATTCCCAATATCCTATTGATGAAGCCCCAAGGATCGGCGACCCGGTTGCTGCCCCATGTAATCAGGAACTGTTTCCATAATTCTTGGTATTCTTCCGTAAGATCCTCATGCGGAATCTTCGGATCCTCGGTGATTGGGAAGGCCTTTTCCGGATGAAGGTCTTCAAGCTTGTGCACCCAGGTTAAACCGCTTTCAGGCATTTCCCTCCCCTGGATTTTGATTTCGCCCATGATTGAGCGAAGGCGGACCTTACGGAACGAAGAGGGGCCGCCCGAGTAGTCCTCATCGTCTTCCCGCTCCATCCCCGAAGAAAGAACATCTGCTTTCCGTATGATTTTCTGTTCGGGGGATTCCGGCCTATGGTGGAAAATGGCGCAATTCGTTATCGAACTCTTATTTAGGCCCGTGGGCAGGGAGAATAAATACTGATCGCAAAACTCATTGGTAAACAAGACATGGCGGTGCGAATACCTCCCTTGGCTTACCGGGCAAATTGTATTTTCCATGCGCCTACTTATTTCACTCAAAACGCCTTCAGAGTGGGACGCCCGCTGAAAGAATTTTCCGATATCATGAAGGAGCGCCGCCAAAATAACTTCATACCTGATGAAAGATTCCATTTAATTTACCTCCGTGGCCGGATTCAACCCCAGATTAATCCGTTGCCAATGCGATCTTGCTTTTTTCTAAACGCACACCATGTCTCTTGCTTCCGTATTTTCCCACCGCCGTGACGAGGTAAAAAGGGAATAAAGTCTCATCTTCCAAACCCTCTTTCAACGTCTGGTTGATCTTGCTGATCTGCTGGCGAAAGGCTTCCACCTCCATGCCTTGGGACCATTTGCGCCGGAATTCTTCGATGCGGCCTGATTTTGGGCCATAGATCTTCTGATAATCGCCCACCATCTCTTCCAATGCTCTTTCGCTGGAGAGGTCAACAAGATTTGGAAAGCAATCCGTGCATTCCAAGCATAATTCTCGATCCGGGTAGCGGCAGCGGTGGAGTTTTTCCCGCAGGAAGGCGGCGTAGACGAGAAGCTGCATAGGGACCATCTCGATCACTTTCCCTCCGATCTGGATCAGGCGATCACCAAAATCCACCTTCAGCGGAAGCTGAACCGTGGCGGCATTGATTTCGCGCTGGCTTTGCGCCACCAGGTCCCGGTAGCTCTTTCCATTCAGGGGAATTTTGCCCCCGAGGCTTAAAAAGGGAATCTCGGCCAGGGAGATCTCAGCATCTTTCGTGTTAAGATTTTTGATGACATTTCCCCTGGAATCCTTCGCTGTCAGCACCCGGTTCTTTTTAGGCTTATAAAAGAACTCCGGGTGAGATTCAAACTCCGGGGTTACCAGCACATGGTAGAGCCTATCCCATGGCCGGCCGAAGAGCTGGATAGCCGAACCAAGGTAGAAAGACATGGTCTTCCTTCCCCCTGCAAGAGAACAATGAAGGCGCGAGGCTGGGTCCACGGCCTTCTTTCTGATGAAGTCGGCGATCAGGTCCCCGACGGCCTCGTTGTGCTCCGCCTCGCGTATGTCTTCCAGGGGCTGTCCCCGGAAATCGGTCAGGACGATGATGTTTTTCTCATCAAACGGGATCTCCTTAATTTTGAATTCTATCTGGAAGTCCTTGAGTCTCCCCCTATGAACCAGCTCTTCCTGGATTTTGTCTTTGCCGCTCTCTGTCGTGAGAATATATATTTCATCCGGGACCACGGGTGGTTTCTTTGCCACGATAAGCCCGTAGAGGGTTTCCGTAATGATCTGAGGAGTAGTGCCGGCTACGAAGATGAGAATCTCGCGGTATTTCTTTGTTTCCATGGCCTTAACTCCAGTAACCCATAGAGCAAAGCGACGAAGCAACCCCAAGAAGAACGAGATTGCCGCGCCCTTCGGGCTCGCAATGACTTGGAAAAAGACTTAATACTTTTGAAATAATATATCCTCATGCGAGTGACCAATTCAACAAATACAACGTTTCCGCAAGGTTTCAAAAACCAAAGGTGAAAGGGACCCTCAACCCTTGCTTAAGATTTCATACTTGCCCAGGCCGAAGCTGGAGCCTTTGCCCACGTGGATGAATTCACCCAGAATTATGTAAGGCCAGAAGCTTGTCAGATTTCCGAGGAAGGTAATTTTTCCCACAAACCCGCCAAGTTTCATCCTTTCCCCCTGGCGGGTGGAATACCTTTCCCAATCATACCAGCGAAGGTTATTTTTCTTAGTCACTATGCCTTCCGCTTCCCGGATCAATCCCCGATAGTCAACGTCCAATTCCTTTTCGCAATGAAAATAAGAAAGCAGAGAGATGCGGCGCAGAAGGTTACGGAAGAAGATATGGAACTTCAGGTCCGAGGTGAGCTCTCCCTGAAACTTCAGACGGGTGGGGGTGAGGAATAATAGGTGTAAGGTGAAAGGTGTAAGGTTAAAAGCAGAAGGCGGCAGGGAAATGGCGAAAAGGGGAAAGGGGGAAACGGTAGAAATGTTGCGTAAGATCTTTTCGTCACCGGAGTATATCACCTCACTCCTTTCACCTTCATTCTCGTCTTCCCTTCCACCTTTCACCTTTAACCTTTCACCTATGCTTTTCACCTCCTCCAGGGTAAACTTCCCCCTCCCCTTCCCCAGCCCCATTTTTCCCAATTCTTCGAAGGTGTAAATAAAATAGGGAAGGTAATCAATCGCCCTGCCAATGAGGGTCAGCTGGAATTGAAGCTCTTCGCCCGGTTCATAGATTCTGTCCTTTTCCATGGGCGGGCAGAGAATAAAGGGATGGGGGGCGGATGGGTATTTTCTCATCATGCGGGAGTCCGAAGGCGGAGGGGTTTCGAAAATGTAAGAGTAAATGCACTTTTCTTTGAGGAGGCAGTCTGCACATTCTTTGGCCTTCAGGGCGCAGACAACTTTCCTGAAGGCGTGACCAAACCCTCCTCTAAACGTGGAACCTTTATATTCAGGGAGGTTGAGGCAATCCAATGCCTTGAGGGTGAATTGGAATTGGGCACATCTGAAATGGCGGAGCGGGCTTTCCATGTCTTTTGATCCTCCTGCAAGGGTTCGAGACAGGTGCCCATACTTGGGGTGCTTAATTGCCCCAGTGAAGTGTTATAGCTATTTTTTTATACAATTAATCTGAAGAAGTCAAGTTTTTAAAAAAAGAGCTGCGAAAAAGTCAAAAAGGAGGTTTTTAGTCTTTTATCTTGACAATACTCAGACCATATTATAAATGAAGATTGTGAGAATCCCGTCAGGTTTTTATTTAAAAGCTTTTTTGTAATTGTGGTGGATTAACAGGAGAGGGTGATGGGGA
>Ga0315280_10011247_pt1 | contig 11034 bp, 11 predicted proteins | sample YL17G06_40_MG_FD_203697 | JGI IMG/M metagenome (GOLD analysis project Ga0315280, IMG submission 203697) | Sediment microbial communities from Yellowstone Lake, YNP, Wyoming, USA - YL17G06_40 | ecosystem: Environmental > Aquatic > Freshwater > Lake > Sediment | place: USA: Wyoming | collected... | reverse complement strand
GATTAGCTTAGCGACATAACTTATATGTCCGAACTTATCCCCCCTTCTTGCTTTCGCAAGAAAGCAGGGGGGATTAATTCGCAGACGGCCTTCGGCCTACGACTTACGTCACTTACATTCCGTAAGTCGTCTGCTCATTAAAATGACTATTGGCATTTTGAAAATAATCTTATTTATACCCGATAGCAATTCGTTAAAAGAAAAAAGGATGGCGGGGATAGTTAATTTTATAGAGGAATTGAAAACAACAGATTTAATAAATTATGAAATGGAGTTAATTTAGATGCCGAGACATGATAGGGTCAGTGAAGCATTAAAGAGGGAGATTGGTAATATCATCCAATTTGAATTAAAAGACCCGCGCCTCGGGTTCATCACGATTACGCAGGTGGAAATAACCCCGGATTTAAGGTGCGCGAAAGTTTTCTTCAGCGTCCTGGGTAAAGAGGAAGAGCATAAGAAGACAAAGGAGGCATTGGATTCGGCATTAGGGTTTATACGCAGGTTAATCGCCCAGAGGATAAGGTTAAGGCTTGTTCCTGAGATTAGCTTTAAAGAGGATAGGTCTGCCGAGTATTCCATAAGGATACAGGAGGCCCTGGATGAGATTAAAGAATTGACTGAAGCCCCACTTCCACCTAAGGAAGCGGGCAGGAAAAAAAGAAAGGTAGCCCGGAGTGAGCCTAAGAAAAGTAGTCGCAAGCCTAAGAAAAAATAAAAGCTTCCTGATCACCACCCATACGAACATGGAAGGGGATGCCCTGGGTTCGGAACTGGCTTTTTACGGCATTCTAAAAAAACTGGGTAAAAAAGCTACAATCGTGAATGAGGATGCCTTGCCGTACGGCTATGAATTCCTGCCCAATACAGATAAAATCACCAAATACAAGGATAACCTGAAAGAAATAAAGTTTGATTGTTTTGTGGCCCTGGACTGCTCCGATTTAAACCGGACAGGAGAAGTTTACAGGTTAAATTCCCAACGAAAGCCCATCCTAAATATCGACCACCATATCAGCAATCAGAAGTTTGGTAATATCAACTGGGTAGAATCGCACGCCTCTTCCTGTTCAGAAATGATTTATAAACTTTATAAGGCTTTACGCCTTCCTTTAGACAGGGATACAGCGATTCTTTTGTATACAGGTATACTTACAGATACAGGGTCGTTTCGTTATTCCAACGCCACTAGTTTCACGCATAAGGTAGTTTCCAAACTACTAAAATTTAATCTGGATATACCACAGATTTATAAGAGCATATATGAGAATATACCATTTCTAGATATGAGACTTCTCACCAGAATTTTGCCGGGCATAAGACAGGAGGCCAAAGGCAGAGTAATTTGGTTTCAGGTCAAACAGAATATGTTAAGAAATAAGAAATTATCTTTTGATTTGAGTGAGCATATCTTAAGTTTTGGCCGGGCTATAAAAGGTATGGAAGTGGTGGTTTTGTTTAAGGAAAATTTAGGCGTCGAGAATGAAATAAGAGTAAATTTCCGCTCGCAGGGCAAAGTGGATGTGAATAAGATTGCCTCTTTCTTTGGAGGCGGGGGGCATAAGACTGCCAGCGGCGCAACTGTTAAAGGCAGTATAGACCAGGTAAGAAGAAAAGTCTTAGCCAGGATAAAGGAAAGTTTATGAAGGACTGACCCCGAAATGTCGTTCTGGTAGATTGTACTTAGGGGTCTGTCCCTGACAGTTCTGACAGTTGGTAACAATTTTGCTTTGGGATATTGCTCGCGTGCTTGACGAAGTAGCGGGTCCTGCCGAGGCATATTTCTCGCATCGACAGACCGCTAAAAATGTAGATATGAAAGTTATATACGGTCTCAAACAGATTAAAAAATTCAAGAAACCCGTGGTGGCTTTGGGAGTATTCGATGGAGTGCATCTGGGGCATCAGCGGATATTGAAAGCTACAGTTGATAAAGCCAGGCGCATAAAAGGCACAAGCATGGTCGTGACGTTCTCGCCTGACCCGCACCGAGAAGAGAGCCTTTATTCTTTAGAACATCGCTTAAGATTAATCGCTGATCTGGGCGTAGATGTATGTATAGTAATAAGATTTAATAAGACATTTTCTAAGATATCTGCAGAAGATTTTGTAAAAGAAATCTTAGTTAAAAAAAATGGTGCCCGATATATTTATATCGGTTGTAACTTTAAATTTGGGAAAAATGCGAGAGGCGATTTTAAAACTTTAGACAAATTGTCTCATATGTATAATTTCAAATTAAAGGCATTTGATATAATTAAGATAAATAATCAGCCCATCAGCAGCACATATATCCGTAGGTTAATTACCAGGGGAAAATTGAACGCCGCCGGGAAGTTACTTTCCAGGCCAGTGAGCGTTCTAGGTACAGTGATCAGGGGAACTTCTTTAGCCAGCAGATTAGGGTTTCCTACGGCAAATATAAATCCGCATCATGAAGTATTACTGCCTTCGGGGGTTTATGCAGTTTTAGCTATTTTTCATAATAAGAAATTCAAAGGCGTCTGTTATATCGGAACAAAGCCTACCTTTTCCCGCCAAGACGGGATCCCGCTTTTAGCGGGAAGACATCAAAGACAAAAACACGTTGAGGTGTATATATTCAACTTTAAAAAAAATATTTATGGTAAATATTTAGAAATTCAGTTCATAAAGAAGATAAGGAATGAAAGAAAATTTAATTCTCCGCAGTATTTAGTCCAGCAGGTCAAAAAAGACATAGCCCAAACCCGTAAGATATTTTCCTCCCCTTTTGATACCACAATATATGCCCATTAAAGCCTCACCCTTACACTAGTCCTTGTATTATAGTAAGTTAGAGAAATTTTTATCTTGACAAATTAGCAAATTCTATCTATACTTTGAACACAAAGTGGTTAAAAGTGGTGTAAAGTGGAAAGGATAAAACCATGTTCTATGGCGAATATCTGCATTCCATAGACCGTAAGGGACGTCTCATCTTACCTGCCAAATTTCGCGAAGCAGCCAAAGCGCATTTTATAGAGAAATTCTTTGTTACCCGCGGATTAGATAAGTGTCTATTTATGTTTTCGGAAGAAGAGTGGCGCTCGCAGGAGAGTAAATTTAAAGCCATATCCTTTACTAAACAGCAGGCGCGCACCTTTAACCGTTTATATTTTTCCGGCGCAGTAGAAGTCTCACCCGACAAACAGGGGAGGATTTTACTGCCTCAATATTTAAAGGATTTTGCCCAGATAAAAAGAGATGTAATGATTGTAGGCGTATCTAATAGGATCGAAATCTGGGCGAAAGACAAGTGGCAGGAATTTTACGGAAGCTCGAGACAGTCTTTTGAAGAGATTGCCGAAAAATTAATGGATACTTAAATGAGTGCACAATTTACGGAACGATAGTGAACGTAAATTGTATGCATGAATTTACCCCCGCTGTTTCGCTTTGTGAAGCAAGGCGAAACAAAGCGGCGGGGGTTAATTCGCAGACGCTTCGCTATAACTTACGTCGCTATAAATATAGATGAACGCTCCGTAAATTATCTGCTTATTAAGGTGACGCAGAAATTTCATATTCCCGTTATGCTCCAAGAGGTTATTGATTATCTGAACTTGGGTCCAGGTAAAATTATAGTCGACGCAACAATAGGAACTGGCGGACACAGCAAAGGTATAATCGAGCGCATCATGCCCGCAGGCAAGCTTATCGGTATTGACCGAGACCAGGATTCTTTGGCTATAGCTCGCGAGAGATTGCGTGATTTTGGCCCTGCCTGTGAATTTGTATATGGCAATTTCGTTGATATTGGTGATATCTTGAAGAATTTGAATATCAAGAAGATAGATGGAATATTGTTCGATTTGGGCCTTTCTTCTTATCAATTACAAGACCCAAATCGCGGGTTTAGTTTTCAGTATGAAGGTCCTCTGGACATGCGTTTTGACAGGAATAGTTTTATCTCTGCGTATGACTTAATAAATAACCTTAATGAAGAAGAAATTTCCACAATGCTCATGACCTTTGGCGAGGAGCGGTGGCACAATCGCATTGCTCATTTTTTAGTAGAAGAAAGGCAAAAACGGGCTATCGCCACGACCCGGGAATTAAGCGATATTGTGGTTAAGGCAATACCTCATAAGTACAGGCATTATCGCATACATCCTGCAACAAGGACTTTTCAGGCGGTCCGTATTGCCGTGAATAGAGAATTAGAAACAATAGGAACAGGGATAAGCAAGGCAATTGAACTTCTGGATAGTCAGGGGAGGATTTGCGTTATTTCTTTTCATTCCCTGGAAGACCGCATAGCTAAATTCAGTTTTCGTAAATTTGCCGCAAGTGGCAATATAAAGATAATAACACCTAAACCCCTGACACCGGCAGAAGCCGAAGTGAGGGAAAACCCTGCGAGCCGCAGCAGTAAATTAAGGGTTGCGGAAAAATTAAGTAAGGACATAAGTTATGGAGCCCTCTAATAAGATAAACGACATAACTTATTGTCCGAACTTATCCCCCCTTCTTGCTTTCGCAAGAAAGCGGGGGGGATTAATTCGCACAGCAACTTAAGTTTCCGCCACAATAATTGGCGGATCCGCCAAAGCTTTATGGCGGACACTATGTTCCATAAGTTGCGTGCTCATTAAAGATGAGACTATCTAAATTTTTATTATTGGTTACTTCCATTACCCTCTTTTGCCTTCTCTATGTTTATCAGCAAACAGAGATATTTAGTCTTGCTTATATCGGCCAGAAGAAATCCGCAATATTCCACGATTTTCTTGATAAAAATGCTATGTTAAGATATAATATAAATCAGAATACCTCTTTGGTGCTTATTGACAATAAGGTCTCGGGCTACGCCAATTTCGAGATGCCGAATAGTTATCGTGTGGTAAAATTGGCCTCTCCTCAGGAAGGTTTAAGGATAGCGAATCGATCCCGCACTTTGAAGCTAAAAAACATAGCAACCTCTCTTTTTGGTATCAAAAGACAGGCTGAAGCAAGAACCATTGACCGTCATTAGTTTTGCCTTCTTATGATATAGTCAAGAATTTCAAGGGCGTTTTAATAAAATCCTGATGTGATATTGATGGCGGATAAATCGAGCCATCAATTATTTAAACTGATATATACGTGTGTATATAGTTAATTATCGCCGCAGAGTAAATGCGGTATTTTTATTCTTCTTTGTTTTTCTGATATTCTGTATAGCCCGCCTATTTTTTATCCAGTTTTTCCACTCAAGTTACTTTTCAGGAATTGCTCAGAAACAGCACAATCTGTTTGTAGAGTTAGAGCCTCGCCGAGGCACAATATACGATTCCAATATTAAACCGCAAGCAGTAAATGTGTCCGTAGACTCACTCTATGCCTCTGCGATTGCAATAGCAGATAAAGACAAAGGAGTAATCATAAGACAACTCCTGCCTATATTGAATGTAGATTATGCTTATTTAAAAGACAGGTTGTACCGTAAAAAGTCTTTTATATGGCTGGCCAGGAAGTTAAACCCATCGCAAAGCGAGGCAATCAAGAGGCTCAATATAAGGGGCATTGATTTTATTAAAGAGAGTAAACGTTCTTATCCAAACAGCTATCTTGCCAGCCACATCATTGGCTTTTGCGGTTTAGATAATATGGGATTGGAGGGTATTGAGTTATACTATGACAACTATCTTAAGGGAACAGAAGGTTGGGCCTTAATTTTAAGAGATGCCCGTCAGAAGAAATTGGACTTTGAGCAAAAAATGGCCATACCTTGCGACGGTTATAATTTAATACTGACTATTGATGAAGTAATCCAGTATATTGCCGAAAAAGAACTCGATAAAGTATTTAAGGTCTATCGTGCCAAAAGTGCAAGCATGATTGTTATTGACCCGCACACAGGGGTAATTCTTGCGATGGTAAACCGGCCTACCTTTGATTTGAACCAATATAATAACATCGGTAAAGATAGAAGGCGCAACCGTTCGATTTCTGATTTGTTTGAACCAGGCTCGGTATTTAAAATAGTTACAGCCTCAGCTGCATTAGAAGAGAAGAAAGTAGTTGAAGAAGATAAATTCTTCTGCGAAAATGGTGCTTATAAGGTGGGTGGGCATATATTACACGATCACCGGCCGCACGGCTGGCTTAGTTTCCGGGAGGTAATAGAGCAGTCAAGCAATATCGGCACAACCAAGGTTGCGCAAATTTTAGGCCCCGATCTTCTTTACAGATATGTAAAACTCTTTGGCTTCGGCGTAAAATCAGGAATTGACCTGCCGGGTGAAATTTCAGGCATGATTAAAGAGCCGCGATTCTGGTCTAAGACATCCATATCAGCTGTACCCATAGGACAAGAGATAGGTGTGACGACATTACAGTTAGCATCTGCTATATCGGTAATTGCCAATGGTGGAGAGCTTATGAAACCTTATATTGTTAAGGAAATCAGAGATAAACACGGAGAAATAATTAAATCATTTTCGCCCATCGTGGTGCGCAAGGTTATATCGCCGGATACCGCCAACAGAGTCAAGAAAATCCTTACAGGAGTTGTGGAAGAAGGCACAGGCAAATTAGCGAAAATTACAGATTTTACCGCTGCCGGCAAAACCGGAACGGCGCAGAAATTGGAACCAAACGGTGCTTATTCACATAATAAATTTGTAGCTTCTTTCATCGGTTTTGCGCCTGCAGAAGACCCGATTATAGCTATTGTTATTGTAGTTGATGAACCGCGGCCTTATTACTTCGGAGGAGTGGTAGCTGCGCCTGTATTTAAGAATGTTGCCGGTGATGTTTTAAAGTATCTAAAGGGGAAACGTTCCATAAATGAAGTTCTGGCATTAAATGAGAGCACAAGAGCTAATTGAGTCGTTAGGTATCTGTTACCTTTCTTCTGATCTAGAAGATTTTGAGGTTGGAGGAGTAAGTTGTAATTCAAAACAGGTTTCAAATAATTTTATTTTTGTGGCCATAAAAGGTACCCATATAGATGGTCACGAGTTTATTCAAGAGGCAATAGATAAGGGAGCAAAGGCAGTAATCGTTCAGAACTCAACTAACTCAAAGCGGCTCAAGAACTTAAATAGAGCTTCTCTCATTGTAGTTAAGGATACGCGTAAGACCATAGCTAACTTAGCCGCAAAATTTTATGGAAATCCCTCTTCGAAAATAAAAGTTGTCGGCGTTACCGGGACCAACGGCAAGACCACTATAACTTATCTCATTGAGGCATTATTAAAAGAGGCAGGCTTTCTGCCCGCGGTCATAGGGACAGTTAATTATCGTTTTAAAGATAAAATTACTCCTTCCCAAAATACCACTCCCGGACCCGTAGAACTCCAGTCTCTACTAGCTGACATGGTAAAGGATAATATTAGCCATGCAATTATGGAAGTTTCCTCTCACGCCCTTTCCCAAGAGAGGACTAAGGCAATAGACTTCCATTCCGCTATTTTCACCAATTTAAGCCAGGATCATTTAGATTATCACAGAACATTAGAAGATTATTTTCAGGCCAAAGCAAAACTTTTTAAAGACCTGCATCAGGGTTCTTTTGCGGTTATTAATAATGATGATAAATGCTGCAGGAGACTTAAAGAACTGATTCAGGGCCCGGAAATAATTACCTACGCAATAGATAATGAAGCTGATATCACAGCTTGTGATATAAAACTTGATATTTCACATACAGAATTTATATTAAGAGCCATTAAAAGAGAAATAGGTTTTAAAGTCAGGCTTCTTGGGCGCCATAATATTTATAATATATTAGCAAGTTTTGCCTGGGCTTTTAAAGAAGGCCTGGATGAGACGTTTGTAAAGTCTGCATTGGAGAGGTTTAGTTTTATCCCGGGCAGGCTTGAGAGGATAAACTGTAGACGAGATTTTTCGGTCTTTGTAGATTATGCTCATACAGAAGATGCGCTTACCAATGCCATCGGGGCTTTAAGACAGATATCCAGCAAGAAAATTATTGTGGTATTTGGATGCGGCGGCGAACGCGATAAAACCAAGAGACCAAAGATGGGACGTGCAGCCTCTGAATTAGCCGATTATGTAATTATTACCAGCGACAATCCTCGTTCAGAAAACCCCCAAAAGATAATAGAAGGTATTAGAAAAGGCATAAGAAAAAATAACTATTGTATAATTTCTGACCGAAAAGATGCGATAGGAAGATCTCTATCTATGGCTGGGGCAGGAGATATAGTATTGATAGCAGGCAAAGGCCATGAGAATTGCCAAATATTAAAGGACAAAACAATTCATTTCGATGACCGAGAGGCTGTAGAAGAATGTTTAGAGTCAGTGAATTAATAGAAGCCACTAAAGGCAGGTTAATAAGTCAGGCACGGGATACAATTATTAGCGGTATTTCCATAGATTCCAGGACAATTCATCCGCAAGACGCATTTATTGCTATAAAAGGAAGTAATTTTGATGGACACGACTTCATTGACGAAGCAATTAAAAAAGGCGCCAGTTGTATAATAAAAGAATCGGTGAGTGAGGCCAAAGACAAGGGGCGTCGAGTAACTTTTATAGAAGTCCGGGATACCACAAAGGCGCTCGGAGACATTGCCCGATTCCAACGCAGAAAATTTAATATTCCTGTTATTGCGGTTACGGGAAGCAATGGCAAGACTACTACTAAGGAAATGATTGCCCGCATATTATCTAGAAAATTTAAAGTCCTGAAGAATGAAGGCACAAAAAATAATCAGATAGGACTACCTATGACTTTACTTAAACTTAACAGTTCCTATGATATTGCGGTTCTTGAAGTAGGTACCAATCATCCTGGCGAGATAAAATATCTCGCCAGGATATGCCAACCGAATATAGGCATAATTATTAATATCGGCCCGAGCCACTTAGAATATCTGCGTGATTTAGGCGGAGTCTTTAGAGAAAAATACAAGATGTTAGAAAATTTAGAAGAACCATATATTGGCATATTAAATGCTGACGATGATTTATTGAAGAGAAGAATATTTAACAAATCGGGAAAAGCAATTATTTTAGGTTTCGGTATGAAAAATCATTGCGATTTTTTTGCTTCCCATATTAAAAATGTTAATGATAAAATAAAGTTTTACGTAAATCCAAAATACAAATTTACATTAAAGACACCGGGGTATTATAATATTTATAATGCATTGGCTGCTATAACAGTAGCGCGAATCTTCGGTATCGCATATAAAGATATTATCTTAAGGCTTAATACTTTTGACTTTCCGCAAAGCAGGCTTAAATTTATGGAATTAAACAGTGTCAAATTTATTGATGATACATATAATTCTAACCCGCTCTCTTTAAGACAGGCATTAAATGTGCTTGCTAATTTTAGGACAGCGGGTAGGAAGATTTTTGTTATGGGCGATATGTTAGAACTAGGCAGTTACAAAAAATCATTCCATTACCAAGCAGGCCGCCAAGCAGCTGGGTGTTGCGATGTATTTATTACGGTAGGCAATTTATCTAAACTGGCAGCTAAGGGAGCTATGGCTTCTCGTTTCGATAGCAAGAATATATTTACTTGCCAGACCGTTACTGAAGCGCGCAAGATTTTATTTAATAGGCTCTCACTAAAAAAGGGTGACCTTGTGTTGGTTAAGGGCTCCCGGTTAATGAAAATGGAGGAGGTATTTAATGTCAAATGACAAAGCACAAAATTCAAAATAAATCCAAATGTCAAATACCAAATGTCAAAACTAAAGTTTTGTTATTTGTCATTTTGATTTTGAATTTATTTTGTGCTTTGAATTTTGTCATTTGTCATTATGTAATCTAATCAGTTATGCTGTATTATCTACTTTATCCCCTACACGATATAATATCTTTTTTTAATATCTTCCGTTACATTACTTTTCGTGCGGCAATGGCAACTATAACTGCTTTTCTTATCAGCCTAATTCTTGGCCCGATAATAATAAAATTCTTTACGCGGTCCAAGATTGGTGAAAATATAAGAAAAGAAGACAGCGCCAAGTTATACGAATTACATAGCAGAAAACAGGATACGCCGACCATGGGCGGAATACTGATACTGTTGGCAATATTATCAGCTACATTACTTTGGGCGGATATTTTTAATAGATACATAATCCTGGTTTTGTTTAGTACGGTTTGGTTAGGGATAACCGGATTTATTGATGATTATCTAAAACATATAAGAAAAAAATCCAAAGGTTTGACTGCTGCTTCAAAATTTACCAGTCAAATTATACTGGGTCTTGTATTAGGCACCATACTTTTTTTAACTCCGCAAAACAGCACCAGGATTGATATGCCTTTTTTGAAAGATGTATCTTTAGAATTGGGTATTTTCTATATTTTATTTGTCATCATAGTGATAACAGGGTCTTCTAATGCTGTAAACCTTACTGATGGTTTAGATGGTTTAGCCATAGGCATTGTAATTATGGTAGCCGTGGCCTTTAGCGTTTTAAGTTATGTATCGGGAAACATAAAATTTAGCGCTTACCTTTTTATACCTTATCTTAAAGGTAGCGGTGAATTAACAGTGTTTTGCGCAAGTATTCTAGGAGCAGGCCTGGGTTTCTTATGGTTTAACTGTTATCCGGCCTCTATTTTTATGGGCGATGTAGGTTCTTTGGCTTTAGGCGGCGCTCTTGGGACAACTGCTTTATTGATAAAGAAAGAACTGCTTTTGGTAATTGTGGGCGGGATATTTGTCTTGGAGGCTTTATCGGTAATTTTACAGGTGGTTTCTTTTCGCCTTACAAAGAAGCGCATATTTAGAATTGCTCCTCTACATCATCATTTTCAATTCCTCGGTTGGCCAGAGACTAAGGTGATCGTAAGATTCTGGATTCTGGCGGCCTTGCTTTCACTTTTTACAATAGTCACTCTAAAGATAAGATAAGTAAGGACATAAATTATGGAGTATTATATTAAAAATAGCGTAAACGACATAACTTATATGTCCGAACTTACCCCGATAACTGCGAAAAAATACAGAATGGATTTTCGAAGCGTTTTGTTATCGGGGTTTAATTGGATTATCCCTTTTCGCAAAATGTATCAAAATTCTTTACAATAATT
>Ga0315280_10011245_pt1 | contig 11036 bp, 10 predicted proteins | sample YL17G06_40_MG_FD_203697 | JGI IMG/M metagenome (GOLD analysis project Ga0315280, IMG submission 203697) | Sediment microbial communities from Yellowstone Lake, YNP, Wyoming, USA - YL17G06_40 | ecosystem: Environmental > Aquatic > Freshwater > Lake > Sediment | place: USA: Wyoming | collected... | reverse complement strand
AATTCCTGGAATCACTTCAAAACCAATTTTCTCCCCTTCTGACAACCCCTCCTCACACCCTTCAATGGTATCATGATCAGTGATCGCAATCGCTTGAAGTCCTTTTGCCTTTGCGTATCTCACGATCTCTGATGGGCTTAACACCCCGTCAGAAGCGGTTGTATGAAGGTGGAGATCCACATATCCCATAGGCATTCTTTCAACCCCTTTTAGAAAGGAGGATCGAAGAATAATCATTTAGACTTAAATTTTATAAAAGATGGGCTACCCAAAGTCAACCCTTCGACTCTCCGGCCTGAAGTCTTGGGCGCCGTCAAAAGGGTCAAATTATAAACTATTGCTTTTCTCTCTACCATCAGTATGTGAAAGGTTTATTTTTAATTTCTCATATTTCGAAGGGAATATTTCAACCCTGGAGAATTTATTAACTTTTCCAACAAAATATGGAATAAATCCTATATGAATACAGTAATATTTACAGTTTAATTTATAACCATTTGAAAATAATAAACAATTTACATAAAAATAATGCTTGACAAAACTTGCTAATTTGAATATATTAGTATTAGGAAATGGATAAAACACTTTATATAGTTGTTGAATGTAGGGAGGCCCATTCGACCGGTTAGGGTTTTTGGTAAAAGAAAAATTGAATAAATCCACCCTTTCCATGGACTAAGAATGGAGAGGGTTTTTTGTTCTAAAAAGAAAGGGGCAAAATACTTGTGAAAAATAATAAGACAACAAACAAAAAAGGAGAGGATTTAACCCTTGAGCACGTTCAATCCTCATCCCTTTTTGCTGAAACCCCGACCTCTATTCCACCTATTCAATCCGCACCTTATGGAGAGAGTGAATCAGAGGAGACCATAGAGGATTTTGATCTTCAGGCGGAGGAGGAGGAATTAGTGGCCGAGGAAGGGGAAGAAATTTCAGTTGAGCCGGTTCCTCAGGAAGAAATCATTTTTCAGCCTCAGGATATCACATGGGAATATTTAAAAGGCCTTGAAAAGATATCCCTTCTTACTCCAGAGAAAGAGGTCGAATTGGCAAAAAGGATTAAGGAAGGCGAGCGTCAAGTCAAAATCCTCGAGACAAAGACCAATCGTCTTAAAGCCCAATTATATACCCCCACGAGTCCAAAAAATGGGGGTAAACGCACCCATACCAATACCCGGCAAGGATATAAACTAAATGGGAAGAATGGGAAAAATGGGAAAAAATCAAAATCCACTTCTTCAGAAATGAGGGAGAAAAATCTTCTTTATAAGAAGATGCTGGGCCAATATCAACAGGTCCTCCTCGAACTCCAACAGGCAAAGAATGAATTGACCCAGGCCAATCTGCGATTGGTCGTCAGTATCGCAAAACGATATGCCAATCGGGGGCTCTCTTTCCTGGATTTGATCCAGGAGGGGAATCTTGGTCTCATCCAGGCCATGGTCAAGTTCGATTATACCAAAGGCTTTAAATTCAGTACCTACGCTTCCTGGTGGATCAGGGCTGCCATTTTAAGAGCCTTCGCAGAGAAATCGAGAACCATTCGAATTCCCAACTATCTTTTTGAGATCAAAGGAAAGTTGATGAAATCCTTTAAGGATCAGGTAAAGAAGTTGGGTCGGGAGCCCACATCCCTGGAATTATCAAAGGATAGTGGAATTCCTTTACACGATGTGGAGAAGATTCTCAATCTCATTGAAGAACCGATTTCTCTGGATATGACGATTGGGGAAGAGGATAGCACTCTTGAAGACCTGATCCCTGATGACAAGAGCCTCTCGCCCAGCGATTCCTTACTGGAAAAAGATTTAACTCATCAAATCCAGAAGCTCTTGTCCGGCCTTTCTCCGAGAGAAGAAAAGATTCTCCGGCTCCGTTTTGGCATTGGAGAAGACGGGGAATGTACCCTTGAAGAAATCGGTAGGCAGTTCGGCCTCAGTCGAGAGAGAATTCGGCAAATCGAAGCGAAAGCCCTTGATCGATTGAGAGATCCCAAACGTTATAAGGAAATCAAAGAATATTTTGAGTGATTTTTTAAAAAGAAAATAAGAAAGGGGCATCCATGATTCCATGTGGAGTGCCCTTTTTTTATTCTTGATGAAGAGACTTAATCTTCCATCTGGATAGCCTCTGCCGGACAATTTTCAGCAGCTTCTTTACAGGACTCCAATAGATCCTCAGGAACCTCATCCACTTTGACGCGAACCTTATCATCATTCATTTCAAAGACCTCTGGGCAAGTCTCTGCACAAAGCCCACATCCGATACAGGTTTCCTCATCCACTGTCACTCTCATCAACCATCCTCCTTTCAACTTCCTTCCATTCATTATTCATAATCATTTTTTTAAATCAATCCATCCTCCTAAATTTGTGGTAGAGATATCCAAAAGCCGCGACCATCCCGACCAACATCAAAATGGAGACGATCGTCTCCACCGAATCTAAGTGAGTGGCTGCTTTTTCATAAGTGGCCCCGATCCACCAACCAAAAAAACCCAGGAAAAAGCATCGGAAGATCGAACCCAAAAAGGTATAAATCGTGAAGGGCTTGATAGGAATCCTGAGGAGGCCGGCAAAGATAGAAACCAAAGAGATGGGGAAGACTGGAATGGCCCGGGAGAGAAAGATGCTCAAGGCCTCTCTCTTCCCCTGAAATCGCTTCTCCAATCTTTCTATCTGATCCCAGTCCACATCCAAAAAACGCTGGAACCGTAAGACCAGGGCCTTACCTCCATAAAAACTGACCATATAGCCAATATAGGAACCCAGTGTCGAAGCAATGGCGCCGGGAAGGACGATGATCCATAGAATCTGAAGGAAGGCGTTGGGAATGGAAAGTCCGGGTAGAATGAGAATGGCCCCTGCCCCCATGATGATCAGTGGAGATGGGATAGGGATGATGATCTGCTCGATCATCACGCCGACGAAGACCGAGAGCTGGCCATGGGTCCTCATCAACTCCATAATCCACTGGGTAATCTCAGAGATCAAGGATGTCTCCACATTGCATACGTTTTGATTTGATAGAAGTCAAAGTAAATATTTCATATCCTTTAAGAAAAATTCCGTCAAGTCATTTCTTTGTTTTTTTGAGACATCTAAGACCAAATGGTGAGAGGAAAGGAACGTAGTTAAGGGGATCTGACCTTAACCTGCCCTCAGTCTTCCAGCTCTCTTCTGGTGAAGCGATAATTATTCCATTCCAACAGAATTCGCAAGTGTCATCGGTTTTTCCCCCGCTCAGCAATTATCCTCCAGTAACTTAACTATACAAAGGGTAACTTTAATTGCCTTTTCTGTCGAATTCTCCGAGTTCCCCTCACCCGCGCCGTCGCCAAAGCGGCCTGCCTGCACGAAGCGTTTCGGCAAAGGCAGGCTATGACGCGTCGGCGACTTCCCCTCTCCCCTGCCTACGCCGAGGCTTCGGCAGGCAAGCATCAAAGGAGGAGGGAAAGAAGGAAGTAATCATCTTCTTAAGGCGTTTTGCATCATAACCGAAATGAATTAATATCTCCTCGGTCGCCTTCACGAGCATCTCCTGATATTTTTTAACATCGTAAGTGTCGTCCGGCCCCACTAAAGGAAAAGGTCTCACTCGCTCCGCCTTATCCTTGCATTCGGCATCCTTGATCACATACCGGACCTTTTCTCCGGGATGAATCTCGATTCCAGCATCTTCCAGCTGTTGGGCAGCAAGAGCTGTGAGGCTATCCACTTTATAGGCATTGGGCTCCTTCGAAATCCTCTTCCCGATAACCAAATCCTCTTGCTTCGTCTGGCCGTCCTTCAACCTCAGGCTATATTCAAGGAGAAGGTCTAAAATCTCAGAAATCTTCGATCGAAAATCCTCTGTATTTTTTGTCCCTGACAAAACCTCGATCATACGAACCTGAGCCTCCTGAACCAAAGGAGGCATATCGCTTCGTCGAAACGCTAATCCCCTCGCCTTGATCTTTCCATTTTGGAAGAGCCCGAAATAACGGTTGGCCACCGGGCTTTCCGAATTCCCCTTTGAAGGGAGAAAAGCCATCCATCGATAAATTCCCTCCAGACTCATCGTGATCCCAGTGGCCTCGCTGATCTTCTGGCAGAGATCGAGAACCTCTTTCTCTCTCAGTCCTTTCTTACGGATCCAGAGGGAATCGGTAATGGCATGGAGAAGCTCGAACTCTTCCTCCTCACAGATCTCCTTGGCTTGAAGGAGGCTTTCCCTTCCAAAGGCAGTGACCGCTTCATGGGCCTCAATTCTTCCAAAGCGGGCATTTCGATAACCTAAATATCCGAAAGATGTAACAAGCATCCATTTGAGCGCCGTCTGCTTCCGGTTGTAGATTTCCTTTCTTTTACCTAGAAAATCGATTCCAAATCCCCCCAACCCCCCTTTTCCCTCCGGGCCAGGCTCCGCCCCGGAAGGGCTCATGCCCCGGAGGGAGGCCCTCTTGGGCCGGCGGCTAAAGGGGGGAGAGGGGGGATTATCTTCCCCTTCCCCTCCCCCTTCCCCTCCCCCTTCCCCTTCCGCTTTCCACCTTCCACCTTCCAATTCTTTAGCTTTCTTCTTGAACCACGCTCTTCTCGCTAAGATAGGCTTGAGCGTCTTGGGAACGATCCCTTCCCTCTTCTCACAGATCGTATAACCAGCCTCTGGGACTCTATGGTTCTTACAACATCCGCAGAGTACGGTCTCCGGAGAGATATTGTGGATTGCCATCATGGTGGGATACATCGAGGCGAAGTCAATCTCTGCCACATCTTCGAAGATCCCCAGCTTAGGTTGGAAGACAAGACCCCCTTTGTCTGCAACGAGCAGATCCCACGCCGTCTTGAATCGTTCCGGCTCCCCCTTTCTCCAGGGGATGAGGATGTCATCCTGAAAGGCTCGATCGAGCTGCATCGAGGTGATAGCTGTTCCCGGAGAAGTCCGCGCCATCCGTTGAACTGGAATTTTAGCCAATCGTGCCAGCTCGATCACTCCTTCCATCCCCGATTCTCCGTAGATGAAGGAGTTTCTACGATCGATATGCCATCTTCCAAAAAAGATATGAGCGGGGGCCCGATAATATGTTCTGCCATAGGAAAAGTAAGAGAGGCCTTTTGGATTTACAGGTCTCTTCAAAGGATGAGGCTCACGATCCCAGGGAATAGGGATTTTCCATCTCTTCTCTGCAGAAAAGAGAAGAGGTAAAAGAGAAGCATCTCCATCATCGCTCAGAATCACATCAGGATCGAAATGTTTGAGAAACTTCTCGATTTCTCCAACATCGATCGTCTCCATCTCCACCCGATACCCTTCACACTCCAAAATGAGGGACTGCCATTCGTGCCTAGCCTGCCCTGAACCGTTCTGGCCCCGCACCGTGCTGGTACAGGGCTGGTTCAGGGCGCGAAGTTCCATTACCCGAAGGTCAGGAATCTCTTCATTGTCCATCCACACAGACTCGGATGGATCAGGATAAATTTGGAAAATTCGATTTCCTTCAGCCTCAACAATACATCGGCCTGTCGGAAATATTTTTTTCCCATAAAGATAGGTCTGGGGCAAAGGGATGTCACAATTGTAGAAGGTAATCCTCTCTTCCCATTGAGGGAGAACTCGGGAAAGTTGAGCATAATGCTCCGAATCTATAACCTCGATCTCCATCACTTCAACTTCATCACCACTCCAGAGCTCCTTCTTTCTGGTCCACTGATATCCTACGGCCCGCCCCCCTTTCTGGAGAGTTTGAAACAGGGATAAAAGATCGTTTTTCTCTCCTTGGGCATAGAATCGAGGTCGGAAAGGATCTTCGAATCGGCGAAGACTTCCATCCTCCTCCTTGATCCATAGGATCATTGAGGACTCCAGGGGATAAAGATCGAAGAGCCGTCCTCTGATTTCCATGAGTTTACCCAAAAGCTCTGCAATTGCCCACGATAGGTTCGTCACGCTGTCTGTAGTAAGCGGACACGAGCGATGAGAATTATAATAATTCCCCTCCCACCAAGAGACTGTGTCGTCATGTCATTCTGAGGCGTCAGCCGAAGAATCTCGAATTTTTAACACGTTGCAATTATCAGATTCTTCGCTTCGTTCAGAATGACAATTGGCCGGTTTTAGGGATTGTGACACAGTCTCCAGGGGAGGGGAGAAGAAGGAGGGCTCACTCTTCTGTTCCTCCAGCGCTCTTATTTTCGATCTCAACTCGGCCAAGGCTTTCTCGTGCTCGAGGAGAATAGAGATCAGGATCGTCTCAAAAGGCCAGGGTCTCGAAGCATAAACCCCAGCTTGCACATGAAGCCTCGCCTCTTCAAAAAGCCGGTCGAGAAACTGCTGATCTTCTTTTCTCAGGCCTCTCCGAAACTTCCTCCATTCCTGAACTTCCTGTTCCAGAACCCTGCTAAAAGGAAGAACCGTTCTTCCCATAGATACCCCTCAATGCAAAATGCAAAATTTAAATTGCAAATTAAAAAATTTTCCTGTCTACCGACAGGGAGGAAAGATCTTCTCTTGTCAATTTGCATTTTTCATTTTGCAATTTTCAATTTTCAATGATGTTGAATGACAATCCTTTTTCCAAAACGACTTTTGGTTCTTGGTCTTCTAGAGATATCCTCCAGATCAGATTAGAAAATTGGAAGAGCCTTCTCATGAGATAGACTCGCTTGGAGTCAGAGAAGCCGGGGGGTTGGAATAGAAAAAAGGGAATTCCCGTCAAAGCCATTTCCTCTATCTTTCTCAGAGATCTTTCAAAGAGAGGTCGAACCTCTCTTTCAGATACATCCTCGTCCATAAATGGGGTGACTGGATCCAAAAGGATGACCCATCGGTTTCCCGGTTGGGCGGTCGCTCTCTCTTGCCTGAGCAAGTCGTTTAATCTCTCCCCGACCATGATGGCCATCTGGTAGCAAGTGAAGGCCCTTGCGATTCGAATTCTTTTGAGAAGTCTCTCCGGAGGAATCAATGCCTTTCTTGCGAAGGATGAGGCCATGTAAGGATCGAAACGATTGGCTCCGTCCAATACGATGACCTCTATCCCCTTGCCTGCCAGCCATCCCGCCACATAGGATGAAATCTCCCCTGCCCTCTCGCCCCAAAAAAGCACTTTTCTTGGAGAGATAGGTTGAGCGGGTAGACCGACCCGTGTCAGTTGAAACAAGATTTCATCGAACGAATTCTTCCTTAGGAAGATAGTTCGGAGTTCGGTAGGGAACGGTTTGGCTCCGCCCCCGAGGGGCTTCTGCCCCGGAGGGAAACCGTTCCCTACAGGAATTCGGAGATTAGAATCCATAGTCAGAGCCTTTTGATAAACCTTCAAGTTTTCGAAATCAAATCTCTCTTCATCCATGACTCCCTCCTTTCTTAGTCTGGAGTCCGAAGTTTTGTTTTTAGTTTTTGCTCCGAACTCATTACTCCGAACTATTATTTAAACTCTTCTGAACACCCCGATGACTTTTCCAAGAATTTGAACTTCTCCTGATCCCTCCTCAATCTGAATCGTCTCCCAGCGCTCGTTGTCTGGTTTCAATTCTATTTTTCTCCCCTTTTTGAAAAACCGCTTCACTGTCGCCTCTTCCCCCATTAAGGTCACCACTACATCCCCATTCTCTGCCGAAGGTTGGGACCGAACGACAACATAGTCATCAGGAAGGATATAGGGGGACATACTGTCACCCTTTACTTTCAGAAGGAAAACCTCTTTCCCTTTCACCCATTCCGTAGGAAGTGGAATCGTCCCTTCAACATGTTCTACGGCTAAGGTGGGTTTCCCTGCTGCCACCCTGCCCAAGATCGGAATCTCCCGACTCAATAGTCTCCCCTCTTTCCTTAGATGTTCCCCATACGGTCCAGCCCGCTGGTATGAACCATGCGATTCATACCCTTGAAAGACGAGAATCTCGAGGCCTCTGGACATCGAACCCCTCCGCTTCAAATAACCCTTTCTCTCCAATGCCTTGAGGTGGTCGAAGGCTGCCCGGGGATAGATATTGAAGTGCTCGCCGATCTCCCTTACCGAAGGGGGATAACCTTTCTCTTTAATAAATCCTCTGATAAAATTGAAGATCTCTTTCTGTCGGGACGTCAGTTCCATAATCCACCCTTTCAGTTCAAGGTTTTTATTTTTAAGTCTTTACTCCGAACTCTTGTACGGAACGGTTTCCCTCCGGGGCAGAAGCCCCTCGGGGGCGGAGCCAAACCGTTCCCTACCGAACTTGTGTTAATGATACTATACATTTGTTTAGTTGTCAAGAGAATTTTAGAATCCATCTCAAATTTTTATTGAACCTTGAGTTTGCCATTGTATTTCATTCAATTTTTGGGTTAAAATTACGCATTTGGCGAATGGTGGATTTAGCAATGTGGGAGCGTTTGAAGGAAGACGTCCGAACCATTAAAGAGAGAGATCCTGCTGCGAAAAACGCGGTGGAAATTTTTCTCTGCTATCCGGGTCTTCATGCAATCTGGCTCCACCGCATTGCCCATTTCCTCTACCAAAGGAGATGGTTTACGATTGCCCGCCTGGTTTCCCATTTTAGCCGGGGGTTCACGGGAATTGAAATCCATCCCGGTGCAAAAATCGGCAGACGACTCTTTATCGACCATGGAATGGGTGTGGTGATCGGAGAGACCACTAAGATCGGCGACGATTGCCTGATTTATAAAGGCGTTGTGCTGGGCGGCACCACACTTGAAAAAAAGAAACGCCACCCCACTCTGGGAAATCGTGTGATCATAGGCTCTAATTCCACTGTCTTAGGAGCCATCACCATTGGCGATGGGGCAAGAATTGGTTCTGGCTCTGTGGTGGTTAAGCCAATTCCAGCCGGTGCAACGGTTGTGGGTGTTCCGGGTCGCATTGTGGAATCCCTGACGCCAGAAAAGGAAGAACTCGATTTCGAACATGGAAATCTTCCAGACCCATTATCTGATATCATGAAGATGCTTCTCCAGCTTCACTCTAAATTGGAGGAAAGGGTCAAGCGGTTGGAGAATCAAGAGGGAAAAAACCGGTCCCGTTGAGGAATGGAACATGACAAAATATCCAAAATTTTTAATGGAACACTTTCAAAATCCAAGAAATGTGGGTGAAATCTCTGATCCGGATGGCGTTGGCACAGTGGGGAATGCCTCCTGCGGGGACATCATGCAGATGTTTATCAAAGTTAATGGCGGTAAGATTATTGAGGCAAAGTTCAAAACCTTTGGCTGTGGCGCAGCCATTGCCACTAGTTCTATTCTAACAGAGCGGATCAAAGGGGCCAACTTGGATGAAGCTTTGAAGATATCGGAAGAGACTTCCAAGGAAGTTCTCGCCCAATTGCCAAAAGAAAAAGTTCCTTGTTTCACTCTGGCCACAGATGCTTTAAAATTGGCAATCGAGGAGTACCGTTGCAAACGGACAGGGGTTCATGAAAAGGGCGGTTTTGATATAAGCAAGGTGTGAATTAAGGGATTGAAGGATGGAGGGATTTTAAATTCCTCAATTCCTGAATGCCTCAATGCTGAATCATTAAGGGAGGTAACGATGACAAAAGAGGAAAAGGTCGTCTTCCTCAAGAATCCAAATAGTGTTCTGGAGCAACTCATTAAAAACTTTATCAATGAGGCTCAACCAAATCGAAGAACCCAACTGGACCATGAAATTTACTGGGAAGAACCTCTGGTAGGATTCGCCTCAGGGATTGATCCCCTCTTTTTTGAATATAAAAGCATTATCGGCCCCTTCCATCTTACTCCAAGGGAAATCATCTCAGCAGCCCTCAAAGGGAGAGGGAGAGGCCTTCTCTTTACCGAAATTGAACAAATTAGCGTCATTTCATGGGTCCTTCCCGCTTCGGAAGATACTCGCAAAAGCAATCGCCAGGAGAAACAATTTCCATCCAAACTCTGGGCTTACACCCGAGATTTTGGGGAAGCCTGTAATAGCGCCCTCAAGAAACACGTCGTAACTTTTTTAGAAGATTTAGGACATGTTACTGTGGCGCCCACCCTCTCTCCAACATTCCAATATTCTCGGGATGAGAAGGTGGGCTGGGCCTCTCCCTGGTCTGAACGCCATATTGCCTATGCTTGTGGGCTCGGAACGTTCAGCCTCAATGATGGTCTCATCACTCCCAAAGGGATGGCTGTTCGATTCGGGAGTGTGGTCACCCTTCTTAAGTTGGCACCCAGCGAGAAGAAATACCACCACTATAGAGAAAACTGTCTGCAGTTTCGCGATGAAAAATGCGGAAAGTGCATTCCGAGATGTCCAGCCAGTGCGATTACAGAAAAAGGACATGACAAAGACAAATGTCAGGAATATATCAACTCTGAGGCTCTCAAATCGAAACGGTTAGAATACGGGCTCGAAAACCCTCCCCCTTCCTGCGGCCTCTGTCAAACCGACGTCCCCTGTGAGTTCGAAATCCCAAGACCAAACCTCATCGCTTAAATAAATTTAAAATAAAATAATTCTTGACTTCTCCCTGAAATCTATTTTATAAAACCCTTTAATATTAAAGGGGGGAACAAATAATTCTGTTCGCCCCTTTTTTATTTTGGGAAAGGAGGGAGAAAATGGCTTTAAATGAAATAGTTAGAATGCATGAGGACCTTGAAAACGCGCTCAAAAAACCTGAATCCGAGAGGTCATGGATTATGGTCATTGACACCAGAAAATGTGTCGGCGACCATGCCTGCGCTGTTTCCTGCATGGCGGAAAATGTATGCCCCCCAAAGACAGCCTACAGAAAGGTTTTTGAGACAGAGGTTAATAGTTTTCCTGAATTGGACAGATTTTTTATGCCTACAAACTGTCAGCACTGCGACAATCCCCCCTGCAAAAAGGCTGCGGATAAGTCGACAAAAGGCGCTATTGAAAAGAGAAAAGACGGTATCGTTGTATTTAACTATGCAAAGCTTGCTAAGAGCCCAAAGGCAAAAGAAGCTGCAAAAAAGGCATGTCCTTATTATGCGATAGTAGATGATAAGGCCGGTTTTTACACAGACGGAACGCCTGTTCTTGAGCCTTATGAGACGAGGGATTTTTATGAATACGACAAAAAATTAAATCGCAA
>Ga0315280_10011244_pt1 | contig 11037 bp, 9 predicted proteins | sample YL17G06_40_MG_FD_203697 | JGI IMG/M metagenome (GOLD analysis project Ga0315280, IMG submission 203697) | Sediment microbial communities from Yellowstone Lake, YNP, Wyoming, USA - YL17G06_40 | ecosystem: Environmental > Aquatic > Freshwater > Lake > Sediment | place: USA: Wyoming | collected... | reverse complement strand
GTAACCAAAGAGCCACCTATGATTATTTTGCCTTTGTGCTTCTCTTTGATTAAATCTCTATCAAGAACATCTTTTGGCGACCTGCTAACAACCTCTATCTCAGCGTAAACCTCACCACCAATGCCAAATATACCCTGAATGAATGTTGCCTGCGTCTCAATTTTCACACCCTCCTTCGGTATGACCTCCTTGACCCAGCCATCTACATAAGCATTTATCTGCACGGGGTTTGGTGGTTCTCTTATTATAACCTGACCTGTGATACCAGAAACTGACTCTATCTTGCCTTTTACGGGGCTTGAGCATTTTGATGTGAAGAGACCGAATATTGCCCTCTGCTGAGCGATAATCTCATTCTCTTCTACCTCATCGCCCTCCTTCTTTATCATAACAGAAGGCACATCCTCGGGAGGCAAACTCATCTTGTTTGCGACATTTACAGTTATAATATTACCGGGGAGAAATGTTCTTGCAACAATGTCGTTAGCCTTTACCTCATCGCCCTCCTTGACAATAACATCGCCTAATAAAGGCAGTTTCCTCTCCTTTATAACAACTGTCTCTTCAACAACTTTCAGACCTGGTGTATATGCCTGTGCCATATATTTTAAATTATTGTTGTTAAATTATCACAATACAACATCACTGTCAAGATAAAGTAGATATGTAGATATGATAATTTTATTGCAATATAAATATTTACCTTACATTCTTTATTCTCACCCACTCGTAAGCAGAGGAATATACCACAGTATTGACTATGTGGATTATTAATATGAAAAAATGTTAATATTTAATAATTTCACTAAATACTAGAATGTCCAACCTTCTCTTCTAAAAAACTGAAATAAATTAATACATTCAATTCCATATTGAGAACAAACATAAGGAATCTTTTTCCTATATCCTCGTTTAGTTGGGGACTCATCTGTTACCACAATATAAACATTATTTATTGTAATTAAAGAAGTACTCTCTTCTTCCTTTCTAGCTAATACAAGTCCAATAATAAAAGGATCTGCATCTGGTCTTTCTTTCTCATAATCTACAATATCTGGAAAATTTCTTACAACATCTTTTACTTTTTCAATTTGCTTAGCATTTAAATCAATAACAAATAAATCTTCATAATCTTTAATCCAAATTAAAATTTCTTCATCAAAAATTTCATTTATAACTTCTTTAGGAGTTATAACTCTATTTTTATTTATTAAATCAATAATATTACTCCATAAAGAAGGAAATATATCTATAGGGTATTCATCCTTAATTTTAATCCAAACACTTGAATCTATACAGTATATATCAATCATCTACCTCCTAAAATTAAAATCCAAAAATAAGAGATTCTAATTTTTCAATATGTTTTAATTTTATAGAGAGATAATCCAAAGAATCACTTAATGTTATTAATCCTTTATTCTTACTTTCAAGAATAAGTGATGTGAAAAAGGAACCATATTTTGTTAAGGGTTTTCTTGCAACAATACGATCATACCCTCTTTTGATTTCCTTTCTTTCTTCTGAAAACAATCTATCAATATTTCTATTAAATTGATTTCTTGATATAATTTCTAAATGTAATAAACGATATAAAATTACATATCTACTTACTTTATATTTTCTTGAAAGTTGTATTATTGAATTACTTAGCATATTTGAATTACTTTTTAATTTTCTTATTGCTTCATCATTTAATAAAAAACTTTTTGGAACCAAAAATGCTTCTGAAAAATTATTACAGAAAGACTCTATTTTTTCTTTATTAGATTTTCCTTCTTTTAAAATTTCTTCACTTGGAATACATATTCCTTCCTCACCAAGTAAGAAATGAGCATATTCATGAAAAATTGTAAAAATCCTTGCACCTATCCAATCATAAGAACTTAACCCAATTACAGGAAGTCCTTTTCCAAAAATAGAGAATCCTCTCAATTCTTCTAAAGGTATTTGAAATTGAAATACTAAAATATTAAATTTAGATAAAACATCTCTCCAATTTTTAAACGCTACATTCTCATCATTCCAATTTATTTGCTCATGAATATTAACATTGAACCTTTTTCTCTCAATAATTGCTATTTCTTCTGGATTATCATTTAAATTAATATTATTAGTTTCTAATTTAATCCCCAATCCAATTTCATCAACTAATTCGTACGCAATAGAACTAAGCCTTCTTGCTTTTCTAATAGCTAAATAAGTTTTTTTAGATAATGGTGCACTATCAATGTCAGGTAGAGTTCTAAAATCTTCAGGAATTGGTGGTTCTTTAGGAATTTCAGAAAGAAAGAAAACAGCTAATGGTCTCTTATAATATTTGGAAAGTTCTCTAAGAACTCCTAGAGTAGGTTTACTTTTTCCTGTTTCTAAATCATTTAAAAACTCAATTGGTTTTTTTATTTTATTAGAAACAGCTTCTTTTTTTATACCTACACTTTCTCTTGCCCATTTCAATATATAAGGGTTTATATCAACTTCAAAAATCTTAGGTGTCATAACATCCTCTCTATAAAATTATATTATCAGATTTTCTTATAAAATTAAATATTTAATAATTCAGACCAGCGGTTTCCTCTTATACAGTAAATCATCAACTGTAACGAGTGTTATATTAACATCCTGCCCGTTGTTCAGGCGGGTGCCCTCGTTCTTTAAGCGGGCAACCTCCTCTACCGCCCCCATGCCAAAACTGAAGGCGACGAGATAGCCCCTCTTATACTTAGCACGCCTGAGGGCTGTCTCAAAATTGTCAACCACATTCCTCCCAACATTCTCGCTCTGCTTTACCTGAATACCCGCCTCCTCACGGTATATGTCCCTCGGAACATATCCATCAAGACCCATATCGCCCACCTTCTTCCTTGAATGCCTTGCCGCCATCTCATTTATAACCCAGTTCTGAAACTCAAAGGGCTTCAACTTCTTTAACTCCCTGACGCTCATAGGCATTCCAACCACAATGTAGTCCTCATCAATCTTGGCACCTATGCGTCTCAACCTGTCATCAACCGTCTTTATCGCTGTCGGCGATATGTCTATGCCTATCCACCTCCTGCCAAGTTTGTGGGCAACTGCCATCGTCGTCCCACAACCACAGAATGCGTCAAGAACGAGGTCTCCAGGATTTGATGATGCCTTTATAATTCTCTCCAATAATTTTTCGGGCTTCTGTGTAGGATAACCAAGACGCTCTTTTCTAGAAATTTGCCCACCAGCTGGAATATCAATCCACCAATCTTCTGGAACTTTACCATACTTGTATTCTTCAATTTTTTTCTTACCTTTTTCTTTTCTACCCCCATATATTCCACCTTTACCTTCAATATGCTTTCTTCTTTTTATAAAACTCTCACTATATGGTATTTTAATAAGATCTATATTAAATATTCTGTAATCAGATTTTGAATATCTAAGAATAGTGTCATGTTTATCAGGAAAATCTTTTACTTTTTTTGAAGGTCCTTTATAACACCATACTAATTCATTTCTAAAGTTATTTCTTCCAAATATCTCATCGCACATAATTCTCAGGTGGGCGTTTGCGTGCCAGTCACAGTGTAAATAAAATGAGCCGGTCGGCTTTAAGACATCGTAGATAGATAGAACTCTCGGCTTCATCCACGATATATAGTGCTCAATTCCGCCCTCCCATCTATCCTCAAATGACCGCACCTCCGCCTCATCGCCCCAGACGACCTCATACTGCTTGTGCGTAAAAAATGGTGGGTCAATATAGACAAGGTCAACGCTCTCGTCAGGAAGTTTGACAAGTTCTTCAAGATTATCCCCGCATATTAACTTATTTATAAATTTATCATTCATATATCACCTCTTTTTTATACCCTCTCGTATGTGAGATTGCGCAATCTCCCCTACGGATTTTTTCCAAATATTTTTTATTAACAAATTTATCATTCAATTTTAATACCTATAATGCGATAATATGTCCTCTCATCTTCATATTATAATTAAATTGCTTTGACATTAAAAGGGAGATTGGAGGATTGAGATAATTCTTAATAATAAACTATATCTTTACAGTATATCTTTATCTCACCTCCTTTGCGTCATTTACCTTACTGTCTTATTAATGTAGCGGTGCAATTAATCTCACAAGTGCCAGATAAGCGTTTGAATTATAAATGACTTTTCTCATTTATCTGATAAATCAGACCGCTACAATTATATTCCATTAAGAATGACATTTATAAATATAATTTTCACTTGATAATATATGGACATTATCATTATATTGTATTTTATATTAAAATCTGTTTAAAGCATGTAGGGACAGATTATAATCTGTCTCTACCAGAAAGAATGTATGTTGAGAGACGAGGCATGCGGAAATCTCACAAAAACTGACAACGGGAGGGATGTTCACCTCTGCGGATGGGTGAGAAGAATAAGAAACCTCGGTGGCATTATTTTCATTGACCTGTGGGACAGAACTGGCACAGTTCAGGTGAAGTTTAACCCTGATGTTTCAAGAAAACTTGTAGATGAAGCAGAGAAACTCCGCCTTGAGTTCGTTGTGTTTGTGAAGGGCACTGTTTGTGAGAGACCCAAAGATGCGGTGAACCCGAAGATAACGACAGGTGAGATTGAGGTAGTTGCAACAGAACTGAAACTTCTTTCAAGGTGCTCACCACTTCCATTTATGATTGAGGGCGAGGAGCCAACAGAGGAGATGCGTCTCAGATATAGATACCTTGACCTGAGAAGACCTATTATGCAGAGAAATATAACATTAAGACACAGGGTGATAAAAGATATACGCGACTATCTTGATGAGGTTGGCTTTATTGAGATAGAGACGCCGATACTGATGAAGTCAACACCTGAGGGCGCCCGCGACTACCTTGTTCCAAGCAGAATATACAGGGGTAAGTTCTATGCTCTGCCACAGTCACCACAGATGTTCAAGCAACTTCTGATGATATCTGGCTTTGAACGATATTATCAGATTGCCCGCTGTTTTAGAGATGAAGACCTGAGAGCAGATAGACAGCCCGAGTTCACGCAACTTGACCTTGAGATGTCTTTCGTGAGCGAACAGGACATATTCACACTCACAGAGGGACTCCTTGGATATGTATTTGAAGATGTGCTTTCATTAAAGATTGACATTCCTTTCAGGGTGATGACTTATGAAGAAGCGATGACAAGGTATGGAACAGACAAGCCAGACCTTCGCTACTCTCTTGAACTTATAGATTTAACAGAGATAATCTCTGATGGGAGTGCAGATTTCATAAAGAAGATGAAGAGAGAAGGAGCAAGTTTCATAGCGATAGTTCATAGCATTGGCGAGAAGCCATCAAGGAAAGTTCTTGATGAGTATGAGGCAATTGCGAAGGGTTGCGGTGCTGGTGGACTTTTACAGTTCTATATTTTAGATGGCAAACCTCAGGGTGGTCTTAAAAAATTCTACACAGATAAGCAAATGACATTGTTAATTGAAAAGACATCTGCAAATGAGGGCGACATCATTCAGATAGTTGGTGATGAGAAAAAGAGAGCGCTTGAGATAATGGGAGCATATAGAAAGGCACTCGCAGAAAAATTAGGATTAACAAAGAACAACACAAATTTTAAATTTCTATGGGTAGTTGACTTTCCATTATTTGAACTCACTGAAAATGGTAAGATTGGTTCAGCGCATCACCCGTTTACTGCCCCGAGGGATGAGGACACTCACCTGCTTGACAAAGACCCGTTGTCTGTGATAGCAAGGCACTATGACATTGTCTGCAATGGTATTGAACTTGGGTCTGGTAGTATAAGAATAAGTGATGCCACGCTTCAGCGAAAGATATTGAGAATGCTTGGATATTCAGATAGAGAGATAGATAACAGATTCGGCTTCTTCTTGGAGGCGCTTGATTATGGATGCCCGCCACATGGTGGAATAGCGCCAGGTCTTGATAGGATTATTGCACTTATGGCAAGAGAAGGGAGCATAAAAGAGGTCATCGCCTTTCCAAAGACACTGAAGGGTGTATCGCTTATGTCTGGTGAACCATCAGAGGTAGGTGAAGGTCAACTAAAAGAACTGGGCATAGAGATAAAAGAAGAGGACATATAGTTAAATATTAGATAAATAAATTGTTAAAAATATTAAAAATAAGTTGTTGATAAATATTATTTTTTTCATAGAATTTTATAAAATAAGGAGGTGTGAAGGTGAAATCCATTGGAAAAACCGATGTTATTAATGAAATTGCTAAGAAGACAGGTAAGTCAAAGAAAGACAGCAAAGAGTTTTTAGACACTTTTATATGGTCGGTAAAGAACACATTAAAAAGGGGAACAAAAGTAACACTTACAGGTTTTGGTAGTTTCTATGTTGTGAGAACCAAGCAGAGACAAGGTAGAAATCCCCAGACAGGCAATACAATAACAATTCCAGCAAAGAAAGTTCCAAAATTTAGGGCAGGCGCTGAACTAAAAGAAGCGGTGAAATAATTAGTTCTCATTAGAGAATGTTGCATTTTTATGGGCACCATCATTTACGATGGTGCCTATGTTATTTAAATTCTAATTCTATTATCATATCACTCTTTGAGAAGCGAAAATCTCATTGAATTTAATCGTGTAGAGCGATATTTTTTTATTTAAAAATAGTTTACAATATGTTATAATATAATAAATCATAATGATATACTATATTTAATAAGTAATATTACCATTCGTAAAGATTTGAGAAATTTTTGAACTGCTAAAAAATAAATAAGAGGAGGAAAACTATGTCTGTATATACAACAAAAGAAGAGATAAGGTCTCATCTGCCCGCAATCACAATTGAGGTCGCATCAGACAGTTTACTTGATGAGATGATAGAAACAGCATCAGACATAATTGATGCAAACATCTCTTCTATTTATATCACACCTTTATCAGAACCATACGACGCAATAATCATACATATCGCAACCTTTCTTTCTATAACTCTAATTCTTTCGTCAATCTATACTGAAGAGTCAGAGACAGCCAAGCGACTTTTAGAGACAATAGGAAAGCAAGCATACGACCTTATTGAAAAAGTAAGGGAAGGTGTAATACCTCTCACAAAAGCAAACTTGAAGGATATGAAAAGGGTGAAATTGCACAGAGATGGACTTACGAGGTCTGATAAGGGAAAGAGTCAGTTTCATTTACCAAATGAAGCGGTTGAAGGTGGAGGTGAAGAATAATGAAATTGATTGGCAAGGGCATAATAATGGATATAACCACTGGTGAGCCATTTGGCGACTATGGCGAACTCCTAATAAGATTTGGAATTGAGACAATAACAATTCCAAGAGGCGATACCTATGGCTCATATATCATTCCAGTTGGCTCACAGGCATCAGGCAGAATTTCATGGTATGATATAAGTGAAAAAGAACTTGCCTCTCTTATTGGTGGTGATACTAAGGAGGGCTCAATCAGAAAGATTGACCACGAAGCACATACAATACCCTCAGAAAATCCGATAGTGACATTACAAAATGAAGATATAATGAATCATTCAGAGGTAGTAATAGGTAAGTCAGGTGATAGATTTAGAAGGGTAAGCGAGAATCCATCAAAAGGCGAATACAGAATAGACATGAATGTTCTCACATTTAATGAACAGAACTCAGGTGAGGAGGTATTCATCACATACTTTTACTATGATGGAAACTCAGGGACACAGATTGATTGTTCTCCTTGGACACTTCCTTCATATTTTGAACTTCTTGGAAGTTTGAAACTTTTAAGGGCGGGTCTTGGAATTGAAAAAGGGGATATTGTTATAAATGCAAAGAGATGCATAAGAACATCGCCACTTGAGGTAGGGGCACTTTCTGGTGAGTGTGGTCGTGTTGGTTTTGAATTCGCAATTGAAAATATCTCACCTGGCGACCTCACAATCAATTTCTCTTAATAAGAGGAGGCAGGTATGTCTGAAGAAATTATAGATGGATTTACAAGAAAGCACATTAAAAAAGGTGGTGTCCTACTTCCAATTCCAAATATCTTGGCTCTCTCAGCGCTAAAGAAACTGAGCAGGAAAGATAACATTTATGATGCAGAAAGGTTAATATTGACAGTTTGGATTCTTGAGAATCAGAACTCGGAGCGTCTATTTGACATTGATGATTTCATGCCAACAAAGGATGAACTCGCAAAAACTGCTATGAAGATTGACATTGAAAACATTGGGGATTACATCTCCTGTCTTGAGGAGATAGAGCACCTCCTCGGGGGAAAAAAATAGGCAGTGGATAACAGAGACACATCTGTCAGAACTTGTCGCATTTCTTCTCAGAAGATACCCTGCACTCACACTCAAAGAGATAATAACCGAACTGAATATCTTAAACATCACAGAACTCATAAACGCAGATATTCTGCTCACTGAAAGGTCAAGAGAGATTGCTGATTTCTTTTCCGATTAGTTGTAGAGGTGATATATGCCAAGAAAAAAGAATAGTAGTGATGATTTATATAATAGATTTAATGATGTTTTATCAAGATTAGAGGACAGGCAGAGTGCCTTCCTTGATAAGAGTTCAAACACATTCAATACAATTTACAGCAACATCACAGGTCTTGATAGTAATCTGAATAGAATTACAAGAAGGTTTGATGGCATCCTTACAAAGGCAATTGGTCATTCAGATATGCTACTTGCAAATTTCTCAGACCTTGCAGAGAGCGCAATAAATATTGCTACGAGAACTTTCAAATCAATACTTGAAAATGCCCTTAGTGGTCTTGGCGGTGGTGGTTTTCTTGGTTTCTTAGGTGGTCTTCTCTCATTCATACCATTCTTTCAGGAGGGTGGTGTAATCAGGGGAACAAAGAGGGGCATTCCAGCAATAGTAGGTGAGAAATACACAAGTGAGGTAATACTGCCACTTGAGAAACTTGAACATTTACTCTCCCAGAAGAAAGAGACCGAGAAAGGAAGTATAGTAATAAAAGAGGGTGACATTAATATAGAGATAAAGGGCACACTGACAGACAGAGAAACATTAAGAGAAGAAATCTTCAAATCCGCTACTCTTGGAAGAATGAACGCTATAGAAAGGGCTCTTGGCTGGCTTAAGATTGAAGGGGTAGAAAATGAAAGGTGAAACGCTGTCGGTTGAGAAGAACAGTTTAGTTGAGATATTTATATCCGGAAGGAAATATATATTAGACAAAAAATTGAATATCACAGGTGCTGTTACATCTATAAACCCATTCACCCTCTCTGTTGATGACCCGCTCACACCATCAACATCAACAATTCTCACAATTGAGATAACGGCAGATGCCAAGATAGAGAACACAAAAATATCAGACATCATTGAAAATGGTTTGTTAGATACAGTAGAGGTCTATTTATTTCACAATGGTTATAGAAAAATCATTTTTCATGGAACAATATCAAGCACTGAAAGAAAAAGAGAGTCCATCAAAGATAGAATATTACTCAGATTCACCGGTGGCTTAAAGAGTTATATAAAAGATGCAGGTAATTTACCACTACCCATACCACCCTATTCTCATCCAAAGAGGGATATTATTCCTTATATTTCAAAGGTGCTTGGTTTTGATGATAAACACACTATTGTTGATGACCCAGGCATAACTACAAATGAATCAGTTTGGTCTCTTATTGGCTATCCAAGAATTGACAACGAGATATACTTCAATCCTTCTGCATTAACACTTGATACAAAAAGAGATATTCTCTACATCGCCTGTGGTTCAAAAATCTTTTCTTTTAGTGAAGAAAATGGCTTCAGGGAGGTTGCAAGATTTACGAAGACATCTTCCTTTTATGAGGGTATAATCTGTCACCTTGAATATGACTGTAATAATGACATTATAAGAGGTGTAATTTCAAAACTAACAACAAGGCCAACATATATATTAACAGGTCTCAAAGGTGAGTTTTCTTTCAGCCCTCAATCATCCATCGCTGAGATTGATGCATCAAAATTGTTCTACCATTTTGACGAGATTTCGTATATCAGGTCATCTCTTATACGATGGACTGCTGGTAGTATTGATGGAGAGATTTCTGCTGAGGCAATCGGATGGGTAAATCCATATATATATGGTGATGATGCCAAGAAGTTCTTTGATGGGACAATAATCACAGCAGAGATGCCCGAGGGTGATTATTCATTTGAAAAGGGTTCTTATCAACTAAGGGTCAAAAAACATTCGCTCTTAAAAGAGGGCATGAGGGTTGGTTGTTATCTTATAGATGATATGAAGGACTTCTCGGACCTTGGCTTTATAAAGAATATTGAACATTGCGATGGCTATGACACAATCACATTTGACTACCCTACCAAATATAAATATAACGGCACTGACAGACAGGGCATTATCTTTGAGTTAAGGAGTCAAAATTTTTCAAATAATATATTCATTCCAAAGAAAATATTTGTTGATTTTGCATATCTCACATCACCATATCCGGAAAGTCCAGTATATGTATTCAGAAGACAGGGATATGTTGGAATGGAAGATGCTCTCATATCAACTATGATTGGCGAACTTCCAATGACACTTGATGTTGGCTTCTATGCCTTTATGTCTCAGACATCTTATGACTCTGAAATCAAGCATAACGCTAAAACATCACCTTTCTACCTTATTTTAAGAGATAGACGAAATAAATACTACAATCTCACAGGTGGTCTCAAACTTGTAAGTGAAAGACAACCGAATGGCGCAAATGGCGAGCCACTTGGTGGGGACTCACCCTACTGCATATTAACTCATAGCAAATATGGCGACCTATTCAAAACAGACGAAGATATGTATCCACTTTTATTAAACGATAATACAATAATTATTGGAGTAAATCATGTTATTAGGTCAGATAATACTGGTATATCTTCAATAAGATTAGCATCAAGTGTAATAAAGGTTGATATTGTAAAAGATGATAGGACTTATCAAATATACAGGCGAAATCTGTTTACAGACGATACTGGTAATATAGAATTCACGGGATGTCCAATCTTAGACCATAATAATTTATTAATACCTGCAAGAAGA
>Ga0315280_10011243_pt1 | contig 11037 bp, 16 predicted proteins | sample YL17G06_40_MG_FD_203697 | JGI IMG/M metagenome (GOLD analysis project Ga0315280, IMG submission 203697) | Sediment microbial communities from Yellowstone Lake, YNP, Wyoming, USA - YL17G06_40 | ecosystem: Environmental > Aquatic > Freshwater > Lake > Sediment | place: USA: Wyoming | collected... | reverse complement strand
AGGCAAGGAGGTGAGTGAGGGGAGACAGAAAACGATTGAAATAAAGGTCTACCTTGCCATACTCCATCAGGGCCAGCAGTGCACTTCCGATAATCAGGAGGGGCCAAGCGATTACAATAAATTCTCTTATTCGATACCAGGATTTCTTCAAGGTATTTTTCAAAGGCGGTAATTGGTAGGCAGGGATTTCCAAAATCAATCCAAGACTTCCTGGTTCTGGATAGAGGGTGGAAAGGATCTTCCCGGAAACGGCCACGACCAGAATGTTTAGAGCAAATATCATCAGCGCAGCATTAGGGCTAATGAAAAAAGCAACCAGGCCGAAAATGATCGTGATTCGAGCCGCACAGGGAATCATCGTCGTCAGAATGGAGACAATAAATCTGTGTTGAGGAAATTCCAAGATTCTTGTGGCCATCACAGCAGGGACACTGCATCCATATCCCAGAATAAACGGAATAATTGATTTACCATGGAGACCAATCTTGTGCATGAAGACATCCATGAGGAATGCCACTCTCGGCAGGTATCCAACGTCTTCCAGGATGGAAAGGCCGATGAGGAAGGGAACAAGGTAAGGGAGGACAATGGCGATTCCACCCGCAATTCCCTGTAGAACTCCTCTGGAAAGGAATAGGGCTAAACTTCCTTTCCCAAAAAAATCTTCAAGACCTCCTATCCAATAGTCAAAGAGCTCCATCAGGGGCTCTTCAATATATCCGCCAATTCCAAAGATGAAATTGAAAAAACCATAGAAGACACCCACCAGAATTAAATAGCCGAAGAATTTATGCATCACCCAGTTATCAATAGTGATCCGGATGTCCCTCTTGGGAGGATGGATAACAGTGGAGACCTTCTCAAATAAATTCATGGCCAAGGCATGACGCTCAGAGGATATCACTTCATCCGATGGGCTGCCATGAATCTGCTCCAACTTTTCCTGAAGGGGCCTTATTCGATTGGTAGCGTTACTATTTCGCTTTGTTTCATTAATGAAGAACTCATCATTTTCAAGGAGTTTTATGGAAAGAAACCGAGTGGGAACCTTTTCTTTTACTGGCCATTCAGAGTTGAGTATGGAGTCCAATTGACTTACGATTTCTTCAATGTCTTTGCTGAATTTTGGGGTTTTCCCTATCCTCTTTTCCTCCCGGACCCTTAAAACATCAATAAATAGCTCTTTCAGCCCTTTTCCAGTTGTGGCGATGGTGGGAATAACCGGGACTCCGAGAAGGTTGGAGAGTTTTTGGGCATCAATCTGGATTCCTTTCCTCTGGGCCTCATCCATCATATTCAGGCAGAGGATCATGGGAACTTCCAGCTCCAGAAGTTGAAGTGTCAGTTCCAGACTCCGGCAAAGCAGAGAGGCATCGATGACATTAATGATCACATCGACTTCTCCGGAAAGGAGGCGCCTTCTTGCTTCCAGTTCCGCCGGATCCCCAGAAGTCAGTGAATAGGTTCCTGGAAGATCGATACAATTACAGGTATAGCCCTCGATATGGGTTTTCGTTTCGGTATATTTAACGGTCGTTCCAGGAAAGTTGGAAGTGATCGCTTTATATCCAGCGATATTGTTGAATATGGTGCTTTTGCCACAGTTTGGTTGGCCAGCCAGAGCAATTTTCATTCCACTTCCTCCACAATGATTCGGGAGGCAATCCCCCTTCCAAGAGCCACCTGACTACCATGCACCTCAAGCAGTATAGGACCTCGGAGTGCCCCATACCTCAACATCGTTATCGTATCACCAGGATGAATGCCCATTTGTGAAAGCCGCTGTCTTATCCTCTGACCTCCCTGAATATCAATCACTTTTGCTTTTTTGTTCTCATAAATTTGATCAAGAGTTGTTTGCACTGGGCTTCTACTCATCTGTTCTTCCAAATTCAGATTGTTCATTTCATTGAGCGGATTTCTTCAGTCAGTGTTTTGCAGAGGATTACGTCCTCCTTTGGAGTTTCGCCACAGACACCTATCGCTCCGACCACTCTGTCCCTGTGCCAGATGGGTAGGCCTCCTGGAATGGTGGTCAGGCGTTCGTTCCAATTTTGGACATTAAACCCATATCCTGAAACTTTGGGGTCACCAAATTGAGAAACCTCAGAACTGGGTATTCTGAACGTAGCGGCTGTCCATGCTTTGTCTCGAGCGATTTCTGCAGTGGGGATGGGAGACCCATCCATACGGTGGAGAGCCACTAACCAACCGTTATCGTCCACGATAGCGATGCTGCAGGATCTGCCCATCTCTTTCGCCTTCTTAATGCCTGTTTGCAGTAGTTTTTTGGCCATCTCTAAATTCATCATCGCGGAAAATCTCCTTCTTTATTCATAGAGAGCAGTGACGCCTGCTTGGCTGACTGAGGTATCACTGATGTCCCCTACACCTGAGGGAACACCGCTGCAGCCAATGGCGCCAATGACCTCGTTTTCTTCATTGGTGATCGGAATACCCCCCGGGATGAAGCAGAGCCTTCCCTTTCCTCTTCCGATCATTCCCATGGCATGATCGCCTATTAACTTTCCCATATTGCGAGGGTCGAGCCAGCGGGAACCCATCAGGGTGGGCATTTTGAAGGCAACGGCAGTCCATGCTTTCTCAATAGCAATATCGGTCGTAGCCATTGCTGCTCCATCCATGCGGTGAACAGCAATGACTGCGCCCGCTTTGTCTACAACGGCAATGCTGCATGAGAAGCCAGCAATATCCTTGGCCCATCTCTCAGCAGCCTCCAGCATCTTCAGTGCAAGCTCTAAGGTCAACTCTTCCATATAAGGCGCTCCTATTCCAAGAGATCATCGGTGGCAACGACGTCGGCACCGCTGTTCAGTAAGTTAGGCAAAATGACCTGGCCAACCCTTACCGGGGGCTTTGCCTTCACCCGGGCTATGGCGAGGGTTGCCTCTTTTAGTTTCGATTTCAATATAGGCCGATTTGTCCTTACCGGAAGAAGGGGTTTGGCACTCTTCTCGGTGAGGATCGTGGCAGTGAAGATTCGAACTGGGCTTCGGTATTCTTCCACCACATATTGGCGCCCTTCTTTGCATTTATAACCTGTAATCTTCACCACGTCTCCATGATGGTCGATCCTGAGTGTGGTCCTACAACCGAGAGGACAACCGACACAAATGACCTTTTCTTCAACCATCTTGCTTATCTCCTTCTCTCGCACTCAATGATTAATTCAGCCGCTTCTTCTTTCAGCTGGCTCAACTGACTATAGGAAAGATCCATTCTGAGCATCTCGCCGGGCTTGACTACCCTGAGCGACTGCACAAGAATATCCCCTGCCTTTAGTTGAACATTCTCTTCCATATCTTTTACCCTCACATACAGGGTGACGTCGTTTTGAGTGCTGATGGCCTGAGGAACAACGTAGCGGATATTTCTCCCGGGCTTGAGGATAATTTTTCTTTCTTTCTCGAGTCTTCCTTTTTGAGCGAACTTGGCGGCCCAGGCTCCCGCTATCTCCGCTTCCCAGGAAACGTTATCCACCAAGTCGTGAACATGAACTACATTGCCACCGGCAAAGATTCCTGGGATAGTCGTTTCCCTCCAATGATCCACAACGGGGCCTCCGGTCAAGGGGTCGAGCTCCACTCCGGCCATGAGAGAGAGCTCATTTTCCGGGATTAAACCCACCGACAAGAGTAACGTATCGCATTCGATCACTTGCTCGGTGCCGTTGATGGGTTTCTTATCTTTACCCACCTTTGCAATCGTGACCGCTTCCACACGCTGTTCACCATTGATCTGTGTGACCGTATGTTCAAGAAGAAGAGGGATACGGAAATCATGGAGACACTGGACCTCATTTCTGGTTAAACCCCCGACATAAGGAAGGATCTCCACAACTGCTTTCACCTCAACACCTTCGAGAGTAAGACGGCGAGCCATGATCATGCCGATATCTCCGGAGCCTAAGATCACGACCCTTTTCCCTGGCACGAATCCTTCAACATTGACGAGCCTTTGGGCAGCCCCGGCCGTAAAGACCCCTGCGGGCCGGGTGCCGGGGACATTCAATTGGCCCCGGCTGCGTTCCCGACAACCCATCGCCAGCACGATCGACTTGGACCGCAGGTTAAGAGGGCCTTCCCGATTGTTCATCGCAGTAATCTGTCGATCAGCGGATATCCGAGTTACCATAGTTTCCAGCAGCACCTCAATCCCTGAATCTCTGACCTTCTCCGCAAATCGGTGACCATATTCCGGTCCGGTCAGATCTTGCCCGAAGTAGAATAAGCCGAAGCCGTTGTGAACGCACTGGTGCAGTAGCCCACCGAGCTGCTCCTGGCGTTCCAGGATGAGGACATGCTCCGCACCTTCTTCCTTGGCTTTGATCGCAGCCGCCATTCCCGCAGGGCCAGAACCGATGACCGCAACGTCGATCTCTGAGTATTTCATATCTGTACCTCAATTAATTCTTTTGACTTATGTAGCAGCAAACGGGATTCCCGGCCTTTCTTTGTGATTTTTTCCTCCGGCAGGCCGAGTTCCCGGGCCAATATCTTGACGACACGAGGAGTACAGAAACCACCTTGGCATCGTCCCATCCCAGCTCTGGTTCTGAATTTAATCCCATCGAGAGTCGTAGCACCTCTGCGGACTGCCTCAACGATTTCTCCCTCCGTCACTGTTTCGCAGCGACAGACCACGTGACCATATCGGCTGTCCTTGGCGATCAATTCCTTTTGTTGCTCCTCAGAAAGCTTGTTGAAAACAGGTGGGGCTTTTCTGAAAGGGTTGAAACTTCGATTTGCTTCCAACGTTAAACCTTCTCGCCGAAGCAATTCTGCCACTTCTCGGGCAGTGGCTGGAGCAGCGCTCACTCCCGGATAACCAATGCAGAGACTTATGAATCGAGGCACCTTTCGAGAAGATTGAACTACGCACTCATGCCAACCGACTTCCCAGTTTCTGAACATAAGGAACCCGGCAAAGGAATGAATGATTTCCCTTTCAGAAAGGTCGGGAATGATTTTTCGGACATTCTGTATGCCGATTTGAGCTATTCTTCTGGTCGTGGAGTAATCTCCTCGCCGGGCTGGTTGCATCGTCGTGCCGAAGAAGAGGTTGCCGTGCACGCTGGGCGTTAGGATGTTCATCTGACCGGGCACATCCGGCCGCATATGGATTTCATGTTTTATGAAGTCCCCTAAGTTTTTGTCAAGTATCCCTACATATCCCTTGATAGGGTATAGAACAAAATCATCAGCATTCACCAATCGGGCTATCTTGTCCACTGAGGTGCCGGCGGCGTTGACGATGAAGCGGCATTTAATCGAGCCGCGATTCGTCTCAACTTCGAACTCATTCACTTTCTGGGAGATATTCACAACCTCAGTCTCCCGCATCACTTTAACCCCGTTCTGGCCGGCATTTTCTACGAGGGCGATCGTAAGTCTTACTGGATCAACAATGGCAATGTTCGGATCGTACAGCGCCCCGATGGCCTGCCGGGTAACATGGGGTTCCATCTGTCTGAGTGTTTCCTGATCTAAGAACTTATGGCTGCTGATGCCGATCTTTTCCGCCCTCGACTTCAACTTTTGGAATTTGCCCAACTCCTCATTGTTACGGATGAGGGCGAGTTCTCCTACCCGTTTGAAGGGAACATCAAGCTCCTGACAGAGAGGCTCCATCAAAGGCATGCTGTCCCAGGCGAGTTTGCTGCGGTGGTATTCGGGACGAAACTCCAGGGTATCTGCCCCCTGGCAGACGATACACATATTGGTCTTGGTGCTACCCCAGCCGAAGTCGGCCTCCTTCTCAACAAGGACAACATCTACCTTATGTCGGGAAAGTTCCCTGGCGACGACTACTCCTAAGACGCCCCCTCCGATAATCAAAACTTCTGTCTCCATCTGGCCCATTTTAGTCGCCTCTGATCAATAATTATGACTTTTAGACCAAAACCTTCCTAACCCTGCCTGCAATGCTTTCCCTCAATATGGCCGACCTCCTCCTGAAGGATGCAAAGGGCCTCTTCCACCGCTTTCACCCGTTCTTTCACATTCTGAAGGTCTCTTGCCTCAATATTATCTATCCAGGTCGCTTGCATATCTCTTTCTGCCTCCTTGATTGATTCTGCAAGAGCCAAGATCTTTTCTGAAAGCTCTGAAAGTTTCTTAAGGTGATCCTTTTTCTCTCCCATAAGTTTCTCCTTAGGTAAGATCATTAAGAGGATTTGAAGCCTCCAACAGCCGTTCGATCTCTTTTGGCGAATCCATCCCCAGGGCCTTGTTAGCAATAAGAGAGGCTTGTTCTTTCATTACGAGCCTTGAAATTTCCTTTATCTCCAGTATCGAAACTGGGGCCACGCTGAATTCTCTGAGACCTAGACCAAACAATAAAGGAAAGTAAGCCGGATCTCCAGCCATCTCCCCGCAGATGGAGACACTTTTATTATTGGCGCTTCCGGCTTCGACGACATTTTTGATGAGCCATAGAATGGAAGGATCGAGGGGTTGATAAAGGTAACTCACTAAATCATTATCCCGGTCCACGGCCAGAGTGAATTGAACCAGATCATTCGTCCCGATGCTTACAAAATCAATCTCTCTCATCAGTTTCTTTGCCATGATAGCCAGAGATGGAATTTCGATCATTACCCCAATAGGAAGCTGTTTATCGAAATCCTCTTTTTGACTCCTCAATTCTTCCTCAACTTCTTTAACCACCCCCTTGAGCTGTTTAACCTCTTCAATGCTTGAAACCATGGGAAATATGATCTTCACCTTCCCATAAACGCTAGCCCTGAATATGGCCCTGAGCTGGATTTTCAACATTTCTTTCTCTTTCAAAAAAGCCCTTGTGGAACGGTACCCTAAAAACGGGTTCCTTTCCGGGCGAAGGGATACCAGAAACTTATCTCCCCCAAAATCAAGGGTTCGAATGGTCACCTCTTTCGGATTCATCCTCTCGGCAACTTTCCTGTAAATTTCGAATTGTTCTTCTTCGGAGAGAAAATGATCCCCGATAATGAAAGGAAGTTCCGTCCTGAAGAGTCCTACCCCGTCTGCTTGATAATGGATAGCAAACTCCAAATCCATCATGTTCCCGATATTAGCCATCAGTTTGAAACGAAGGCCATCCAGGGTCTCTGCCGGAGAGGTAATCAGCGCCTCCAGATTTTTCCGATGGGCTTCAATCTTCTCCTGATTCCTTCGGTATTCTTGGATCACTTCCTCCGGAGGGTTAATCACGACAAAACCCAGATTTCCATCCACAATTAAAAAATCCCCCCTCTCGATGCGAGACAGAACCCCTTCAATTCCTAAAACCGCCGGGATTCCCATAGAGCGTGCAAGAATGGCCGCATGGGATTCTTTTCCACCTTGTTCCGTAATAAACGCCAATACCCGATCTCTTTTGAATTGAACCGTATCCTTGGGTGTTAATTCAATCCCAGCGATGATCACGGCTTCATCAAAAGGGCAATCAAACTCCCGGGGTCCCATCAGAGATTCCAGGAGTCTTTTTCCAATATCCCGAATGTCCACGATACGTTCTCTCAAGTAAGAATCTTCCATTTTTAAGAAGATTTCCTCATATTTCAGTATCTGGGATGAAACAGCTGCCGCCCCATTCATTTTTTGGGTTGCTATCTTTTCGAAAACCTCTGATAAAAAATGTGAATCTTCTAAGATGGAAAGGTGGGTCGAGAAGATTTCGGCATCTCCATATCCCCCGTATCCCAGCTGCCTTCTGATATTGTCATGGTCCCTCCGGATTGCTTCTTCAACTTCTTCTATTGCTTTTTTAAGTCTCTGAATCTCAAAACCAATTTGATGATCCTCAATGGTATAAGTGGGGACATGAGAAAAAATATCTTTATGGATGCAAACCTTTCCCATGGCCACTCCTGGAGAGGCCGCAATCCCCTTCATCAGTTTTTCACCCAATTTGGGTTTCTTAAATATTTCCTCTGTCATTTGACTGCCCTTTCATCTCATGTTTTCAAAAGCAATTTTTTTCTTGTAAGCTCTTCTTCTTTTTCCTCCAGTAATTGAACGATCTCATACTTGACAGAATGGGGAGGAATCCTCTTTTTGATGTCTTTAATTTCCTTCTCGAGCTCTTCGATTTCTTTCAAAAGTTTATTCTTCTCCTTCTCCAAATCCACGGGATTGGATTTTTTCATCTCGACCTAATCTTCTTTTCTTCTATTGCTTTCTCTAATTTCTAAATTATTATCATTTCCTCGGACCTTTTCATCATCTCCCTCACAAAGGTCTCGCCGAAAGCCTCTTTCAGCATATCGATACATTCCTCATCTCCTGAGAGATCTTTACAAACCACCGGCACGACTTCTTGTAAAAACTTAATTTTTTCTTCTTTCGATAATTTTTGAACCACTTTCTTCATTTCTCCAGTATCTATGGGCATAACCTCCTTCTCCGGGTCCCAGATCACCAAAATGACAGCCCCCTTCGACGACGTAAATGGGCCGTGAGTCTCGTGTTTGGGAATCAACCTATAAGTCCCTACCCTGTAAATTTTCCCTTCACTTTCATACTCACCTTCCAGAACAAAATGTTGTTCCAAAGTGGTATGGGAATGCCCTTCCATTTTAAACCCTTTTCTTATTTTGCGTAAAAAAGTCTTCCCTTCTCCTGGTCCTCCCTCTCTGAGGATCTTGATTTTGGTCCCCTCCGGATACCCTGGGGCATCCGTCCATTTCATCTTTTCATAATTAATCGTTATCTCTTCCATAGGATTTTCCCCCTTTCTTTAAAAATAATTAAAAAAACGACTCTCCAAACTTCATCTTGGTATTCCAGTCCCTTTCTTCAAATCCAGGGCCCTGCTTCCTTTTGCCCTTATTTTGGGTTTTATCACCTCCAACAAAAACCGGATGGCCTCCTCCTTATCTTTATCCATAAAGATAGCCTCCAGACGCATCAGCTCTTCTTCATTAAAACTCAGTGTCGTCATTTCCATAGGTCAACCTCCACCTATTTGAGGGGTTCTTCTATCAGCGCCTTTAACTTGTTCTTAGAAACAGCCCCTACAACCTGGTTAACTGCCTTTCCTCCTTTGAAAAGAATAAGAGTCGGAATTCCCCTGATCCCATAGGTAGAAGGGGTCTGGGGATTTTCATCTACATTCATTTTTTCCACCTTTATCTTCCCGCTGTATTCTTTAGCCAATTCCTCAACGGCCGGTGCAATAGATAGACAGGGCCCACACCAGGGCGCCCAGAAGTCCACCAGAACAGGCAGATCGGATTGGAGGACCTCCTCATTAAATTTTCCATCGGTCACGTGAAATAGAATTTCTTTTTCCATACCACTATCCCTCCTTTATGCGAAGTGTTTAATCGATACCCGTACGACCAAAAAAACACCCAAGGGATTCTTTCTGAAAGATAAGATTCTCTCGATCTCTCCGAGCCATTGTTGAAGGCTTAAGGAGAAGACGAGAACACTCCCCCACCTCATATTAATCATTAGCCATCATCTCGACCGCCTAACCAAGGAATCAGCAGGAGACTTTCCCTAAAAGGGATAATTGGAATCCTTTCATCCATGGATGTTCCGTGTAATCGATGAAGAGGTTTCCATATGATCGAATTGTATCTGCCACTTCGGAAGCCATGATAAAAGAGAAACCTTTCACTTCGATTTTTTCATCATTTGCTTTTGGCTCATCCAGAGCCAGACCCATCTTGGGGCCCCCTCAACCTACACCACTTATAAAAACACGAAACAAATTCTTTTGGGTACCCTGATGAGACCCCTTTAATTCTTCAATAGCACTTTTTGAAATGAGGATCATCTTTTAGACTCCTTTCGATACTTTTGTATTTTCTCTAATGATGGGCATACTTCCCAGGCCTCACATCGCGACCTCCGTAGGGTTGCCCAACCTAGTTCAGCAGGCACGGGATTTCTCCTTTCTAAAATCCTTTTCTCAGCATCCGCGCATAATAGGAGCCGGTAGTATAAAGAGCAGCGCATGGGTTGTGACTAAGGAGGCGATCCTTTGCCACGAGTACGGTACAATAGGCTTTGGAGTATTTCAGGAAAAGAGAGTCGTGTCCTACGCAAAGACCAACTAGAATGTTGAAATCGGTCTTCTCTGCGTTGAGGATCATTCCCTGAGCAATTGGGCTGCACATCGACTCAAACTCACCGACGCGAATCTTCTCCTCATCTTTTATGCCAATCTGCTCTTTTGGAGTCCCACCTGCTTTGCAGGTGACAGAGATAACTTCAAATCCTTGGGCTTCAAGGATCTGAGTGAGGGACAAAGCTTCACTATGCAGCCCGCCACAAAAGGCGATTCCTAGCTTCCTGTAGCCCATCTTTTGAGCAAATTCACAAATCTCCTGGACGCGTGGTTTCGTGGGATGCAGCACATAGGGCTTGGTGCCCCGATGGATGTAACACTCCGCTTCCTGGACGGAAGCATCATGGGCAAATTTTAGGATGTCCGGCTTAATAAATTCTTCGTTGGCTTTTGCTATCGATTCCTTCCGATGGAGGGTTGGGCAGAAGGTTGGTCCTCGCCCCTCTGGCGAGAGGCAGATTTTGTCTTTAACAGAACATTTGGCGCATTCAGTTTTCTCGGATGCCATATCGTCCTCCTTCCGTTAAAATAGAATGTAAAAGATCTTTTCTCCTTTCTTAGTTGCCTTAAGGATTTCCATGTGTCTTAGCACCGCAAACTCTCTTCTCAACTCTCCCTCGGTTAGATTAAGATTCTCGACCATTTCCTCTATGGTAGCCTCGCCTCTTCCCTTGATGTAATTAACGATATTGAGTTGCAAGTGTGTTAGTGTGGAGAGTTTATCTTTCCCCTTCAGGAAGGTTTGAGCCGAATGAACGGCCCATGGATCACAGGCTTTCGGGGGAGATAAAATATCCATATAACAATCTTCACAAAATACTTTACCCTGGTGTTCGTAACATTCGTGTTTTTCTAATGTTTTCCCGCATTTCGAGCACTGGAAAGGCATGTTTCCTTGCATAGAAAACTCCCCATGTCATTCGTCTACAGCAGACCCTTCTCCTTTAGTAGGGG
>Ga0315280_10011242_pt1 | contig 11037 bp, 3 predicted proteins | sample YL17G06_40_MG_FD_203697 | JGI IMG/M metagenome (GOLD analysis project Ga0315280, IMG submission 203697) | Sediment microbial communities from Yellowstone Lake, YNP, Wyoming, USA - YL17G06_40 | ecosystem: Environmental > Aquatic > Freshwater > Lake > Sediment | place: USA: Wyoming | collected... | reverse complement strand
CTCCTCGGGTATCCACATGTAGCGTTCGGTGTAGATCGTGTCGTAGTGAATCCAGGAGGTGGGCGGCGACGAGGCAGAGCCGGCGCGGAATGCTTCCGGATGCCGCAGCACCGTCATCAGCGCCGAGTAACCGCCGTACGAAGTGCCGTAGATGCCCACGCGTTCCTTGTCGAAATACGGCCGCGACCACAGCGCCTTCACGCCTTCCGCCATGTCGTCCATCTCGGTCTGACCGAGCTTCAGGTAGATGCTGTCCAGCACCCGTTTTCCCAGTCCCGGCACCGCGCGCGAATCGAGGTTGACGATCAGGAAACCGTACTCGGCGGTTGCGTTGGGCGCAACGAACGCCTCGCGCGCGGTGTTGCTGGCCGACGCGGGTCCGCCGTACACCGACACGAGGGCCGGGTACCTCCTGCTCGGATCGAAGTTCGAGGGGAACGAGATGATGCCGCGCAGCGTCGTCTTTCCGTCGGCGGCCTTGTAGGTGAACATCTCCGCCTTGCGGAAGCCGAGACCGGTGAACTTGGACAGGTCGCTCGAGGCCAGCTCGCTCACCACCTTGCCGTTCGACGCATCAACGAGGCGCGTCGCTGGCGGAATGTTGTGTGTCTGGTACACGTCCACGAAGTACCTGTCGTCGCTCGAGATTCCGCAGCCGCCGCCGCCGGGCCCGCCCGGCATCATTCCGCCGCGCCCACCCCCGCGCGGCATGCAGCTGCCCACCGAATGGTTGAACGCCGGGTCGGTCAGGCGCGTGTCGCCCTTGCCGTCCAGGCCGACGCGGTGCAGCTGCAGCTTCAGGTAGTTGTCGCCGTCGCGCGCAGTCACGAACACCACGCCCTTGTCCTCGTCCACCTTCACCAGGCTCGCTGCCTCGAACGTGCCGTAGCTGGTAATCGGGTTGAGGAGCTTGCCGCTCAGATCGTAGAGATAGAAGTTCTTCCAGCCGGTACGCTCCGACTCCCAGATGAATCGGCGGCCGTCCTTCAGGAAGATCGTGGTCGGGTTGTTTTCGACCCAGCCCGACGGCCACTCGTCACGGACGACCACGCGGACGGCGCCGGTGTCCGGATTGGCGGCCGCGAGTTCCAGGACGTTCTGCCGGCGGTTCGTGCGGTTGAAGAGAAGCTCTGTGCCGTCGGGCGACCACTGCACGTGATAGACGTAATGCCCGACGACGTCGTTCGTAAACCTCTTGCCGGTGCGGACGTCGATTCTGACCGACTTCTTCGTGGCGACGTCGTAGACGAACAGATCCACGATCGGATTCGGCTGCCCGGGCTTCGGGTACGCCTCGGTGTCGTCGCGGCTGTAGAGCTTTGTCTGGTCGAGCTGGAGGTGATAAAGGGGAACGTCCTTCTCGTCGAAGCGGTAATAGGCGACCTTCCGGCTGTCAGGTGACCACCACATCGCCGTTGTCTGCGACAGTTCCTCGCCGTACACCCAGCTCGCCGTCCCGTTCTTGACGCGGATCTTCGGATCCGGGCTGCCGTCGGTGGTGATGGCGATCCGGTTGCTGCCATCGGCGGCGCTCAGATACAGGTTCTGATCGTCCCTGTTGTATGACGCCTTGAGCTTGCCATCCGGCGACGTCGCTTCCGCGAACTGGCGTCCGCGTTCCGGTGCCGCCGTCGCCTGCCCGCGAGATGGTGGCGTCTGTCCCCGTCCCTGCTGAGCCTGCTGGTCCTGGCCTTGCCCGGGCGGCGTGCCCCTCCCTGCTGTGGGCGGCATTCCGCCGCGCCCGCGCCCGCGCCCTCCCGCCGGGGCCTCTGGTGCGTCGCCGACGACGACGGCCTGGCGCGTGGCGAGGTCGTAGCTGTAGCGCTTGCCGTCCCTCGCGTACTCGAACGCCTTCGCGTCGTCTTTCCAGGTGACGCTCAGCGCGCCACTCTTCACGACACCCGCCTGGATCTGCGGGGACATCTTCTGGTACTGCTCGTAGCCCGGCATCGTCTTCAGGCGATCCTGGCCGGCGATGGTGACCGAGAGCGCGACCAGCAGGGCGAGGACGCCCAGGGCAGGACGCAGAGCGACGATGGCGGCGATGCGCTTCTTCATTGCGTGTCTCCGTGCGGAACGACGAGGGCAGGAACCTCTGTGTAGCCGCATGCTTGTACTCGATCCGGGGCCCGGACTGCAACTTCAGCGGGCGTCGGGCGGGCGAGCGTCGGAGACGCGCGAGAGGGCGGGGCGCGATGAATGGAAACAGAGAAGGCGCGGCCGGAGAGTCAGTCCAGCCGGGGCCGGAGCAACCCCCGGCCGGTCTCCGCCGCGCTACAACAGAGGTGCTGTGCCGCCACCGCATTACAATCGCGTTGTGAGGGCCGAACCGATTGTCCGTGGCGTCGAAACGGTCACGCACGGACGCGTGCTGATTCGCCCGCCGGTCGCGCGGGAGGGCGCCGCTGCGCCTGCGTCGCCCTCTCCGCTTCTCGTCGGCTTCCACGGGTACGGTGAGAACGCGGAGCGGAATTTCGATCAGCTGCGGCCCATTCCGGGTAGTCGAATCTTGAGACTGAGATGAGAAAAAGGGCCAGGCCCCTTGCTGGGACCGCTGTCAACGTCGCGCGATGGGTTATGAGAAGCAAACAGGTCCTCATCGTCTTCCTCGCGTGCGCGGCCCTCGGGATTGGGCCGGGCGCCGCCACGGCGACCGCCCAGGAAGCCGTGTTCCTCGTCCGCCACGCCGAGCGGCTCGATGCCTCGGACGATTCGCCGTTGTCGGCCGAGGGACGCGCGCGGGCGGCGCGGCTCGCGCAGATGCTGCGGGACGCGCGCATCACCGCCATCTACGTCACGCAGTTCCAGCGTACCGCCCAGACCGCTCGGCCGCTCGCGGATCTGCTGAAGGTGCCGCTCACCAGGATGCCGGCCGCGGATCCCGGCGCGCTCGTCAGGCGCCTGCGCGCCTCGGAGTCTCGCGCCCGCGTTCTCGTCGTCAGCCACAGCGACCGCCTGCCGATCCTGCTGCGCGACCTCGCCGCCGCAGAGGTGACGATCCCGGCGGCGCAGTACGATGATTTGTTCGTCGTGGTGCCCAGCGACCGGCCGGGCACGTCGCTCGTCATGCGGCTGCGGTATTGAGATGATCTCGATCCGGGGAGCGAGCGAACACAACCTGAAGGGTGTCGATCTCGACATCCCCCGCGGGTCGCTGACGGTCGTCACCGGCGTGTCCGGGTCGGGCAAGTCGTCGCTCGCCTTCGACACCGTCTGCGCGGAGGGCCGCCGCCGCTATCTCGAGACCTTCTCGTCCTACGCGCGGCAGTTCCTCGGCCGGCTCTCCCGTCCCGCCGTGACGCGCATCGACGGCCTTTCGCCGGCCGTCGCGCTGGATCAATCAGTCAGCGTGGCCAGCCCGCGCTCGACCGTCGGCACGCTCACCGAGGTCTACGATCTGCTCCGGCTCCTGTGGGCGCGCGCGGGTGCGGCCGCTGGCCCTGCCGCCGCCGTGAAGCTCGAGCGGGCGCTCTTCTCGTTCAACTCGCCGGCCGGCGCGTGTTCCCGCTGCAAGGGCCTGGGCGTCGAGGACCGCCTCGACCCCGACCTGCTTGTTGCCGACCCTGCGAAGTCCGTCCGCGAAGGCGCCCTTCGCATCACGACACCGACCGGCTACGTGATCTACTCGCAGGTGACGCTCGACGTCCTCGACCGGGTGTGCCGCGCGCATGGCTTCAGCCTGGACATCCCGTGGCAGGCGCTGACCGCCGACCAACGCGACGTCATCCTCAACGGCTCCGACCGCATCCGCATCCCCTACGGCAAGCACCCGCTCTCCTCCCGGCTCCGCTGGAAAGGAATCACCGCGAAACCGCGCGAGGAAGGCGTCTACAAGGGCATCCTGCCCGTGATGGAGCAGATCCTGCGCACCAAGCGCAACCGCAACATCCTGCGCTTCGTGCGCTCGATGCCCTGTCGGGCGTGCGGCGGCACGCGGCTGCGGCCGGAAGCGCTTGCCGTCACCTGGCGCGGTCTCACCATTGCGCAGGCCACGGCGCTGTCGATCGACGCGACGGTCCGTCTCTTCGAAACTGAGACTGAGGTGAAGAAAGGGGCCAGGCCCCTTGACAACGGCGTGACCAACGTCGAGGCGGCCGTGGCGCAGCAGGTGCTCGCACGCTGTGAAGTGCTGCGGCGTCTTGGCCTCGGGTACCTGGCGCTCGATCGTGCCTCCACGATGCTTTCGGCCGGCGACGTGCAGCGCATCCGTCTTGCCCGGCTCGCCGGCCTCGGCCTCGCCGGCGTCCTCTATGTTCTCGACGAGCCGTCGGTCGGCCTTCACCACCGCGACATCGGTCGCCTGCTCGACGTCCTCCGGCGCATTCGGGACCGCGGCAACACGGTGCTCGTCGTCGAGCACGACGAGCAGACAATCTGCGCCGCCGACTGGATCGTCGATATCGGGCCGGCAGCGGGAGCGGCGGGCGGCGAGGTGCTGTACTCCGGGCCGGCCAGCGTATTTGTACAAGATGACGACCACGCGCCCGGGCTGACGACCGCGACGGCGACAGAGGAACGCGCTCGAGCGTTGCGAGCAAGCCGGACCCGTGCGTTCCTCACCGGCCGCGAGCGCATCCAGCCGCCGGCACAACGCCGCCGCGGCACCGGAACACTCGCGGTGTCGGGCATCACCCGCCACAACCTGCGCGATGTACGCGTCGAGTTCAGACTCGGGGCGCTGAATGTCGTCGCGGGCGTGTCGGGCGCCGGCAAGTCGACGCTGGTCGAGGAGATGGCGCGCGCGCTGAGCAACAGCATGCAGGCAGGCCAGAAGCCCTGCGCCGCCGACCGCGCCGACGCGGCGCAATCAGGGCAGGAGCCTTTTGCCAGGACTGACTCCGCCTGCGTCATCGACAAGATCATCGCCATCGACCAGGCGCCCATCGGGCGCACGCCGCGATCGAACCCGGCCACCTACACGGGACTGTTCGACTTCGTCCGCGACCTGTTCGCGGCGCAGCCCGAGGCGGTCCGGCGCGGCTTCGGCAAAGGGCGCTTCTCGTTCAACGTCAAAGGTGGGCGTTGCGAAGCGTGCGAGGGCGCCGGCGTCCGGCAGATCGGCATGCACTTTCTGGGCACCGTGCCGATCGTCTGCGAAACCTGCGGTGGCCGGCGGTTCAACGACGAGACGCTCGAGGTCCAGTACCGCGGCCGCAATATCCATGATGTCCTCGAGATGCCCCTGGATGGGGCCGCGGCGTTCTTCGCCGACCAGCCACCCGTCGCGCGCAACCTTGACGCACTGTGCTCGCTCGGTCTCGGCTACCTCGCGCTCGGCCACCCGGCGACGATGCTCTCGGGCGGCGAGGCGCAACGCGTGAAGCTTGCGGCCGAGCTGTCGCGGCCGGGCACCGGGCACACGCTGTACCTGCTGGACGAACCCACAACAGGGCTGCATCCGGCGGATGTCGCGCTCCTGCTCGCCGCGCTCGCGAACCTGGTCGCGAAAGGCAACACGGTCGTCGCCGTCGAGCACGACCTGAACGTCATCAAAGTCGCGGACTGGGTGGTCGACATCGGCCCCGGCAGCGGCGCGGATGGAGGCCGCATCGTCGCGATGGGAACGCCGGAGACGATCGCCGGGTGCAAGGCGTCGGTCACCGGCGAGGCGCTGCTGCTCGACCGGGAAGCCGCGAGCGCGCGGACCTCGGGCCCGGAACGCACACAGGCGCAGCACGAGGTCGTTCCCGCGCGCCGAGAGAACGCGCCCATTCGCCTGACGAACGTCACCACCCACAACCTGCAGCACCTCGACATCGAGATTCCCGCGAATCGGCTCACGGTGATCACCGGCGTGTCGGGCAGCGGCAAGTCATCGCTGGCCTTCGACACGCTGTTTGCCGAGGGACAACAGCGGTTCTCCGAGAGCTTCTCCACCTACGGCCGCCGCTTCGTGAATCGATCGAGCGCGGCGGAATTCGACGAGGTCTCGGGCTTGACGCCCACCATCGCGATCAGCCAGGGAACGCCGTCGCGCAATCCGCGTTCGACCGTAGGCACCCTCACCGAGATCCAGGACTACTACCGCCTGCTGTTCGCGCGCGCCGGCACGCGTTTCTGCCCTGCCTGCGACGTCCCGCTCACGCGCGCGACGTGCCCGCTGTGCGGCTTCGAGGGCGTTCGCGCGCTGACCGCCTCGATGTTCTCGCCCAACTCGGAACATGGAGCGTGTACCGACTGCCGGGGCCTGGGCTTCGTCCTCGACTGCGACCCGGCGAGACTCATCACCGATCCGTCCCGCCCGCTTGCAGATGGCGCCATGACAGGTCACAAGACCGGCCGGTTCTACGGCGATCCGCACGGCCAGCACATGGCGATTCTCGCGGCCGTCGACCGGGCGCTCGGGGTCGATTTCTCGGTACCCTGGCAGGCGCTCGACGAGCCGGCGCGTTCAATGGCCTTGCGCGGCGCCGGCGATCGCGTTTTCGACGTCGAGTGGAAGTACCTCCGGGGCAATCGAGCCGGCGTTCACTCCTTTCGCTCGAAATGGCAAGGGCTCCTGGCCTGCGTGCGCGAGGAGTACGAGCGGAAGCATGCGGACAGGCGTGGACAGGCGATGGAAGCACTGATGGCCCCCTTCGCGTGCGGCGCCTGTGGCGGCGGAAAGCTGAAGGCCGAATTCCTGCACGTCCGCTTCGCGGGTGTCGGCATCCACGAGTTGCTCGCGAAGAGCGTCGAAGACAGCATCGCACTGTTCCGCGCGATCGAAGCCGAAAAGGGGGCATCAGCCACGGAGCGGCCGGGCGTGGTCCCCAGCCAGGCGACCGCGGACCTGCGGTCGGATGTGACCGCGCGTCTTCTGCGCCTGCACGACGCCGGCCTCGGCTACCTGACACTCGATCGGCCGGCCACGACGCTCTCGGGCGGCGAGGCCCAGCGCGTGCGGCTGGCAGGCGCGCTGGGAGCGGGACTGACGGGTATCACCTACGTGCTGGACGAGCCGACAATCGGCCTGCACGCGCGCGACACCGCGCGGCTGATCGCTCTTCTGCATGGCCTGCGCGACGGGGGCAACACCGTGATCGTCGTCGAGCACGATCGCGACGTGATAGCGGCAGCCGACCACCTGGTGGAGATCGGCCCCGGCGCCGGTACCAACGGTGGACGCCTGGTCGCGCAGGGAACGCCGGCCGAGGTCTGCAACGCGTCTTCGTCCAGAACCGCCCGGCTGCTGGCGCGGTCGCTCCCGCGTGCGGCCGCTTCGCCGCGGAGGAATCTCGTCCCCGGCATCTCCATTCGCGGCGCGACGCTGCACAATCTGACCGACGTCGACGTGGACATTCCCGCCGGCGGTCTTGTTTGCGTCACCGGCGTATCAGGCAGCGGGAAGTCGACGCTCGTCTTCGGCGTCCTCGCGCCTTCCGCCGAACGCCGGTCGCCTGTTCACTGCCGCGACTTCCAGGTCCGCGCACCATTCCGCTCGACCACGCGCGTCGACCGTGCCTCCGTCCTCAGCTCGCCGTGGAGCAACGCGGCCACGTTTTCCGGGCTGTTCGACCAGGTCCGCGAGCTCTTTGCACGCTCGGACGGCGCACGCGCGCGCGGCCTCGCAAGAAAGGACTTCTCCACGCTCGCGCGAGGCGGCCGCTGTGAGACGTGCGAAGGCCTGGGCCACGTGCGCATCGCGATGGACTTCCTGCCCGACGTCTGGACGACCTGCGAAGACTGTCACGGAAAGCGGTACGGCAGCCGAGTGCTGGACTGCACCATCGATGGCCGTTCGATCGCCGACGTGCTCGAGATGGGCGTGGACGAAGCACGTCAATTCCTCGGTGGCACGCGACCCGGCGATCCGCGCGCGGGGACACGGCATGCCGTGCCGCTCCAGACAGGTCGCACGCTCGACCTCCTCCAGGACGTCGGCCTCGGCTACATTCGCCTCGGCCAGCCCGCACGGACGCTCTCGGGCGGCGAACGCCAGCGGCTCGTCCTCGCCACCGGCCTGTTGCGGCCACACGACGGGCCGACCTTGTATCTGCTCGACGAACCTACAACGGGTCTCCATGCCGACGACGTCAGTCAACTGCTGCGCGTGTTCGACCGGTTGATCGAGGCCGGGCATACCATCGTCGTCATCGAGCACAATCTCGATGTCGTCGCCAATGCCGACTGGGTCATCGATCTGGGCCCCGAGGGTGGCGACGCAGGCGGCCGGCTGGTTGCCGCCGGCCCGCCCGGCGCCATCGCAGCCAGTTCCCACTCACATACCGGGCACGCCCTGCGGAATCTCCCGGCCTGAGGCCGCAGGCGCCGAAAAGGGGCCGGGCCCCTTGACAATGCGCTTATCAAGGGGCCTGGCCCCTTTCTGGCGGCGTTCCTGGCGCAATCGCGCGGGATCTCGCGAGAACCTGCGAGCGAGCGGGCACGTATACCCTCGTAGGTTCCGGACCCCCCGCATACGCTCGCCCAGCGCGCGAGCTACGGTGAGGTCTCGCCGTGGCTGTGCTTCGGCTGCAAGGCGGGGCGCAGCGGAGCCGGGCCGTCCAGGACACGCTCACACCCGGTCACCCCAACAGGCGGTCAACATGCACTCACTGGCCACCAGGCTGCGCCGTGCCACCCGCACGCTTCTCCGCACCCCGCTCTTCACGCTGGTCGCGATTGTCACGCTTGCCGTCGGCATCGGCGCCAACGCCGCGATCTTCAGCGTCGTCTACGGGGTGCTGCTGAAGCCGCTGCCCTTCGAGGAGCCCGGCCGGCTGGTCGGCGTCTGGCACAAGGCACCGGGCATGGGCATCGAGATGTTGAACCAGTCCCCGGCGTTCCACTTCACCTACGAGGACGAAGGGCGCACATTTGAACGCGTGGGCATGTGGAACAACGCAGGGGTCGCCGTAACCGGGCGCGGCGAGCCCGAGCGGGTCCGGGCCGTGCAGGTGACCTACGGCGTGCTCGAGGCGCTGCGCACGCAACCGATGCGCGGCAGGCGCTTCATGCGCCAGGACGATTCACCTGGGAGCGCGGAGACGGTGATGCTGACTTACGGCTACTGGCAGCGCAAGTCTGCCGGGAGCCCGGCGGCGATCGGCCAGCACCTGATCGTGGACGGCAAGCCGCGCGAGATCGTCGGCGTCCTTCCCGCCAGCTTCAGGTTCTTCCCGACCGACCCCGCGCTGCTGCTGCCCCTGCGCTTCAACCGCGCCGAGGTGTTCGTCGGCAACTTCAGCTACACGGGACTCGCACGCCTGAAACCCGGCGTCACGATCGAACAGGCCAACGCGGACATCGCCCGGATGCTGCCGATGTCGCTCGACAAGTTCCGGATGCTGCCCGGCTTCACGCGCGAGATGCTGCGGCAGACACGCATGGGTCCCAACCTTCACCCGCTTGCCGACGACGTCATCGGCGATGTCGGGCGCGTGTTGTGGCTGCTGCTCGGCACCGTTGGCATCGTCCTGTTGATCGCCTGCGCGAACGTCGCGAACCTCTTCCTCGTCCGAGCCGAAAGCCGCCAGCAGGAGCTTGCCGTCCGCGTCGCATTGGGCGCCCGCTGGATGCAAATCGGGCGCGAATTGCTGTCGGAAAGCCTCCTGCTTGGCCTGGCTGGCGGTGTCGTAGGCAGCGGCCTTGCGTATGCCGGAATCCGGCTGCTCGCCTGGATGACGCCGGACGGCCTCCCGCGCCTCGACGAAATCGGCATCAACCCGGTGGTACTCCTGTTCACGCTGGCCATTTCTCTCCTCGCGGGCCTGCTGTTCGGCCTGGTGCCGGTCCTCAAGTTCGCGCGGCCGAACCTGACGAGCGCGCTGAAGGAAGGCGGCCGCGCCTCGAGCGACGGCCGCGATCGTCACCGGATGCGCAACGCGCTGGTCGTTTCCGAGGTTGCCCTGGCGCTGGTCCTGCTGGTCGGCTCGGGCCTGATGATTCGCACCTTCCAGGCCCTGCGCCACGTGGAGCCCGGGTTCACGAGACCCGAGGAGGTTCTGACGCTGCGCATCTCGATCCCCGCGACGCTCGTCCCCGACGAGGTGCAGATGACGCGCACGCACGAAGCGATCGCGCAGCGAATCGGGCAGATCCCGGGCGCGCGATCGGTCGGCCTGACGACCTCGGTCACGATGGATGGATTCGACGACAACGAGCCGATCTTCGTCGAGCAGTTTCCCATACCCGAGGGACGCATGCCGCCGATTCGACGTTGCAAGTTCATCGGGAAGAGGTACTTCGAGACGCTTGGCAACCGTATCGTGGCGGGGCGCGCGCTCACCTGGGCGGACGCCTACGACCAGGCGCGCGTCGTCGTCGTCAACGAGAGCTTCGCGCGCGAGTACTGGAAGCAGCCGGCGGCCGCGCTCGGCAAGCGCATCCGGGAAACCCCGAAGAGCCCCTGGCGCGAGATCGTCGGCGTGGCCGGCGACGAACGCGACGACGGTGTGGCGAAGAGCGCGCCGCTTGCGGTCTACTTGCCACTGCTGGTGAAAGACTACTTCGGGACGGGAATTAGGGGTCAGCGCACCCTGAGCTACGCCATCCGATCTGACAGGATGAAGTCGCCGACCTTCCTCAAGGAGATCCAGCAGGCGGTGTGGTCCGTGAACGGCAACCTGCCGCTGTCCTATGTACGGACGCTGGACGAGATTCGCGCGCAATCGATGGCGCAGACCTCGTTTGCGCTGGTGATGCTCGCCATCGCCGGCAGCGTCGCGCTGCTGCTGGGCGTCGTCGGCATCTACGGCGTGATTGCGTGCGTGGCCGCGCAGCGCACCCGCGAAATCGGCATCCGCGTGGCGCTCGGGGCGCAGCAGGGCGACGTCAGCCGGCTGCTGGTGCGCCACGCGCTGCTGCTCACGACGCTCGGGGTCGTTCTGGGTCTTGGCGTTTCGCTCGCCGCCACGCACCTGATGGGCGCGCTGCTGTTCGGCGTCAGCGCGATGGATCCGTCCACTTATATAGCGGTCTCCGTCGGCCTCGCCGCGGTCGCTCTCCTCGCCAGCTACCTGCCGGCCCGCCGCGCCTCGCGCGTCGACCCGGTCGTCGCGTTGCGCGCGCAGGCGTGAGATCGTTTTCGCAGGTTCCGGCGGGCGGGCCGGGACTACA
>Ga0315280_10011241_pt1 | contig 11039 bp, 9 predicted proteins | sample YL17G06_40_MG_FD_203697 | JGI IMG/M metagenome (GOLD analysis project Ga0315280, IMG submission 203697) | Sediment microbial communities from Yellowstone Lake, YNP, Wyoming, USA - YL17G06_40 | ecosystem: Environmental > Aquatic > Freshwater > Lake > Sediment | place: USA: Wyoming | collected... | reverse complement strand
CTTACCCGTATCTACGCAAGTATTCAGCAGCGGATATCAACCAGGATGCCAGCGTCAACTTCCTCGACCTTGCGGTGTTGGCCGAGAATTGGCTAACAGCCGTAGCGCCATAAATCGCTGCGTGTGGCGGAAATCCGAAACTCGAATGTTGACAACTCCGGTGGCTTTGCCGGATGTCTGTTGCCCCGTGTCGTCCGGGAAATTCGAAACAAGCCCAGAGGACCGAAATTCCAAAGAGGGACGAATGTGAAAACGCGAGGGGTTTCCACTTGATTCAGTCAAAGATGTGCCGTAAAATACAATAAAAGAAGCTATGGATATCCTTGTCAGAATAAAACGTTTGGTTGCTATATCCTCATCTCATCTAAGAAAAGCACAGACGTCTGAGGCGTTTCCTTGTCCGGATTGCGGAAAGATGCAGATGATTCGCGTCGTGGAAACCTGCAAGATCGGGGACGGGCTGACGGTCAAGAGACTCGCGCACTACAAGTGCCGCTCTTGTGGCTCGCGTTTCTTCGACGATGATGCTATGCACGGCATTGGGGCTGCACGTGCGTCGCACCGCTCGTTGGCCCAGTCCTGCTGATTTCTCTGTAGCAAGACCTTGCGGCCGCACAAAACTGTGTGGGTACGCAAACACTCGCCGATGCTCCAAGAGCCTCCGCCGGAGCGGCTACGTCTCTCTCGCGAAGGCGGAAGCTATGGCGACGGAGCGAGGATTCAATCGCCCGTTCAGTCCGAACCATTCGACCAGGCTACCAAGATAGTCGATTTACCCCGCCCGGTCGGCTAAGCCACGTTGAGATATTTCTCAATTCTCAGGCCATCCTTAAGCTTGAATCTGTTTCTGCTCTGGTCGCCTATGGTCCTATCGAACAGGTCTGCCTTTAGTCGCATCCGATTCATCTGGTTCTTTATGGTGTAGGGCGATTTGTTTAAAGCCCTGGCTACATCAAAATACGAAAGGGCCATTCCTTGATTCTGGAAAAAGACAGCCAAAATACGCTTCTCTTGTTCTGAAAAGTAGTTTACGTCAAGCTTCTGAGGTGATTGCAGGTTGCCCGTTGTTCCTACTGGTGCTGGATTACCCGCCTGGTCTGGTCGATTGGCTTGGCTATTCCGCGTCAATCGTAGATTAGCCGGCTGCCAATTAACTGCTTGCTCCAGAGTCGACAGTTTTACAGAATGTTGCTCAATTATGCTCTTGTGCTCGGATAGTTCTTTAGAATGTTGTTCCATTGTTGCGTTTATTGTCTGTGTCTGGGCCTGCAAAACGTCAATATCAACCCCTACTTTTTCAACGACTTCCTTCAGTTTGATATTGCCGCTTCTGCTTGGTCTTCTTTCTCTTAGGTGATGTTTCCTCTTCTTCCTGAATAGATCAAAAAACCCCATTTTACATCTTGTTTATCAGCAGAGCCTTTTCTGAAGGTTAAGGCTATAGAGCTGGCTTTCTATCTTGGTCAATTGTTGTTTGACCTGCTGTCGGCGAACACCGGATAGGCCAGCAGCGTTGTCGTTCAAGACGCTGTGCATCTGCATGGCTGTGAATAGAAAGAACGAATACTCATTTCTCAAATCTGTCCCAACCGAATCCTGCAATAAAGCAAATCCTGGCGTATGGTCCGGCGTTAGTTCAGATTGTTTCAGCTCCTGCCAGGCTAACAGTGCCTTTATCTGCCGAAGGCTTTCTCGTAGGCTCCTTAACCCCGCCTCCAAATCTGCTTCTGCCATAGGAACGTGAGGACGGACTGGTATTTAAGCTTTGCGGTCGCTTAGGCGCAAAGTTGCATGTCTGCGTCAGAAACGATATTCTTTACGAGAACAGAACTGAGAACGAAGAATCCTTGCGTTAATATGATGTGGAAAAAAATGAGGCGCAAAAGTTTCAGCAGATATTACTTAGGCATTCTTGTCATCATCCTGGTAGCCAGTAGCCTGGCTGCCGCTGATAAGAAAACGCCCGACAACTGGATAAGAGTTGGCCAATTAGGTCCAACACCGAAGCCGATTACCAATGCCTGGCCTTTGTCCGATCAGAGTAATAAGGCCGGCTGGGAGAAATATGAACTCTTGAGCGACGAGTTCGAAGGCACAGAGCTTGACCCTAACAGATGGTGGCCAAAGAATCCCGGATGGCTGGGCAGGCAACCTGGGTTCTTCTATCCCGGCAATGTCCATGTCAGTGATGGCAAACTGCACCTTACAATGAGAAGACAGGAAGTTGCCCAGAGGCCCAAGGATAAGGGCTATCACACCTATACTTCCGCTGCGGTGCAGAGCAAAACCAGGGTCAAATATGGCTATTTCGAGGTCAAAGCCAGACCGATGAAGTCTCACGGCTCCAGCTCTTTTTGGTTCTACGACAGCACCCCGGAATGGTGGACAGAAATTGATGTATTTGAAATTGGCGGCGGCGCTCCCCAATTCGAGAAGAGATACAACATGAACGTGCATGTCTTCAGAACCCCAACTGAGAAGCAGCACCGGTCTGCAGCCGGGGTGTGGGCGGCCGACTCAAATCTGGCAGATGACTACCATGTATATGGTTTGGAGTGGGACAAGGAGAAAATCAAGTGGTACTTTGACGGAGTCCTTGTCAGGTGGGTGGAGAATACGCACTGGCATCAGCCATTGACCTTAAATTTCGATAGTGAAACCATGCCCGAATGGTTCGGTTTGCCCAAAGATAGCGACCTGCCATCGACATATAGTATTGAATATATCAGGGCCTGGAAGAAAGGCGAAGATGGTAGCAGACCACTGTTTTTGGATACCGGATTCAGACGGGGGTTTTTGCTCAGCTATCCTGACCCGGCAAGAGCAAGGGCAGTCGAAGCTGTTCTTAATCTTGGCGATGACAAGAATGAACCTGTTTGGCGGCTGTGCCAGTGGGGGACAAAATACAGCTTAGCAGGTTCCCCGCGCATTCATCACAGTAACGGGGATATGTCGTACCGGAACGAGGGCAAGGAGGTCCTTGTCGGAGCGCCCGACTCGCAGAACCGTGACCTCATTCTGGAGGTACGGGCGACGGCAGAATATGGTGACAGGGCCAGAAAATACGGAGAAAGCTGGCCGCACTTGCTCGTAGAACAAGATGCAGCCGCTATTTATCCTTTGGTCGATTTGGAGAAGGTTCAGCTCAAGATAAGTCTGAAGCTTCTCTTCTTCAAAGATGGCATGAATAAGGTGGAATACGACCCGAATCTCCATGCCGCCCAATTCCAGATGTTTTTTGTTGTGAAAAATATTAACCAGAGCAGTCCGGACCTGGGCAACTACTTCTGGTTTGGTGTTCCCTTCTTCGATAATAGACACGCAATTCCCCCCTCTTACGCAGCCAAGGATACAGGCCACAAAAATTCCACAAACAAGTTCATTTACACTATCGACGGCAGAGAGGTTCACGTAACGCCGTTGCAAACCGGAAGTTGGGTCGCTATGGAAAAGGACCTGCTGCCATATATCAAAAGTGGACTGGCCTGTGCTGTCGAAACGGGCTACTTGTCCAGCCCTGACCCGAGAGATTATGCGGTAGCCAATATGAACATAGGCTGGGAAGTCCCCGGCACATTTGATGTGAGTATGCAGATAAGAGACCTGAGCATTAACGCGGTATTGAAGGGCAATAACGATGTTTCAATTCAAGCAGATAGGTAAACTCGAGCTCAACGTTGCGACCAGCAGCGTTTTTGGTCAACTACGAATATCGGGGATTGCGACTGTGGTGTGTTTTTTGGGTGGTCTGGTCATTGGATACAGTTGCCACGGAGCTACCTTTGAGATCTATCCGGCGACTGTAGATTCGCAGGAAGAATTCGAGAGTACCGCAAATTCGCTCAAGCCAGGTGATGATCTGATTCTGCATGGTGGTATTTATTCTCAGAGCGGGCGTCGGGCTGTTACTGCTAAGGGTACATCCGACAAGCCTATCATCATCCGTGCTGCAGATGGGCAAAGGCCAATACTTACTCGTCCTGCCGACAACATTGACACGCACAACAACATAGAGTTCGTTGATTGCTTGTACACGATCATCAGAGGTATATGCTTCACAGGTGGAAGCTCTGGGGTGAGGTTTATCCGCGGGCATCACATCACCATTGAAGACTGTGAAATCTGCCAGACCGGCAATAATGCCGTGACTATGAACAGCGGAGACTGTGATTCCTTTGTGATCCGGAGAAACCACATTCATCACACGGGTCTTAGTAAATCTGGGTCTACCGAGGGCGAAGGCATGTATGTTGGCTGCCACGATGGTTCCTGCATAACTACGAATACTCTCATTGAGGGCAACTACATTCATCACCTACGTAGCACAAGCGATGGCGGCAATGATGGCATAGAGATAAAATTCGGTTCATATGATAACATCGTCCGGGATAACGTTATCCACGATACGAACATTGGCCGGCAATATCCGGGCATTTTCGTATATGGGGGCGGCAAAGGCATTAACACAGTAGAAGGAAACGTTATCTGGAATGCCGGCGAAGGTATCCAGGTAGTCTCTGATGCCATTGTCAGGAATAACATCATTTTGGGTTGCTCTGCGACCGGTATCACAGCGGCACCACACGCCGCCGTGCCCAAGATGCGGAATGTTACGATTGTTAATAATACCGTTGTGAATCATCCCAGAGGGGTTTTGATTCGGTGGTCCACAGCACAAAACATGGTTTTCAGCAACAACGCTGTTTATTGCCCAGAATTCACCGCGGTTGACGCAATTGGAATCGATAATGCAGCCTGCAGCAGCAACTATGTCCAGGGCCGCCTCGTGGGCGTAACGATTGATAACGATCGCTTTTACGATGGGGGTGCTATTGCAGCGGCTTTTGTGGGACCTGATGATAAGGACTTTTGGCCTAAACCTGGCTCGGTTCTCATTGGTCATGCCGATCCAGCCTTCGCTCCAAAGCTTGACTTCAATCGTGCTATGCGGAACTCTCCTTTCGATATTGGCGCTTATGAGTCCGACGGGCAGCTGAAGAATCCTGGCTGGAAGGTGCAAGTGGGATTCAAGGGCATTCCTTGAGAATAATCATGAAAGGGGATCAGATGATGAAAGAGCCTGCAGCAACAAGACGGAACTTCCTGCAAAGCACTGTGGCAGGAGCGATGGGAGTCGTTTTGGCTAGGCCGAACATTGCGTCAGCAGGAGCATGTGAGTCCATAAGGATTGAAGAACCTTTTCACGGCGCGATTCTGAACCGAAGACACGGTGAGCAAATCGAGGGTGGTCTGAAAACACGGGTTTCCGGCCACGCACCGTTACGCGACCGCGTAATAGTCAATGGTATTACCGCCCGGCGGGCTGGGTCCAGCTTCACCTCGGAGATAATTCTCAGCCAGAAAGAAACAGAGATCACCGCCACGTCAGAAGATGACTCCGGCCGACACGAACATCGTGTGCGGGTACTGTGGGATAGGCATTCTCAGCCTCGGTATCGGTTCTCGATTGACGATAACAGCTTCTTTTTGCGTGACATAGCGCAGAAAAAATACGCCTCACTCTTTGACTGCTTCTACCTGAAGAATCTTCGCGAGCTCCATTCTAAATACGGCACACGTTTTGTCCTTAACATCTATTACACAACGGGCGATGGCTTTGAACTGCCCCAATTTCCCGACCTCTACAAGAGCGAGTGGCAAGACAGCTCCGACTGGCTCAAGCTTGCCTTTCACGCATACGCAAACCTGCCCGACCGGCCATACCAATATGCATCGCCTGAACGTTTAATTGCTGATCTGGACAAAGTAGCAGAGCAAATAATTCGCTTCGCCGGCGAGCAGACTTACTCACCGCCTACGGTTATTCACTGGGGAATGGTGCAGCCTACCGCCCTAAAGCCATTATGTGAACGAGGGGTTCGTGTATTGAGTGGCTATTTCCGCCAGAGTAACGGCATCTGGGACATAAATTACCTGCTGGATGACGCCCGGTCTGAATATCTTTCCAGGCACGATGCGCTGGTAGATTTCGCCAGCGGCATAGTCTTTTCCAAAATAGACATTGTATGTAATGAAGTCCCTGTTGAGCGTATCGTGCCTACTCTTGAGCCGCTGACAAAAGACCGTAATTGCGCTGAAATTATGGATTTGTTTACCCACGAACAGTACTTTTGGCCGTTTTACTCTAATTACCTTCCCGATCATTTCCAAAGGCTTGAGGTTGCCATCCGCTGGGTTACTGAGCAAGGATATAAGCCTGTCTTTTACCATGAGGGCTTTTTGGGTGGTCCAGCATAAGAGCGTCTGGACCTGACGCAGCAACCCAATTGAAAGGCTGTCCTGTGTGATGTGCGGCTGACTATTGGCATCTGCGGTCCGTCAGCCGATTCAGTAGTACATGTCATCGTTGTTGTAAAGGTCTTTCCAATCTATACCGTCTGGATCGTAGTCGGTATCTTTCTGGTCATCCTCATCTTTGTCATCAGACTCATGCAGATGGTCAAGGATTCTATTTACGACCCGGCGAATAGCCCTAGTGTTCTCACAGATCTCTTCCAAAGTTTGGATGGCTTTTTCATCTTTTGGTGAATTTTCTTCTGGTGTCATTTTAGAATGATAACGGCACAGCGGTATTTAAGCTTTATGCTAGTGGAAAATATAGAAACAGAAATATATGTTGAACTGAAAAAATAAAGGCCGGGGGAGGGCCTCTACTTGAGCCCTCCCTGGGTACATAAGGCGACTACGATGAGTTCCTTGGCAGATATATAGCTGGCTTTGTTCAGGCAGGCTAAGGGATGGACCAAGTTGCCTTGACTTCTTGCATGAGGCAGTTAGGTATGACGCTGGTGGGAGAGAAGATGTTCTGGGCTTGTCTTACGACGCTGCGAGGAAGACCGGTGGTGATGCCTGATTCCTCCAGGGCCATTTTGCAGCAAAACATGTCGGCAAGTGAAAAAGTGGGGTCGCTGCCTCTTTTCAATTGACCTTGATACCATCTTTGTATGGCTTCAAATGCCTTGGGCTTTGCATAGCGGATGACCTTATAGGCAATGTGATATATTTCTTCGGCGAGGACCTGCTCATTGTCAAAACCTTGATTGTAGATCGTGATTTTGATTCTGCCTGTATCTTTATCAATCGAGGCTGCACCAAGTATGACAGGGCGCTTACCCTGCTGTCTGATCTGTTCATACCAACTTATTCCTCTGGACTGGCTGGCTATCTCCTGAGAGGCCGATGGCGAGTTGTCATCAAAGACCAATATGACATTCTCAGTCAGCCAACCGACTTTCTGCATTCTGTCTACCATCGGCTTAAGAGCTTCTGTTTGGCCTGATCGACCGATCACTGGCATCCTGGGATGCTCATCCATACGCTCCAAACGGACCTTTTCTTGTTCCCACGTAGGCCAGACCTTGTCCAGCTTCGGTATGATCTTGATATTGTAGCCAGGAGGATATCCCCAGACCTTTTCAAATTCTTTTGTGTAGGCTGCCTGAGCTTCCCGGCAGGTTCTGTAAGTGCCTATGTGCCTGAATTTGCCATTCACGGTGATTCTCGCCTGCCAATAGTCTCTTACCTTGGGCCGATTATCTTTCAATATCTTAGCTGCCAATTCAGGGTCTTGCCTTTTAATTCGTCTGCATAGTCTAGCAGCGATTCTTTCAGCCAGAGCTCTATCCTTGGTGGCCAGACCTTGACTTCTGGTCCTTTGAAGTATCGTTTGTGCCAGCTCGGGATTTTCTTTTTTAAGTTGCTTCCACTTTCGCCAGACAATCTCCTCTGCAATAGCTCTATCTTTGGTTGAGAAGCTTTCGCCTTTAGGCACCAGACGCTGTCGCTTCAGAAGCCCTGGAATGAACCAGTAGTAGCGGCTTCCATCTTTGAATATAGTGCCGGGCAGGTTTGGTTTGCTCTTCGGATCAATTAGCGGCTTGGGATTCATCTTATTGCGGACCGCCCAGTAATACCTGCCATTATTAAGGAAGATGGTTCCGGGAACACCGTATTTATTTCTCTTCAATCCAAGGGTCCTGGTATTCTTGGCTCTGTAAAAAGATACTCCTTGGAAAGCAGTAAGGTTACTCTCAGCCAGCCTTAGCTTGTTTTGAGATTCCCAGAGTGACAAGGAGTGCTCATAGAGCCAATTCCTTGCCTTATCCCACAGAGGCCGTAATCTATCCTTGTCAGCAGGGAAAAGGTTCTCATACACAGCGTAGAATGGGTCAACGTAATCTCTATTTGCCTGCTCTACTATCTGGTTGTATCTGGCCCGATGGATTTCATCAAGAAGTGCCAAGTTCCCATCGCTCTGGATGAGCATATCTACGACATCCTCGACTATCTGAAAGGCTGTATCACCCGATAGGCGCTTGCTGCCTGTGTAATTGCGCAATGCCCGATTACGCCTCCAAAGCTCAGAGAGCCTATCAGAAATGCTTTCGGGTAAGTGCGCATCCTCTTCTATCATATCCATAGGAAGCTGCTTACCTTGCTTGTCGGTAATCACCGACCAGTTGCAGGTTTTCTCGGCAGCATACCAGGTCTTTTTGGTTTGTTCTGATAGACCAGGGTTAGGTGAGATTCCGTGTCTATGCAGGCCACGGAGCTTCTCTGCTGCGATAAAATGAACAAGCTCCATATACGCTGCACCTTTAGGGCCAAATAGTAATCCCGCGCCGATTGGGACAGCGTAACTTTTGGCGTAATCCCTGGCAAAAGATGCATATCTGCCTCCGCTTTCAAAAGACAAGCACTGTAAGGCCCTTACATAGCCGCCATTGAATATATCATCTATGAACTCACTGGCCATTTGGGTTCTGATTACATTATTGGAGTGGGGATAGAGAATTGACATTGCGGATTTGACCTTCTTGTAGAAATTCCAGTACCACGGGCTTATCCTGGTTTGCGGGTCACCTATATAGCGGTCCAGTTCCGCCACTGCTTTGATCACCTCGGAGTTGCCATCATGCAGCTCTGCGAGTCTTTCCTTCAGATTCCTTGATTGGTCGGTGCCGATTGAATAATAGATATCTCTTGTGGCTTGCGGACTAGTGGTAGATGGGGTGGTCATTTTGGTGCCTCCAGAAATGGTTCTGATGGCACCTCCTGCGCGCTGGGGTGTACCATCAGGGTTGCGTTGTCTTTGTGTGCGCGCAAAAAAAGAGCCCTGGGAACAACCAAAGGCTCTGGACCAGGTGCTAAGATTTGTTTACACCTACAGCTTGGCTAATACTTGAAAGCCAAGGCATGAGCAGGGTCAAAAATTATCTATAGGGGGCCAGTCATCGTTATACCTCCAACTAAAAAGGTTGATATTTTGGTTTTCTTTTTGAAGTGCAGGCAGGGTATGACCTTATGCAGGGCTTATTTCAGTGTCTTGGGCTTCTTCCGGCCCTTTGTGTTCCATCAGGTACTCAAATGCCTTCTGAAGCGCTAACACGGCCTTAGGAAGGTCATTTAGGCTAAGGCTGTTGGTTCCGTTCCACTGGCCAGTTTTGTCTTTGTATCTGACTTCAATCACTACTTTTGGAAGTGGTATTAACTTGCCTGCTTTCTCAATGATGTTCCGAAATACAGATGCCCTTACAGCTCCCACCTTGAAAACGATTTCTGGTTTTGCCATTTTCCACTTATTCCTTATCGATTGGATATTACCAATCAGTACGATCGTACAAGGTGGTAGGGGTTTATAAACCTTTTGGCTGATGCTGATCAATCTCAGGCCGAGAGAAGGCGCCAAATAAGCGAGCCTTTTTAAGCGAGCGATCTTTAGACAGACCTTCTCGATGGCCGCTGGTTAATAATCAGCATCAGCAGCAAAATGTCGACGACGGGGAAAACGGACAGCGGCACAGGTGAGAATGAAAACAAGGTAAGAAAAAAAGTGAAGAAAAGGAAGGAATGCTGAGAAGAAAAAAACTGAGTTTATACAGCGCCGGCTACGAAGAAAATTTCGCACACCTTTGACCTCTCCAGGTATTCCTGGTTTTCCAGGCTGGAAGAGCCAAATTAAAAGGTTTCTTGAAATTCAAAAATGTTCGGACCTGCCATCTCCTAAATAAGCTTTTTTGCATGATAAGCCTTTATCGGGATTTGACATGTCTTGTGCTTTGAATCTCTCTGAACCTTCAACGACTATTAAGACTCTATGGTTTATAAACTTTGCTATTCTGCTGTCGTTACTGTCTGGTAGTTGAAATAGACGAGGCCAGAAGTCCAGTATACCTGGACGCTGACAGAAGAAAGCTACCGAGAAGTTGAGCCATCAGGTTATCACTGCTTCTTTGTCCTGATTCGCTCCAGTGCCTCCATCAATGGCTTGAGTTTTATAGTCGTCTTGTAAACCAGCACACTCTCTCCGACACTTGCACCTTCACGCAGGGACTTTTCCGGTACGGCAATCAGGATATTATGCTGGCCAAACTGCCTTATCGTTTCGCGTTTGTGGGCCAGATACTCCGGCGTCCAAAAACCAATGATTTCCAGATGTACTTGCGTACCGTCTTCGTGCCGGAAGGTAAAGTCAGGCACAAAAGTCTTTTGACGGTCATAGAGAATCTCGCCTTCACGGATAAGTTGCCAGCCATCACGCAACGGTCCAAACTTTGTGGCAAGAGACTCTTCCAGGTGAGAGTCAAATTCCTCCGGCGGGGGTAGATGACTGGTAAAGCCATCGTTTTCCGATAGCTCAAGTCTGGCATGAGCATTCCAGGGTGTCTGCAAAATAGCAGCCATCTTCCAGCCTTTGCAGGCTAACAAGGCTGGTAGGAACTTTGCGAAATTGACGCCATAGATACGAGTGTCTCGCAACACCGAAGCCGGCCCAGAGAACACCATTTCATATCCTGAATGCCCTATTCTTCTAATGTCATGCAACAGCCGCGCTAATTTGGCATAGCGAAGGATGGTCTTGAGATCACCGGTTGCTACAATGGTAATCCTCTCTGCCCGGTAAAGACAGGCCTGAAGTTGAGCCACGTTATACCGCGATAGCAATGCCGGTCCATCGGGATATCCCTCAAATGCTTCGAGCCGATGAAAGGCCATCACATCCGAATAAAGACTTTGCT
>Ga0315280_10011239_pt1 | contig 11040 bp, 10 predicted proteins | sample YL17G06_40_MG_FD_203697 | JGI IMG/M metagenome (GOLD analysis project Ga0315280, IMG submission 203697) | Sediment microbial communities from Yellowstone Lake, YNP, Wyoming, USA - YL17G06_40 | ecosystem: Environmental > Aquatic > Freshwater > Lake > Sediment | place: USA: Wyoming | collected... | reverse complement strand
TGAGGTCAAAGCTCTCATCGTAGCCTCGCCCACGTATTTTGGAAACGTCCCCGGTCCTCTCAAGAACTTCATTGATCGGTCTATCGCCACCTGTCACACAGGTAAGGGGGAACCTTGGCAGGGTGACACCTCGGGTCACGGTACCCGCCCCTTTAGAGGGGAGCCAGCCATGATTGTAGTTATCTCGGGAGGTGCTGACCATGAGAAAACAGCAGCCAACATCCGGCTGGTGCTTGAATACTACGAATACCAGGTGGTGGGAGAGTTTGTAGAAGGCATGGGCGGTTATATCGTGACCAAGGAAGAGAGCCCGGATATCTATGGTGAGTTATTTTCACTGGGCAAGAAACTGGACGGGGTTCTCAAGGCAAAAGGAGTGTAAAAAATGACTTCCAAGAAGAGCTACGGATGGAGAGGAAAGATCCTTGAAGTTGATCTCACCAATTCAAAAATTGAGGAGAAGGAGCTTCCTGAAAATTTAAAGAAGGATTACATCGGCGGATCAGGCCTGAATGCCAGGCTGTTCTACGACCTGGTGAAAGGCAATCCCACCCTTGACCCTCTCTCGCCTGAGAATCCCCTTATCTTCGGATTTGGACCGGTGGTTGGGACTGCTTTTCCTTCTGCCACCCGATTTACCGTTACAGCGAAAAGTCCTTTAACCAGAATATTCGGAGACTCCAATGCCGGCGGCTACTTCGCCACAAAGACAAAGCAGGCAGGGTATGACCATATCATCGTGAAAGGAAGATCGGCAAAACCGGTTGTCTTGCTCATTGAGAAGAGAAAAAAGCCCCAGCTCGTTGATGCAGCCTCCTTATGGGGGCTGGATACCTATGAAACGGATGAGGAGATTGAAAAGCTGTATGGCAAAGATTGCGAGACTGCGCGTATTGGCCCTGCCGGAGAGAACCTGGTCAGGTATGCTAATATCTTTTCCGGCAGAAAGAGGGTGGGTGCCAACGGCAGGGCAGGCATGGGATGCATCATGGGCTCAAAAAAGCTGAAGGCAATTATCGTCAAGGGTGAAGGAACCGTACCGGCAGCCCATCCGAAGCAACTAAGTGAGCTGAGCAAAAAATACCGCGAGATCTGGGGTAAAGGTCCGGGGACCGCTGCGAATTCCGAGTATGGCACCCTCATCCTCATCGCCCAGATCGGCGCTGAAGTAGGAGTAAATAATGACCAGAAAAAGATCAGCCCGGAACAACTGGAGAGTTATGACCTGGAAAAGTTCCTGAGCACTTACAAGGATGGAAAAACCGCCTGCTCACGGTGCCCGGTAGGCTGCTCGCAGAAGTGGAAGGTTGAAGAAGGAAAATTCAAAGGAGAGAGGGGAGACAAGATCGAGTTCGGCCACTACATTCACCTGGGCCCTCTCCTGGGTATCTTTGATTTTCCTACCCTGTTCCACCTGGCTGACCTGTCCAACCGCATGGGGATGGACTGTACCCAGTTCGGATGGAATCTCTCCATGGCCATGGAATGTTTCCAGCGGGGAATCCTAGGGTCTGAGGCAACAGGCGGGGTAGAGCTGAACTGGGGAGATGACGAGATGGTTGCACAGATGATCATGAGGGTGGCTAAGAGGGAAGGATTCGGAAATATCTTGGCTGAGAGTATTCCCGAGATGATTCAAAAAATAGGACCGGAGTCGAAGCCGTATGGTTTTCACACCAAAGGGATGACCTTCCCGTACAACCGCAAGGAGGTTCTCCCCATGAGCCTTGCCTCTTCAGTGGGGGCTCGGGGTGCAGACCACATGAAAGGTCATCCGTTCTCGGCACTGGTCGGATCACGTGAAATGCTGGAGAGAATCTTCGGGAAAGATATCCCTGAGGAGATTACTGACCACAAGAGCCCGGTGGCAAAAGGCCGGGTTGTCTGGTGGCATGAAAATTACAAGATGTTAATGGATTCCCTGGGGCTCTGCTTTATCCCGGTTGCAGCCACAACCATTTTCGGCGACCCCCTCATCCTCATCGAGGAGATGGGAGAGATCTATCAGGCAGTAACCGGCAGGGATCCGAAAAGGCTCTTTGAATCAACAGAGCGGGCCTATCAGGTTGAGAGGAGCTATAACGCCCTGCTGGGGATCACCCGCAAGGATGACGCGAGACAAGGTACGTCACGCGGTGAACACGACCCCATTCCCGGCATGCTGGATGAGTACTATTTTTACCGGGGCTGCACCAACGAAGGGCTACCCACCCGCAAAAGACTCAAGGAGATCGGCCTCGCAGATGTGATAGAGTACCTGGCAAAGGCAGGGAAGATCTCTGAAGATGAACGTCCGGCGATTGAGGAACTGATAGCGAAGAAATAAGGGGCTATTCTCCACTGGCAGGTAAGATAAGAGAAAGGAGCAATGATGACCAATCAGAAGATCAATGAAATCATCAAGGACGTTGTAACAATTAAGAAGGAACTGATCGGGATTAAGACCTGGAAAGAATCACCGGAAGGGATCCCCAAATATGAAGGGAAGGCCTTCCCCGGCATGTGCGGCCAGATCGGCGAAGTACTCGCGAACGGAGAAACCTTTATTACTGATTTGAGCAATCAGCTCTGTACCGGCGGGGTAGTGGCTACCGGCGTTGCCCGCCCACCTTCTCCTAAGGCGAGCATCAATATTGCAAAGATGCATCTGGAGATGATGAAAGACTATGGCAATCTTGATACAGCCCTCTGTTATGAAGATGAAATGAAAAAGCTGATTCCCACCTGTGAGGAGAAAAATGCCGTCGTTCAAGTGGGGCTTTTTACGGAGATGAAAGAACCGGACCTCGTTCTGATATTCTGCACTCCCGGCGCAGCAGATATTATCAATCGGGCTTACTCCTATGTCACCGGTAAACCCATTCAGGGGTTTGGTGGAAATGGCGGCTGCCCGTTTGCCATTCAGTATCCCTATGTCACCAAGAAACCTTCTTTCACCTACAGTGACATCTCCTGGAGGAAGTTTATCGGCTTAGCCGATGAAGAGCTCACCATGACCTTTCCCCTCCCGTGCCTTGTCCAGTTTATCGAAAGCCTCCCCTTGGTGGCAGAAAACTATCGGAAGTATGGAGAAGGAATGAAGCTGTAAGGGCAAGGGTAAAGGGGCAAAGAGGTCAAGTGTGAATATCAAATACCAAAGCCCAAAGTTCAAGTGAATGTCATCCGCCGCGGCGGACAAAGTTCAAATTTGGCATTTGAGCTTTGACATTTGGATTTGATAGATGAATCCTTGAACCCTTCTTTGTTACCGCAACGCTTCCGGCCCCTCCCGGTCAATAATATCCCGCAAGGTCTCTCCCGGCTTTGCCTTGCGCAATTTCTCTATGGCGTTCTTCAGAATCGTGATGGTCCTCTCTTTGGTGGTAAAATTTTCAATGGTCTCAGCAATCTTGGGCTGGCGTGCCCCGGACCCGCCGGCAATGACACGGAATCCCCTGGCACCGGTTACCAGCTTGCCGGTAGGACAATCCCGGGCGCAGAGTTCGCACATGGCACACACCTTCCGGTCAATGACCGGACCCTGGTCGGTAAGCTTTATTGCTTTGTCAAAGCACATCTTCAGGCATTCACCGCACTGCGTGCATTCAGCATCGGTAATATCCACCCGGTGCTGGATGGTAATACCAAAGTCCTTTAAATAGGGACTTACACAGCAGTTGGGACAGCCGGTGAGGACAACGTTAAAACGGTGACCCGCATGAAGCGCAATGGGGGCAAGGTCTGCTATAATTTCGTTCACCTTTTCTTCTTCCAGAACCGCTTTTACGGAACGCATCATGTCTTTGATTATATTTCTTACCTCCGGAGTATTTTCTCCATATTTTGTAAAGCAGACATCGATGCTATAGAGTACCTCCTCGTTATCAAAAAAAAGCTCTTCTTCCATGGAAGGTGCCGGCCCTTCCCCTGCAAGAAATGCCTTCAACTCTCTCGTTTTTTCTTCCCCCATGAAATCCCGGTACATCCTTTCAGTTTCTTTAACGATCTCTACCGTTACCCGATCAAGTCCTTTGTGCCGGGCTATCTTTTCTGACTGCAGGCGGGCGATAGAACCCATCATGGGCGGAATCGGTATCTGCTCCTGTAGCTGTTTTGCATCTTCATCCCACTTCATTGTTTTCTCCTTGTGCTTTAGAATATGTAATGATGTATCCCTTTCTCCTTCAGGCCGGTGACCGCAACCTATCGTTTAATTACAGACCGTTTCTCTGAAAGTCAATAATTTTATTCCAAACATCTATTTGGAAAAATTCGTTACATGAGTTATATAGAGAGATACAGGTCAACATTTAATATCAGGAAATATATTGACTATGCATGTTCGCTCTCAGGGTATCCAGAATAATTCTTATGTACCCATAAACAAAAAAGAGGAGGTCGTTATGAAACATATCATCCAACAATCAATATTTTTTATGCATGGTACCTTCTATACGGGCCTGGCAGTGTGTCTGTTCATGATGGCAAAGGGGGAGGAGGCGCACGCAACAGGAACGGTGTCTGAATTGAAAGTCGTGGATTATGTTGACCTCAACCGCTACCTGGGAAAATGGTACGAAATTGCACGGATTCCTGTTTTCTTCCAAAAGGAATGTGCAGGGGGAGTAACAGCGGAGTATGCACTCATGAAAGATGGGAAGATCAGTGTAGTGAACCAATGTTGCACCGAGGAAGGCAAAGTCAAACAGGCAAAAGGGCGTGCCTGGGTTGTTGATAAAAAAACCAATGCAAAATTAAAAGTCAGCTTTGTCCCATTTCTGGGCCTCTGGTTATTTGCTGGCGATTACTGGATTATTGATCTCGGACCTCAATATGAGTATGCCGTGATTGGAAACCCTTCCCGGAGTATCGGATGGATTCTGAGCCGGACACCAACTCTCCCTGACGAAGTTATGAAGGGTATTGCTGAAAGGCTCAAGGCCCAGGGATATGACTTTTCGCGCTTCAAGATGACGGACCAGAAAAATTTTACCTCCTGCTCGGAATAAAAACAGGGGATGACAGGAAAAAGAGATTTTCACGACTATATCTGCCGTCCCTTCTGCACCTTCTATCGTGAAGGCGAAAAGGAAGAGCTTGCCTGCCAGGGGGCACAGGTTGTTCACTCTTTATTGAAACGAGGACTATTACATCCTGCCCAACTGCCCCGAGGTGGAAAGATCCCTGGCGCGAGGTGGCAACATTATGCTGACTTAGATGCCGCTGTCTGCCAGCGCTGCCCCTTTAAAGCATATGACTGTGACTTTCAATCTGAAAGCCCGCCCCCTTATGCCGAGCCGTGTGGAGGCTATATCATCCTTACATTGCTAAAGGAAAGAGGCATTCTCTCAGCTCATGACCTTGAGAAGGCTGGTTCTTCTGACTCCTGACTTCTGTATTCTGAATTCCCTCTTATCTGCCAGGCTCTTTTGATATCTTCTTCAGCTGCTCGATGAGAACGGAACTTTGCGGGTCTCCCAGTTTCTCCGCCATCCGTATCGATTTCCAGGCTGACGGATAATCCTTTTTCAGAGCATAGGCGGTAGCAAGGTTGGTGTAAGCAACGGCAAGCTTGGAATCAAATTGAATGGCCTTCTCTGCTGTCTTGATTGCCTCGTCGATATTTCCATTCTCACGGTGGGCAAAGGAGAGGGCGCTGTAGCAGTTCGCAGAAATGGGTCTTAAGATGAGGGCGCTCTGGAATTCACTTATGGCCTGGCTGTATTTCCCCTTCCTAGTATAGACCAGACCCAGGTTATAGCGTGTATCAAAGTCTTTCGGATCAAGCTTAATCGCCTTCTGATACTCTTGGATGGCCTCGTCATCTCTCCCCTTTTGCTGGTAGAGCGCACCCAGCCGGTAGTGAATATCAGCATCATCAGGACTTAATTCTGCTGCCTTCTGGTATTCAACAATTGCTTCATCTGTCTTCCCCTGATCAACATAGGCCTTGGCGAGGCGGAGATGAATCTTGAGCAGATCGGGTTTCAGTTCCACCGCTTTCTGGTACTGCTGCACGGCTTCCTGCTGATCGCTCCCTTTTCCGTATCGCTCTCCTTCCTTGTTGTATTCTGCTGCCGTACCTGCATTGGCATAGGCCTCGGCATACTGGGGGTCAAGCTCTGCTGCCTTTTTAAACTCCCCCTTTGCCTCCTCATGCCGGCCCGCATTTCCGTAAGCAACTCCCAGGTTATAGTGAGCCTGGGCAAAGTCCGGTTTTAACTGAATCACTTTTTCATACTCGGCAATCGCCTCCTCCAGCATCTCCTTTTCCCCGTAAGCTATTCCGAGGTTAAAGTGGGCTGAAACGAGGTTAGGCTTTAACGCTATTGCCTTCTGGTATTCAGCAATCGCCTCATCGATCTCATCATTTTTAAAATGGCTGATGCCGAGATTCACATATGATTCTGCTGTCTCCCTCCTTCCCTGCGCGTGAGAAAGGGATGGTGCTGAAAGCAAAACGATGAGAATGAAGGCAGAGACAAGAAAGACCCTCGATTTCATGCTTTTAATTTACCATAATCTCCTTATTTTTTCTAAAAAAAATAAAAGTGTTAGATAGTCAGAATTTTAGAATAGGATGTTTCTCGTTGAATTTAGTTGTTGAATCTTGTACATTATTCACATGAGTAAGTACGAAAAGCTGTTATTGACAATCCTACAGGGCGGTGCAGACTCAAATATTTCATTCAATGATCTATGCAATCTTCTAAAGAAATTGGGGTTTGATGAGCGAATGCGAGGAAGTCATCACCTCTTTAGAAAAGAGGGGATCGTTGAGAAGATCAATTTACAGCGTGATAATAACAAGGCAAAAGCGTATCAAGTACGGCAGGTCAGAAATGTGATTTTAAAATACGAGCTTGGAGGTGAACTCTGATGCATAAGTACGAAATTATAATTTATTGGGATAATCAAGACCGGGTTTATGTCGCCGATGTCCCTGAGTTGCCAGGTTGCTCTGCGCACGGCAAAACATACGATGAGGCATTAAAGAATGCAAAAGATGCCATTCAGTTATGGATTGATACAGCAGAAGAGTTTGGAGACCCGGTCCCTAAACCGAAGGGACACCGTTTAATGTATGCATAATGCTCAGGGCGAACACGCAGGTTCGCCCTACATTCGTGTCACGTCTCACATCTTACTTCTTACCCTCATTTTCATCGGCACTGCACTCACCGGCCCGTGTCGGTCGCTCTCCATTCACGAAAGCAATCTATGACGTCTCTCAAAGTGCATTGACCATTCCTGAAACAAGAAATCTTGTTTTTTACATCAGCCCAGGTGGAGCATTCTAAGCCTTCATATGCGTAATAGATACATTCTTTTTCTGAGTACCATATTTTAAGAGTATCGCCGTCTTGTATCACCCACGGGTCACCTGGTGTCGTTTCATAGCTCAGTCCAATGGAGCTGAGAACTGGATTCTCTTCATATTTTTTCCAGTTGATGCCATCAAGAGAGGTTACAAATCCAATACTGGAAGGGTGATCAAACTTTGAAGACCATCCACCGTACCACATCATATAAATATCCTCATGGTAAATTACGCATGGAGATCCAACTGCAAGATCATCCCAGCTTCCAGAAGGTCCTACTTCGAGCACGGGATTTTCTTCGTACTTGGTCCAGTGTATGCCATCAGTTGATGTCGCATATCCTATCTGTTCCTCAATGCTTCCAAATTCCCCTCCTTCTTCTCCCTCTGCTTCATACCACATCTTATAGATTTGACCCTCCTTAATCACTGATGGATACCCAATTTCACCAGCATCCCAGCTTCCAGAAGGTCCTACTTTGAGCACGGGATTTTCTTCGTACTTGGTCCAGTGTATACCATCAGTTGACGTGGCATATCCTATTCCCTTAGCTCCGTACCACATTTTATAAATACCGTTTTCTTTGATCACACTTGGACCACTAACTTCCCCATCTTCCCACGTTCCTTCATCTCCTACCAAAACAGGGTTTCCTCCATACTTTTGCCAATTGATACCATCGGTTGAAGTGGCATAACATATTGCATCTTCATCCCCTCCCGAATACCACATTTTAAAAATCTCACCATCTTTGATCCCACACGGACTCCCCACATACTCATCGTATCCACTTGGTTCTAAAACTGGATTTCCCTCATATTTAACCCAGTTTGTTTGAGCAAAGGAAGTATTGATGAGAATAAAAGTAAGAGCCATTAATACCATAATTCCCAAAATTAACTTAGGATAGTTCATTTTTTCCTCCTGTATGTCTTCAGATTAGTTTGTACACATTTGCTTATAACGAGGTTGCACTTTAATACTGGTATGGTCCATGTTTTTAACATGGTGGCCGTGTATAATATGTATACGGCCGCTTCAACTTCACTGTCAAGTATTTTTCCTCCATCTGTATTTTTCTCCATCTGTATTTTTCCTCAATCTCGGCAAATAAAAGCCCCAATCAGAGTTACACTGATCGGAGCGTATTTCTCAACTCTCTGAAACTGATACCCCCTGTGTCAAATGACACGGGCATTCCCCTTTTGTAATTTTGAATGGCAGAATACATTTTTTATAACACTTCCGTCCGGGATTGCAAGGGGAATACTTTTGTCTATCAATCCTCTCAAGACATCTGAAAAAATCAAGAACAAGGTTCCGAGTGCGCAAGCAAGATTTTTTGCTAACAATTCTTTTGTAGGGGCGAGGTGACCTCGCCCTTACACCTACCAAAAAATTTCAGGTGGACATTGTTCGTTACTTCGTGATAGAAATTTCTTATCGTTCAAGGGAAGAGTTCCTGTTATGAAAAGTATAGGGATCATTGCCAAAAAGAACAAACCGGAAGCGGTTGAGGTCACCCGCAGGCTTCTCCCCTGGCTCGAAGAGAGAAACATCGAGGTCGTTCTGGACCATGATATTGCCTCCCTGGTAATGCCGGCAAAAGGGATGGAGAAGGCGGAGATCCCTTCCCGCGTGGACATGGTTGTGGTTCTGGGAGGAGACGGGACGCTCCTGACCGTAGCCCGGCTACCGGGCATCGAGAACATCCCCATCCTCGGTGTAAACCTCGGTGCCATGGGATTTCTCACCGAGATACCCCTGGAAGAACTGTATCCCACCCTGGAAAAGATCCTGAAGGGCAATTATGAAAAAGACAGACGGATGACCCTTCAGGCTGTAGTCCGGCGAGAAGGTAAGACTATTGCGTCATATGCGGTTCTCAACGATGTGGTAATCAATAAAGGTGCGCTAGCCCGGATCATTGATCTGGAGATAAACATTAACGGCAGGTATCTTACGACCTTCAAGGCTGATGGCTTGATCCTCTGCACCCCTACCGGCTCAACAGGTTACTCCCTCTCTGCTGGCGGACCGATTATCCATTCCTCTCTCAACTGCATCTGCCTCACCCCTATCTGTTCTCACACCCTGACGAATCGCCCTCTCATCCTTCCGGATACGGCTGCCATTGATGTCCTGATCAAGTCCCGGCATGAGGATGTTTTCCTTACCTTAGACGGCCAGGAGGGCCTTTCCTTGAAACCCGATGATACTGTCTCTGTGCAGAAGAACCCGAACTACATTACCCTTATAAAATCACCGTACCGGAACTACTTCGAGGTATTGAAGATGAAGCTCAAGTGGGGAGAACGATGACGGGGATGGGGAGACGCGGAGAGGGGGAGACGCGGAGACCCAGAACTCCCCGCGTCACCGTGTCCCGGCGTCCCCGTGTCACTATCTATTGAGACGACGAGCGAGCGAGAAAAAACTGAACGACAAACCTTCTAATTGAAACTATGTTGTCTGAGCTACACATAAAAAACTTCGCTATTATAGATCAGTTGACGATCTCATTTCCCCGGGGGTTTACCATCCTCTCAGGAGAAACAGGGGCAGGAAAATCGATCATCATCGGGGCACTGACCCTCCTCATGGGAGGGAGGGCATCGGCTGACCTCATCCGCTCGGCTGAAGAGGAGGCATCCGTTGAGGCGATCTTCGATATCTCCCACTCCCCTTTTCTCGCTCAGAAGCTTGCGGAGTGGGGAGTCGAGGGTGATGACAGCCTCCTCCTCCGGAGAGCCATCTCCCGTTCGGGGAAAGGCAAGGCCTTCATCGGCAGCCATCTCGTAACCGTAACGATGCTTTCGAACCTGGGCGAGGAGCTGATCAATATTTCCGGGCAGCACGAACACCAGCTCCTCCTGAAGCCGGATCAGCACCTGGAGATCGTGGACGAGTTCGGCGGGCTCTTGCCGCTAAGGAACACCTATACCAGCACCTTCCACCAGCTCACCTCTCTCACCCGGGAACTGAACGCACTGATCCAGGCAAAGGAGAGGAGAGAAGAAAGGATCGAACTCCTCAGGTTCCAGATCAAAGAGATTACGGATGCGAACCTACACCCCGGAGAAGAGGAGCAGTTACGGGAGGAGAGGGGCATCCTGAACAGCTCTGAGAAACTCTTTCAGACAACCAAAAAGGCCTATGAAACGATCTATGCTGATAAAGGGTCTGTCCTGGAACAACTGAAAAATGCCCTGCGGGAACTGAAGGAACCCTCTCAGATTGATGCACGCCTCTTTCCGCTCTTCACCACGCTCGAGTCTTCAGTCTTTCAGGTGGAAGACCTCGCTCTATCACTCCGGGACTACTATCAGAGGATCGAGTTTGATCCAAAGCGGCTGGATGAGATCGAGTCGAGGCTCGCTGAAATACATGCGTTGAAAAAGAAGTACGGAGATACCGTTGAGAAAGTCATCGCTTCCCGGGACAGGGCAGAACGCGAGCTGAAAGAACTCACCGAGAGCGAAGAAAAGATTGAGGAGCTGAAAGGCGCTCAGGAGAAGCTGAAGAAAGAGACCCTGGAGCTCGCCCGGAGGCTATCCCAGGAGAGGAAGAAGTCGGCAGCGGCGCTGAAGGAGAAGGTGGAAAAAGAGCTTGCCTCGCTGGGCATGAAGAAAACCGTCTTTGAAGTGAAGGCCGCGGGCGCCGCAGCAAAGGGAGAGGGAAGGGAAAACATCATCATCGGTAACCACTCCCTCCATGAAAAGGGAATGGACGATCTCGA
>Ga0315280_10011238_pt1 | contig 11040 bp, 9 predicted proteins | sample YL17G06_40_MG_FD_203697 | JGI IMG/M metagenome (GOLD analysis project Ga0315280, IMG submission 203697) | Sediment microbial communities from Yellowstone Lake, YNP, Wyoming, USA - YL17G06_40 | ecosystem: Environmental > Aquatic > Freshwater > Lake > Sediment | place: USA: Wyoming | collected... | reverse complement strand
GGGAATCCAGGTGGGCGTCTCCAAGACGGATAATGCCTCATGCCCAATTTGCTTGTAGTAGATCACCAGCTTCGCGGTTTTCCAGGTGAGGACACCGCCATAAATGAGGGAGAAGCAGGAAGTGACGGCTCGCAAAAGAATTCGCAGCCTGGGTTTAAGGCGGATCGCCACCACATCTACTCGAATGTGGGCATCTTGCTGGAGGGTGTAAGCTCCACCAAAAAAAACACAAAAAACCATCATATAGGCAGAATATTCATCGCCGAAAATCAAAGGCTGGCCGATTACGCGCCTTGCAAAAACCGCGACCGTCACCAGAGTCATCATCGCGAAGATGACCCAACCGGAGATATATCCGCTGATAAGGGAAAGCCTATTGAAGGAAGATTCTAAAAACCGGCCTATTGCTTTTATCACTTCCATGAATGGCCCAATCCTTGTAACCCATTCGGGTTGAAGGAACCTGCCCAGACGGGCATATCTTTCTCATCCGGTTACCCTAAATCCTGTTATCGGGTGAAGATTTCTTTCTTGCCCGCACAGGTTCCTTCAGAGAATGCGAACAGCATGTCCTTTCACTTAGGTTTTCTCCCTGGATTCACTTTATAATAGATCTCCAGCGCTTCCATTGCCACAGGGCCTATTTTCTTGGCTTCCTCATCCCATAGATGCCTAACCTTAGCCACCCACCGGTCCCGTTCCGCATCTGGCAAAATATAGATTGTGCATCCCTCATCTTTAAATGCCTTATATTTACTCTCCGTAAACCTTTCAATGGCGGCCCAACCGTCATTCATATAACTCAGGCCGGCCTTGATCACAATGGCTTGTAAATCGCGAGGAAGGGCATCAAAGGCTTTTTTGTTCGCGAAAACTCCCGTGGGGGGAAGTCCGAAATCTACTTTGGTGACGTATTTTCCCACCTCATGCCACTTGTAGGCATAAGCCCAGGTGACTCCGCCAAAGGCTGCATCCATGACCCCCCGCTGTAAAGCCTGGTAAGTCTCGGGAAAGCCCATAGTGACGGGGGCGGCGCCGAGGGCCTGAACCGCCGCTGCCGTTGTGGGGTTGTAAACCCTCCATTTACGCCCTTTAGCATCTTCAAGCGTGCGGACGGGATAACGAGCAAAGCATGTCAAGCCGTTCCAGCCGGTCATTCCCATGGCCTTTATGCCTACTTTTTCCGCTTCCCTTTGCCAAACCCCCCAAAGCCCACCTTCTAACCAAGCTTTCCACTCAGTATTATCTTTGAGTATGAAAGGGGTGTCGGGGAACTTGTAAAGGGGTATCGAACCACCCCAATACCCGGTAGGAATCTCGCACAGTTGAACCAGCCCTTTTTGAACGGCCCCGAACATATCCTGGCTGCCGTATAGTTGGCCCCCGGGATAGGTGATGACTTTGAGCCGTCCGCCACTTTTCTCAGTAACATCTTTGGCCATCTTTTCCGGCAAATAGGCTGCGTCTCCAGGTCCCCACACACCCGCCATTTTCCAGGTAATGACCTTTTCCTGAGCAAGGCCTGTGACCACGAAGGCCAACGTCAGGGTGAACGCCGCCAAAACCATCATCAGTCTGCTTTTGCCTTTCATTGTTTAGACCCCCTTTCTTTCCGGATATTCGAATGTTCAGTTTCAAACCCTCAAAAACCCTACTCTTCTTTTTTCTCCCAACATCCCTCCTTCCTGCTTGCGTGCCCATCACCGCTAAAAATGCTGGGCAATCTCTTCTCTTGGAGTCCAGAAATTATTGGGATAAGGGTACCAAACGCTGCGGTAGCCGGGAGACCCAGCGTCGATGTCCACATCGATGACGTAAGAGGCCTTAGATTTCAGGGCTTCTTTCATCGCCGGAGCCAACTCCGCCGGGGTCTTTACCTTCTTCCCTTCCGCTCCCATCGCCCCTGCTATCGCAACCAGGTCCGGGTTCCACGGCTCCTGGGTCGATTGTTTAACAAAATCACAGAAGGCCACCCGCCCATAGAGCCTGTTCATCAGCTCCCGTTCTATCTGCAGAGTTCGGTTGTTCATCACCACTGCGATCAGGGGCATGTCCTGTTCATAGGCGGTCGCCAGAGTCGTGCAGGTAAAAAGAAAAGACCCGTCCCCAATCAGGGCAACGACGGGATGCTCAGGGCGGGCCACCCGGGTTCCGAAAGCAGCCGGCAAGCTCCATCCCATTCTGTGGAAAAAGCCGCAATGGTGGAATGTGGGCTTGATCACCCTGTAGAAGGGCGGGGCAAAAGACAGCAAGTGGCCGGTATCCACGAAAACCGAAGCCTCCGGGTAAGATTCGTTAAGGATGCGGGAGACCTCATGGCAAACCCGGGCATAATTCAAGGGGGCTTGCTCCGAATGTCTCAACGAGGCCACACTCTGCTCCCACTCTCCCCTCCATTTGCTCACCTCAGCTCTCCAGCCTGCCCAACGCTCAGCCGCCACGCCGAGGGATTTTAATTCTTCAATCAAATGGGCCAAGGCCAGCTTGGCATCCGAGACGATTCCCACCTCGGGCGGATAGACTCTGGCAATTTCTGAAGGATCGATGTCGATATGAATCAAGCGCGTTTTTGCAGGAATGTTGAAGAGGGTCCAGCCCCCGGTATCGATATCCGTAAAATGAGTCCCCACGGCAATCAATAAATCGCATTCGCCAGCGGCCCGATTACCGTGCCCGGTCCCGGATCTTCCTATGGCGCCCAGGCTGAGAGGCTTATCCTCCGGGTAAGCCCCCTTTCCCATCGTCGTGGTACAGAGGGGAAGGCCGAAGGTCTCCAAAAGGGTGGCGAGTTCCCTATAGGCCTCAGCATGGTGAATCCCGCTGCTCACAAAGACTAAAGGGCGCTCTGATTTTGAAATCCGCCGGGCTGCCTCTCTGATCGCAGCCACATCTGGTCCCGGTGGATGAATCTTGACCCATTGTTTTGCCCTGGAAAGCCCGTTGAACTCGACGTTTGAGTGCTGAATGTCAAAAGGGACTTGCAAGACAACAGGTCCAGGCCGGCCGGTGACCGCTGTTTTGCAGGCCCGCAGGAGCATATCCACCGCCGTGTCCGGCCTGCTGATTCCCAGAGCCTTCTTGGTGTAAACCTTTACGGTCTGAATCCATTCGTCCGGAGCATATCGGTAAAATTCTTCTATTCCCCCCCGATCATACCAGTGAGTTGACCCAGCGCCCGCCAGAACCACCAGGGCCGAGGATTCAAAGAAAGCATTGGCTAAGGCGGGGGCAATGTTCATATTTCCCGGGCCTACCGAGGTGCAAACGATCGAGAGGGGACCTTGGCGTTTTGATCGGTAATACCCGTCGGCCATATGGACCGCCTGGTCTTCGCCGCGACAGGTAAATCCCCGGATATGGCTTTCATGGGCAATGGCATCCAAAAACGCCCAATTCCCATGCCCGTTATAAACAAAAGCCACTTCGGTCCCGATCTCCTCTAAGGCCTTAATCATTGCGGTGGCACATCTCACTTTCGCCATCTTCTTCCCTCTTTTCTTATTTGGGGAATTGCCAAGGAGGGTTGCACCTTGCGAGCAACCCATTACATCGGCCCTTAGATCGACTCGATAGGTCTAAAAATGATGCCGCAACTCCTCATGCACTCAGGCAATCGGGTAAACGTTTTCTCTGTTGACGATCCTATCTTAAAACAAAAATTTCTGGTCCTGTCAATAAGAAAATAAGAGTTGACACTTTTTACTTTTAAAGAATTCTTATTCGTGGTCCGGGGGTTCAGGGCGATGAGCGCGGGCAGCATCGGCCGGGAGGAAGCCTCTCGCATAGGGTCCAGCCGGGCCGCCGCAGAATGAGGCGGGGTGTCTTTTCCCGCCCCCATCCAAGGAACGACCAACGCCTCATGATGCCAAGCGAAGCGCCCTGAACCTCCGGACCTGGGAGGATCATCCGGCGCTGGGTCCGGGCAGTGAAGGGGGGCAAGGAAAATGAAATCATCCACCGCGGTGAATTCAATAAATGAAGCACATTTCGTGCTCTGATTCAGGATCATCGGCAGATGCCCGGGGAAATTAAAATAGTTTTAGGTTAAGGGGGTTCCTCCATGATATATTTTCCCATAAAAGGGTGGTAGGGAATGGACAAACTTAATGAGTTTCGCTAAACGAAATAAAAAAGATCAAGAGCTTAAGGAATCTCCCAGGCGGAAGAACCAGGATGAAATTGCCTATCTCGGCTATCGCCGGGTCCCCACAAAAGAGAAGGCTAAATTGGTTCTGGGCCACTTCAATTCCATCGCCCGCAAATACGATTTCATGAACACCCTCCTGAGCTTCGGCCTGCAACATTTCTGGAAACGGTATGCCATCAGGAAGTTAAGATTAAAAGCTGGAGACAAGGTCATCGATGTGTGTGGCGGAACGGCGGACCTCTCCATCCGGGCAGCTAAAATTGTCGGTCCCACTGGCCGCGTGATCTTGTACGACATCAACCGGGCGATGATCGAAGCAGGGAGGCCTAAGGTGGACAGAGCATCCTTTGGAGGAAGGATAAGATACGTCCAGGGGGATGCGGAAAGAATTTCATTCGCCGGCGGCCAGTTTGATGCAGCCTTGGTGGGTTTTGGGATACGGAACCTGACGAGAATGGGAAAGGGATTAGAGGAGATGTACCGGGTGTTGAAACCCGAAGGGAAGCTGATGTGCCTGGAATTTTCTAAACCGACCACAACCTTATTCGGGTGGTTTTATGATCTATACTCTTTTTATATTATGCCCTTTATTGGGAAGATCATTACTGGTTCCCGGGAGGCCTATACCTATCTTCCCGAGTCGATCCGAATGTTCCCTTCACCAGAGGGATTGAAAACCACTCTTGGGCAAATCGGTTTTTCCCGCGTCACTTACTGGAAGCTCACCAAAGGAATTGCGGTCATCCATATTGGCATGAAGGTTTCTCCTCTCCCAAAAGCTCTGAGAAATTAAGCCCTCCTTCTAAATATTTGCTTTTTGCATATCACTCTGATAAAAGGATATCACTGATCTTTTAAAAATGAAGTGGGGATTTGAATCCTGAACAAAAAATGCTTCAGAAGAAAGGGAAAAAATATGGAGAAGCTTATCATTACCGTTGCCGTAACTGGATCGGGCCCGACGAGAAATGAAAACCCCAATATTCCTTACTCCCCAAAGGAAATTGCGGATGAGATCGTACGCTCATCCGAAGCAGGAGCCTCCATCACTCACGTTCATGTTCGGGACCCCGAGACAGGGGCCCCCTCATTCGAGCTCGACTATTTTCGCGAGATACGTGATAGAGTTCGATCTCGATGTGACATTCTGCTCAACTTCACAACCAGTTCCTTCAATCTGACAGGAGAAGACATAATGGAGCGACGGGTTGCCCCTACCACCCTCGGGCCAGAATTATGCACCTTAGACATTGGCAGCATGAACATTAGGAACCGGGTGTTCATAAATCCTCCTGAATGGGGTCCATACTGTGCCAGGGTGGCCCGGGAACGCCGGGTGAAGCCGGAACTGGAATGTTTTGATACCGGACACATCAGACAGGCTAAAAACCTGATCGATAAAGGGCAGCTTGAATCTCCCTACCTATTTCAAATTTGTATGGGTACAGATGGAGGGATAGAAGCGGATTCTAAAAGCTTTACCTTCATGACTGAGTTACTCCCAGCGGAAGATGTAGTATGGACAACACTCGGGATCGGTCGGCACGAGTTCCCGATGGCTGCTTTGTCCATAATCAACGGCGGTCATGTTCGGGTAGGATTTGAGGATAATGTATACCTTTCCAAGGGAGTATTGGCAAAGAGTAACGCAGAATTAGTGGAAAAGGCTGTTCGGCTGGCAAAAGAGCTCGGGCGGGACATTGCCCAGCCTGACGATACGCGAAGGATTCTTAAGATTGAAAAAAAAGATTGGAAATCCGTACAGCTGTAAACCCAGACATGGTATGTAAAGCCGGGATAATCTTCTTTCACTCAGCGATTAATAGGTGGTAGTTTTTCTTTCCGGTCCTGAGAAGAACGGCCCGGCCAGAGAGGGCCTGGTTTACGTTCACTTTTGCCCCTACTTCCCTCCAGGCCACGTTGTTCACATAGGCCCCTCCCTGACCGATCAGGTCCCGGGCTGCCCGTTTGGATTTAACCAAAGTCGTCTCGGTCAAAATATCTACGAGGGGAACCCCGTCTTGCAAACGCTTCCCAGAGATCTGGGTGGACGGAACCTCGGTGGCCAGGGTATCGAAAACCTCTTTGGAAAGCTCCCGCACCTCGCTCCCGAAAAGAATCTCGGAGGCTTGACGGACAGCCCGGGCGGTTGTCTCCCCGTGGACCAATTTCGTGAATTCGAAACCCAGAGCCCGATGGGGCTCACGCCTTTCAGGATTGCGGCCCAAGGCATCTTCCAATTTGGCAATCTCTTTCAGCTCGAGGAAGGTGAACAATTTAAGAAACTTGATCACATCCCGGTCGTCGGTATTGATCCAGTATTGATACATGCGGTAGGGGGAGGTCATCTGGGGATCGAGCCAGATCATCTCGTTTTCGCCCGCCCCTTCCGTCTTTCCGATCTTTGTCCCCGAGGCCGTGGTCAATAGGGGGAAGGTAATTCCGTGAGCGGTTCCGCCCCTCATCCGCCGAATGAGTTCAATCCCGGCGGTGATATTCCCCCATTGATCGTTCCCCCCGGCCTGCACCGTGCAGCCATGGTGGTCATAGAGGTAAAGGAAGTCATACGCTTGAAGAAGGATGTAGCTGAACTCGGTGAAAGAGATCCCCTGGCCTCGCTCCTCCAGCCGCCAGCGCACCGATTCTTTGGCAATCATGGCGTTGATGGAAAAATGCTTACCGATATCCCGAAGGAAATTGACGAGCCCGAGGGGCATCAGCCAGTCGGCGTTGTTGAGCAGGATGGCGGCGTGCCGTCCCTCGAAGCTGAAGAATTTAGACAACTGGTTTTTCAACTGCTGGGCGTTCGCCAGCACATCCTCTTTGGAAAGAAGTTGCCGCTCAGCAGTTTTCCCGCTGGGGTCGCCGATCATCCCCGTCCCGCCTCCAATAAGAACAATGGGGCAGTGGCCCATCCTCTGAAAATGGGCCAGGCCCATCACCGGGATCACATGTCCCAGATGAAGGCTCCGGGCCGTAGGATCGAAGCCCACATAACACTTCAGGCTCTGGCTGACTGCTGCTTCTCGCAGCCCGGTGTCGGTCATCTGGCCGATGAATCCTCTTTCCTGAAAAACATCCACAATCGTCTTGGACAAAACCTTCTCCTTTACCCGCAGAGCATCCCGCGAAACGCGGGAAGAACGCCGAGAAAAATTTGGAAGCCTTCAGCCATCAGCGGTGAACGGATACCAGGAAAGCTTCCACCTCTTCCCTTCGGGGTAGTCCGGCGCGGGCTCCCAGCTTCATACAATTCAAGGCTGCCGTGGCCTGGGCGAAATCCAGGACCCGCCCCATGGGCCAGCCTTGAAGAAGCCCGTAAATAAAGCCCCCGGCGAAGGCATCCCCAGCCCCGGTGGTATCCACCCTTTTAACCCGGAAAGCTCTCCGGCGGATCAAATGCCCACCATCCCAGCAGTAGCACCCTCTGCCTCCCCGGGTGACCGCCCAAGTGTTTTTAAGGTTGTGTTTCTGAAAAATATCGATAGGGTCAACCTTCCCAAAATAGACCCGCAGAAAATGCTCGTTGCAGATCACATAATTGGTCTTTGGCAACAGGTCAGGCGTCTGATGCGACGGGCGTTCGACGTTGATGGCCACAGGGATCTCATGCGTTCTGGCGATTTCGCTGGCCATCAGCGAACCGCTGGGGAAACGTTCATCCACGAGAAGAAAGCGGGCCGAAAGGATCTGGCTGATAGGAAGGTCTTCTGGCGAAATATCCCCCAGACTCCGGTATCCGAAAACCGTCCGTTTCTTATTTCGTTCGTTCACCAAAACGAAGGTAACCGGGCTCATGGCCCCTTCCTCAAAAAGTGCCCGGGAGATATCCACTCCTTCTTGTTTCAGGGACGATAGAATTTTTCTCCCAATTTCATCATCCCCCACCTTACCGATGTAGCTCGTTCTTAAACCCAATCGGCTGAGAGTAGTGAGGGCATTTCCAATATTGCCCCCGCCCTGGACAATTAGCTGGTTCAGCCGATTCTTCGTGTCTTCTGCCGGAAACCCCCTCATCGTCCCCACATAATCCAGAGCGCTGATCCCCATGCCGACAACGTCAAATCTCTTCTTCATCTGAGTCTCTTTGGAGGCCAAATAAGGAGTTAAGTCGCCCGGTATCGCTCCCGCAAGATAGACTTCAAGATTTTTCCCGTTCCCCCTTTGGGAAGCTCCGGAAGGATTCGAACCTCCCGGCGAGCCTTGAAGTGAGCCATGTTTCGTCTGGCAAATTGGATGATTTCTCCGGGCGTTGCCTTGAACCCCTCCCGGAGCACTACAAAAGCCAAAGGAATCTCCCCCCGCTTCTCGTCGTATTTCCCGATCACGCCACATTCTAAAATCGCCGGGTGCCCGTAATCCATCCGGGCAGGCCCTCGCCTTTTTCCAGAACAATGAAGCGCTCCACAGCCGGGATTTTCTCTATAATGGTCTGGATCACCGGGATGAAGTCCTTATCCAGGAATAATACCCGGGGAGTGGATTCGTTGAGGATGTACTCGAAGTCTCTGGCAGCCAGTCGAATGTTTAGCGGCTCCAGGATAGCCGCATTGATTACCGGGGCATAAAACAGCTCCAAGAGGCGATGGCAATTATAGCCCAGGTAAGCCACCCGGTCGCCCTTCTTAACGCCCATCTTTGTCAAGGCATTGCTCATTTTTCTCACTCGTTTGCAGAACTCCCCATAGGTGTACCTTTCTCCCTCGCAGACCACCCCCACCTTATGGGAAAAGATCTTTTCCACGTACTCGAAGAAACGAACGGGCGTTAAAGGGATCACCATCCTTCAATTCCTCCTTCATCCTTCCCTATGGGTTCAATCGTCAGCGATCGGGCAAACGTTGAACCCTCAATATAAGCCTGGTCGATTCTTAGAACGTGGCCTTATTATGACGGAAAAAAAGTTGCACATCAAGGAAATTTGCCGGAGCCCTGCCCTGGTGGTCTCTGCTCGGGCCTCCGCTGGTTCCTTAAGATGTGGAGGCGATTCATAAATCGCCCCTCCTGAGGCCTTTATCATCCGCCGCATCTCATCGATCACGGCCCGGGACGCCCCAAGTGGATTTTTACTCGGATTAGAGATGACTTTTCTTTTTTGATTTTTTCAGTGATCTTAAAAGGATTTTTGATCCGGATCAGAAGGTCATTTGGCAACCGGGTATTTGCCGGCTTTTCCCTCGTTTATAGTGAACGGCTAAATAAAGTAGTCATTGCGAGGAACTCAGCGACGTGGCAATCCCATGAGATTGCTTCACTTCGTTCGCAATGACAACCGATTGAATGTCAACTTACTTAATTCGTTCACTATAACGTCGGAATAATCGCCGACAGTTTCATAAGTTCATAATAGGCTGTTTTGGGGCTGGCTTATGTCGCGGCCTCTGTCATCCTTTTCCCCGGGAGATCCTCTCTGAGCAGAGCCAGTGGCAACCCTCATCGCTGTAATTCATCAGTCGGTGATTATCGCAACTGGCACTGTTCAGCACTTTTCTCCCTCTCTCTACTTTCCATTCTATCGGGAGTGCTGCCTTTCCCTTGTCTTCGGCGCATTTTATATGCCGTATGAACCAATTCGATTTCTTCTCCATGGCGCCTCCTCCCTACGAAAATTATATCCCCGTAAATAGCTAAATCAAAGATTTTTTAGGCCGGGAGGGGTGATCTTCATTCATTACCCGTCGCTGACAATCTTGCCGTCGATCACTTTTATATTTCCGCTTTTGTCGTCGCCCGGAGCATTTTAAGCTTTGCTTTGTTTTGGGCTTGAAGACTTTTCCCTGACGCTGGCCGGGTTGCCCACGGGTCGCCAAAAAGAGGGTGTGGAGAGGCCAGCGTCAACAACAAAAGATACTGCTTAAAAGTGATCGACAGTCAAATGCCTTTTCGGTTGACGCCCAAGCAACTTTATCCTATACTGCCTTCGCCAAAAGGGAATTTTTATCACAGACGGAAACAGGTCATCCACTCCCTCTCCCAGCATGGAGGCTGCAGCATGCCCAAAGCCCTGATCAACGGCGTCAACCTGTTCTACGAGGAAGTCGGACAGGGGATCCCGCTCATCTTCGTCCATGAATTTGCCGGCGATTCCCAGAGCTGGCACCTCCAGGTGCGCTTCTTCGCCCGGCGCTACCGCACCATCACCTTCAACGCCCGCGGGTATCCTCCATCGGATGTCCCCGACGACCCTGCGGCTTACTCGCAGGATCAGGCGGTGGACGACATCAAAGGCCTCCTGGATCACCTTGGAATTCCCAGGGCTCACGTCTGCGGCCTCTCCATGGGCGGATACGCCACCCTCCTCTTCGGTCTCACCTATCCCGACCGCGCCCTCTCGCTAACGGTGGCCGGCTGCGGGTACGGCAGCGGCCGGCACTCGCAGGAGTTCCGCAAGGATGTGGAGCAGGTGGTGCGGTGTCTGGAAGAAGAGGGGATGGAAAAGGTCGCCGAGTTCTATACCCGCGGCCCGAGGCGCGTGCAGTTCCGGCGCAAGGACCCCAAGGGATGGCAGGAGTTTTACAAGCAGTTTGCCGCCCAGTCCGCCAGAGGCCACGCCTTAACGATGCGGGGTGTGCAGCTGACCCGGCCATCCGTCTTCGACCTCGAAGCTCGGCTGGAGAAACTAAAAGTGCCGACCCTGATCATCACCGGTGACGAAGACGACCCATGTTTAGAACCGGCGATCTTCATGAAACGGAAAATTCCCTCGGCCGGGCTCCTGGTCGTTCCGAACTCCGGCCACACGATCAACCTGGAAGAACCCCAAGCGTTCAATCAGGCACTGCTGGATTTCCTCACTGCGGTGGAATCCGGCCGCTGGCCCTGCCGCAGTCCGCAAGCGCAGACCGGACCGGCCGTTCTCCCCGCTGGAGCCTCCCCGAAGCTGAGGCAGATGA
>Ga0315280_10011237_pt1 | contig 11040 bp, 10 predicted proteins | sample YL17G06_40_MG_FD_203697 | JGI IMG/M metagenome (GOLD analysis project Ga0315280, IMG submission 203697) | Sediment microbial communities from Yellowstone Lake, YNP, Wyoming, USA - YL17G06_40 | ecosystem: Environmental > Aquatic > Freshwater > Lake > Sediment | place: USA: Wyoming | collected... | reverse complement strand
CTATGTTTTGGTCATTTACAATAGGGACTTTCTGAAATTGTTGAACGTGCATAATCTTCTTCGGGTCAGGCGCCTCGTGCTCATTGCATAATGAGATCTCATATTTCTCAGGTGTTTTTGTCGGGGGGGGTTTTCCTATGACTGATACGAACGGCGGTAGAACTGTTTTTAGTCGAAAGATTACGCTGACATGATAGCGTGGCTTGTAAGGGTCAGGAAGCCACTTAGGATTCATGATATCATTCGTTCCTATTTCACCTCCTCCAATGGTTTCGCTTTTTCAAAGCGATCGGTACATCGTAGGTCTCTTGCTCCGGAGAAGATGCGGGGTGCAGCTGAAGCTGGCTGCGGGACAGGTTGGCTGTCCCTCCAAAGTTCGGCATGGCCAGTCATATCACATCACATACTCATGAAGAACAGGGTTCTCAGTTTTTCATCACCTGTTGGCAGAGCTTGTCTTGAGAGCCCTCTCATCTTTTTCATATCCAGATTTTGTGCAGCAAAGATCGCGGTGACCTCGCGCGATATGTCCATCGTCTCAGTTAATTCGTGGAGAAGCTTCGCTAAACCGGACCAACGGCTCTTGATCTTTTTCAATTTCATGAAGGCGGGGAGAACCGTCCCCACTGAATCTCTGAGCGTGAACCAATCTTTGCTTAAGGTGTATGGCGCTCCATACCCTAAGCCGAACGCGTATGAGATTTGGACGGATCTGGCAGTTCTTGTCAGGTAGAATGGCGTGTAGCGCAGAGCGTGGACTGCTCTGTGTTTGGCCTGAACCTGCTGAGGACCAGTCTCCTTTGTTTCTGCGAGAACTGCGACATATGGGATAGCGTTTTCTCGAAGGGTTGCGGCGCTGTTTATGAGGAGGCTCAACGCGTTAAACAGTGCTTGTCGTCTGGCAAAGAACGCGATGGTGGATTTCTCAAGCGGGACTGTAACCGTTTCTTTCGTGTGTGCTAGAGGAAGCTTCAATCCTCGCGTAATCAGAAAGGACCGTTTCATGAAGCATTTTGTGGATTTCAATGTGATGGCGCAAGCATCACACACGTAGCTGCCAGCATACAGGAGCAACTGTGACGCATCGTACGCTGCAAATCTAGTGAAGGGGTTACTGAGTGCTTTGAGAAGGTACCCTCTATCATTCAGTTTTGATGAGCAAACTCTGCAGCGACCGTGTATATCATCCTCGCATAATGCCTCTTTGAGGTTACTGATGCTGGCCGGCTCACACAGGCGCTTCATGAACCATGCTACCGGTTTCTGCTCATCATCAATGGCAGCTCTGTACGCGATGTTGGTTGATTTCACAGTACGGTCTCCCCACCGCTCACGCGTTTGTGAGGCCTGCTGAAGAGATTGCATTGGATTCATCACCTATGCTTCCGCGCGAAATCACTGATCGCTTCAACTGCGTCTGTGACTCTCGTAGCTACGACAAGTTGTCCTGGAGACTGCGCCGTCCTGAACATTCCAAGATAGTATGGCAGCGCATATTTCACGCTGACACGTGTCCAAATGGCAAAGTCCTTGACGGTTCGCTGACCTCGGCCCAGCGTCTGCAGAACCGCCTCGATAGCGGGGACGGTGCTTCGCAGAGTCAGAGCGGCACCTTCACTATCGCTGGACTCGTGAATGTAATGAGAAAGGTACTTCACACGTTCATGAAGCTCAACTGACCACCGTGGGCAAGGAACCGCGACGGCGATCCAGTGCTGAATGAAACTTGCATCATATGATCTGGATAGCCAACCGTAAGGATGGATTACTGCGATAGTTCTGTGCTTTCCAGCGTTGTCTTTCATTCGTCTTTTCAGTTGTCTGAAGAAGGCTTCTTGAACATTCGGGTCTGCACCGAGCGGCTCTTCCAAGAAAGTCACGTTTGGCATCGCAGAAGCAGAATGAGGGAGAAGTTGTTCTGACAATTTTGCACTCATGATGAATGCGGTCGACAGCTTCGTGCATGTGACAACTCTTGCGAGATCCTTAGAGAGAGCTTTGAGGTTTTCAGCCTTCTGGCGAAAACGCCAGGTAATATCATATTTTGCGAGAACTACATCTAGTCGATTCTCAAGTCGAAATGGGGCTTTAATGTAGACGAATGGAAGTTCTTTCTCACCTATCATCATGCGGAAGTAGTTGGGAAGGATCGTTGCTCCGACAAACAGTGACTGTTTCACCGAGTTCAGTAAGGGGTGAACTACGGGGATAGGGGAGAGAGCAAAACGGCCTATCCTGATCTCAGGCTCAGGGCTGTTCATTGAAATCACTCCTCTTCAACTTCCTCTTCAACATTCATAATGGGATACGTATCAGCGACGTAGTAGCGAAGAAACTGAGCGTTGAGCGCATATTGTGAGGTAAGGTAGCGTAGGAAGTTACAGACTGAGTAGAGGTGGCTCCTTGCACCTAGATGATGCTTATGTTTGAAACGAATTATCTCAAGGGATAACTGCCTCACTCTGCTGAGGCATTTCAGATCGATACCGCGTGTCAGCTCAGTAACGGATCCGACTATTGCCTTCATCCATTCTTCTTTTTTGAAGTGGTACTTGTACCGGTTCTGAGTTGTCGCCGCCTCGTACTTGCCATGTACCAAAGCCATTGCTTGCCCAACAGACCGAACGAACTTCTCCGCCTCATCTTGAGACAATGTTTCCTTTGAGAACACCTGCGCATACCTTGTGTCTAATGACTCCTTCTTTCGTCGAGGAATGAACTCGCCTTGAATCTCTCTCAACGCAGCGTCAACAGTGCGCTTACTCAAGTGAAGCTCGTACGAGTCTTCAGCGCGTTTCAGCGCATCGGGGCCCTCATCATAGATGACGAGTGTCTTCTTGTCAAGCAGATTCACGCCTCCACGCTCAAGAGTTGCCCGTCGAATCTCCCCCCTCAATAGATAATTGTAGTCCATTATGGCGATCTGTACATGTTTGAGCAGACGGCGAGTCACATAGTACGCACACAATTTGCCGTTATGTTCAGATGCTGAGAAGACCACATGCCGAATCTTTTTGAGTACACTCTGGGGAAGCGCCTGTTTTAGCAGCGCCAACTCAGCTACGACGAGAAACTTGCCACGAGCCCTCTCGAGAAAGTGAGGAGGCAAGTCATCACCTTCACCTGCCACCTTCACGAGTTCAGTCCAGTATGGGCATTCTTTGCTACTGCACATAGCCTCACAGAATGCCTCAATGTCACCGCGCGGAATTGCCTGTTTGTTTTCTTTCGCTGAATCTCGAGCATACTGACATATTCGCGCCTTGCTGAACAGAGCCATCGCAAGAAGACGCGGCATACCATGTTTCTTACAAATACGTGGCCCACGCTTTGCAGCTACAAGCGCAACGTCACGAAGCACAGGCCACTTGGACAGCTCACGTGGCCCAGTTATGATAACTCGTTTTACGGCTCCACTTGCAACGGCATGAATGCCATATAGTACGAAAGGAAGCGTTTTTCCTGCACCAGTTGGCCCCTTCAATACAAGAGCCCTAGGAGGAGACACACTTTCGATCATGCCAATTTGACAAAGCACGGCTCCTGCGCTGAGCTGACCTCGTCGAGGCCTACGCGGCCAATATTGTGCCAACGGCGAATCGTCACGTGAATGTTTCTTCACTGAAGGATTCCTCTCAGATTCCGATGCGCCATCGTCGCGTTTGATGGAGAAAAGCGGGTTAATGACTGCCATTTCATTGCACTTTCTCATCAGAAAGATGCGTACGCGACTGATCGGCTTTAGATGTTGCTAGATACTCAGCTAGCATTGTCTGGATCTCTTTATCTCTCGCCTCATTGAGTGCGAACATTTCAGATGTGCCAACTTGTGTTCTCACGAGAATTCCGAGCAGCTCCAGTCCCTTGAGGCCGGTCTTGATAGAGGCGACTGGTGCTCCTATTTTCTGAGCGAGACCGACAGGAGAGTCAACAAGCCTCGGATTCTGTCGATATTGACATATGATTTCAGCTTTCACCGTCGATGACAGCAGACTCTGGAGCGTCCGCGCACATTCCTTTGCATTTTCATCAGCAGTTTCCCTCCCTCTTGGCTTCGACGGGTTCGAACCCTGCTTATCTGTAACCTTCTCAATGACTAGCCCTGGGAAGCCGTTGAACTTCAGTCGAACACTCTCACCTTTACAGAGCCCTTTTGCTTCACCCAGCCACCGGGGAAAAGTCACCGCGAGCGATGGCCCCAGTTGGAGAACCTTCCGATTAAGAACATACTTGCCCTCGTCCGCTTTCGTTGTTGCAGTTTCCATATCGATTCGAATATAGTGTAGTCGGAGAGTACCAATATATGCGGAAGAAGTGCAAACAACAGCACAGATGCACTGATCATCCGATCATTGATCGCAAATCGTAGTTCGCATTGAATAGGCCGAGTTGCCCTCGAAGCGGCACTGGCTTCGCTAAGGCCCGTACGCTCGCGATTGCCCATCCGAAGAAATCAAACTCCGCAAAGTCATCATCGTCGATATGCGGATTCAAGTGCTTCGACGCATCATTGTTGAACTGCGTAGAAGAACCATACCGAAAAGTCTCTTTCAGTTCCCCTGACGCTAGGACGGCGCCGAGAGTCGGCGTATACTGCTTGCCCAAGATACCCCGTGCCACGAAATCATCAAGAGCTTCCCTGTCAACTTGGCGGGAAGAGTGCAGAAGCAGGGGCCCACGATGTCGCGTGTTCCAGTGGCGGATCTCAATCGTCTTCGGACCGAAGATCAGCAGATCAAGCCAAGGCTGACGGAAACTCAAGCAACGCAAACTCTCCGCTCGCCTCCGACATCGTGGCCACATTTCGGGCATACCTCGCTCGGTTTGCCGCGGTGTGGAGCCCAGATGTGACCGCAGGTGTAACAGTGGCCAATGATCATGTTTGCTGCTCGTGGAATGCCGGCGAGCTTGGCAAGAGCTGCCTGTGGGCATTCTTCCCTTCGATGCCTGTCAAGAATCGCAGTCTCTTGCCGCAGCGTTAGACGGTTGGGTATGATGAGCTCTCCCTTGCATAAGCCACAGAGAGTCGTATGTGAACTGGTGAGACGCCACTTCTCATACGCTTCTTTCTCTTTTTGCACTGCTTTCTGTAGCAGGAGTTCATGGCTGGGGAGTTCAAGCAAGTTGAACAGGTCTTTTACTCTGTTCCGTATCGTGACTTCGGATGTCATTGCTACTTCAGCGATCTTGCTCATCGTTTTTCTCTGGCCTAACAGAAGAGAGGCTATGTAGAGTGCTGCGCCAGCGGTGGGCATAGGTGATTTGTCTTTTATGGAGGCAATTCTGAGGATGGATAGGGCTTGTTTTTGGATTGGTGCTGAGATTTTTAGAGCATCAGCGACTTTTGAAATGTAATCTGCAGGGGTGGCAAGAGGCACCTGTAAGCCCAACGTGTCAACGACGAGCCGATAGTTTTGAGCGATTATGTGCGGCCACATGCGACTTGCAGCAGCCAGCTCGTTCAACGAGCATGGGATGCTAAGAAACCTGCAGGCAACGTATAGTGAAACAACAATAAGCCCCGAATTTGCAGTTAAGCCCTTTTCAAGAGCGTTTGCATAGATCAAAGCGGCTTGTTCTCTAACGGTGCTACTGGAGAGATGAAGCACAGTTACGAGGCGGTCAATATCTCTCTCCGCGATCCTCTTTGAATACTCAATGAAACAACGCGCGCCGTCCTTGGAGCCCGTAAGCGAAAGACAATCTCTCTCCGAAATAGGCCGCCCTAGACCAAAGAGCTCACTATGAATGGAACACCTGTGACACACCTTGAAGCGACCTGACACGTACTCGTAAAGCGTGCCCTCTTTGATGGTTCCAATGCAGTCTTTATCCTGCACATCGCATTGATGATCTGTCTGCGCTCTACGAATCGAAAACATACACGTAACTCTCGAAGCTGCAACTTGTCTAGCAGTCTGTGCCTTCAATCCCTTCTCTTCCGTCTTCGACCCATTGGTACGGTTTTCTCAATCAGGTTCTCCCAATATTCTCCTATAACCCTAAGACGAGCGACAAACAGGAGTGAGGGTTGAGCCGGATCTTGGCGATGTTTCTTGTAGAGCATTTTGCTGCGATTCATCGCCTTCCAAACGGTGAATAGCGTCGTGTTGCTGACCTTGACCTTCTTCTTGACTAAGTAGGTAATGTCGCGAAGGTACAGGGGTTTCCTTTTCTCCGCGAAAACCTGCATAATGGCAACAAAGGCACCTTGTCTCGCCTGTGAGTGGGGAAAAACAGTCTTTGCATATTCCACTAGATCGACGAACGATGTGCGATCTCCCTCGACTTTGGGAAAGACCCAGTCGTACTTGGCGGACCGTTGGTGTTCATACTCACGTCGCGCTTCACCACGTAGCGGCCGGAACGGAAATTTTCGAATCATCTTTGGGCACCGTAATGTTTCATAAATTCAGTTAAAAGCGAAGACGAACGCCTTTACCGCAACGATACGGTGCTCAGCTCACTTGGTGTTGGGTAGGCGGGATGACATACCAGAACCTTTCAGAGACGCGCCAATACCGCAACGATGCGGGATCACCACATCAGGACAGCTCCCATGTTCGCAAGTGATACAATATTTCAGGTTCTTTGGTGGGCCGTAAAAGCTGACCACCGTCGCCATGTGTCTTCTCTGGTTTTAAGCATCAAACTGAAACTGCTCGGTATCTAGTCGTGCCAAGGACCCTGACCGCTGCACAGAAGAAAGACGTGGCCACAAAGGACCAGATCATAGAAGGATATGTACAAGAAGAAATAGAGGAACGACCTAGAGTAGAAATCCCGTCACAACACGAGTTCTACAAAGTTCCCAGACGATTCGGCTCCATCCCAGTCGACGAACTGCCCCTAAGGTGCGATAAGGACGAACAGTACTACAAAGCCTACCCTCGCGTTTCACTGCCTTTTCAACGGGTTGAAAGAATCACATTCGGGCATCCGGACCTAGAGCCTAACCGCCTATTCTGGGGAGACAACCTGCACGTCATGAGAATGTTACCATCAAATTCCATCGACCTGATCTACATTGATCCCCCGTTCTTTTCTGGAAGAAACTACAACGTAATCTTCGGAGACCAAAACGAAGTCCGCTCATTCACGGACATTTGGGAAGGTGGAATGCCAGGCTATCTAATATGGTTCAATGCGCGACTTCTCGAAATGAAACGCTTGCTCAAGAAAACGGGGACAATCTATGTCCATTTGGATTGGCATGCTAGTCACTACGTCAAAATCGAAATGGATAAGATATTTGGTTACGATAACTTCCGTAACGAGATCGTTTGGTGCTACGCAGGCGGCGGAATACCGAAGAAAGACTATCCTAGAAAACATGACTCAATACTGAGATACACAAAATCAGATGAGTACACATTCAATGTGGAGTACAAACCATACGCGCCAACAACGCTGAGAATACCCCGACACAGCTTGACTTCTGGCGGTGGTAAGTTGAGAGAAGAAGGGACTCCCGTCAATGATTGGTGGTCAGATTTGCTCAGGCTGACTAGTTATCAAAAAGATGAATGGATTGGATACCCAACGCAGAAACCTGTATCCCTTGTCGAGCGAATAATTAGAACAAGCTCAAAACTAAATGATGTTGTGGCCGACTTCTTCTGTGGTGGTGGAACGACGCCTGCGGTGGCTCAGCGGCTTGGGCGAAGATGGATCGCCTGCGATCAATCACGAATCGCGGTTGCTGTGACGATGGATAGGTTGCTGAAACAGGCACGAACAAATGGAGGCGGCGTTCAACAGTCTCTTGCCAAGACGCCCGATCTATCTTTGGAGTATTGGGGCGTCTACGAGACCCCAGCACTTGCAAAACTGCCTGACGGAGAGTTCAGGCACTTCGTCATCACCGCGTATGATGGCAGAGTAGCTATGGGAGACGAACTTATTCATGGATACAAGAATGGCAGCCCCCTGCATGTAGGACCCGCCTCACAGAATGAGAGAATCACAAAGGATGACGTGATAGAGTTCGCCCGTGCCATCGTGACACGCAGAGGAAAGCATCACGGTGAGATGTTGGCGTGGGCTTTCGCGCCTTCAGCTCAAAAGGCTGCTGACGAACTTAGTGCACAGCAGGCCGTAGCAGTAGACTTTGTTAAACTCTCCCTCGTTCCAATCGAGTCGGACAAGTTCAGCGAACACGTGAGAAAGTATAAGGAATATGCGAACCTGCTGCGGTTCGTGGTGCCTCCACAGGTTCGGTTAACATACAAGCGGCTTGGGCCTTTTACTTACTCATTCGATGTCTCTGAATCTGTGTCGCTCAATTCCGGCGGCAAGATCGCGAACGTTCAGTGGGACTTCAACTATGGCACATACTTCAAGTCTACTCAAGGCTATGCGTTTCTTAGAGGGAAAGAGAACAGCCCTGTTTTAACGGTCAGCTACAAGTTCCCCAGACCAGGATTGGCGAGAATTGCATGCAAAGTGCAAGATGATCTCGGTGGAGAAAAAACGCATGTGGCAGAGATTGAGGTGCGGTAGCGTTGTTTGATTCTTTCCAACAGTACGCTAGACAATTCGATGATTGGGTACTAGAGGGCAGTTACCAGGGAGTGAGAGAGGAAACGCGTGAATTCATTGAGAACATAATGGATCAGAAAAGACCGATTCGGTTTTGGCGGGTTCAGGAACGGGCACTGCTACGCGTGATTTACTCCTATGAACTCTTGGGCAAGAAGAATGTGCTCCTTAACGTAGTGACAGGCGGCGGTAAGACCGCAGTAATTGCTGCCGTCATGGCATGGCTGAAGTTGGCTCATGGCGTTCGCAGATTTCTCATAATTGTGCCAAACTTGATTGTCAGAGACAGGATAGAAGACGACTTCAAGGATAGCCAAGTGTTCAGAAGGTTCCAGCTCTTTCCTAAAGGCAAGGAGCAATTGATCAATGACATGGCATTGACCGTCCTTAGTTCTGATTCGGGAGGGCCTCAAGACATGTTAGACTCAGGGATCATCTTAGGCAACATACAACAGTTCTACTCAACCAACATTTCAGGCAAAAGAAACTTGGCGTTCATCATGAACTTCATAGGAGACATAGCCGTATTCAATGATGAAGCACACAATACTCCAGCACCAGAGTACAGCAACGTGTTGAGCATCCTTTCACCCAAAGCGCGATTTCGATTGGATACGACTGCAACGCCCGACAGAGCAGATGGCAAGACACCGGACTCAGAGATGATCTTTTACTACCCGATCTCCGAGGGCTTGGAAGACCGAATCATCAAATCTATCGTCGTGTATGAGCCGCAGGCGAAGGCAGTTGAGCTCACATACACCAACCCAAAGACTGGTGAACGCAAAACAGTAACAGAATTAGACCCTGAATTCGAGAAAGCTGAAAAGGGGCTCGAGGAATGGCATTGGATCTTAGATCCGGAGCCGATGAAGAAACAGATTGCCATCGCTCTTCAAAGAATCGAGGAACAGAAGCGCCGCGCCAATGGCCGCTATAAACCCCTACTGTTCATTGTGACCATGAGTATCGAGGAAGCAAAACGAGCACAAAAGATGCTGGATGATGATTTCAAAGTCAAAACGTTGCTGGTAACAGAGGAGTCAGATGAACAGGATAGGGAGGAGGCAAAGAGGATAGGATCGTTTGATAGCCCATATGGCGCTGTTGTCAGCGTTCTCATGTTGAGGGAGGGCTGGGACGTTCCACAAGTCTCAACGATCCTATTGCTGAGAAAATTCTCATCGCCTGTGTATGGGCAGCAGGTCATCGGACGTGGACTCAGACGAATTATACGAGATGAACCGGAGCCAGAAATTCTTGCCGTTGTGGATCATCCTAAGCTGCTGCATGATTGGTTATGGCGACTTGTTGTAGTTAGTAAGATCAGGCAGGGAGTCACTCCTGAGGACAGGTTCGGTGACGAGGACCTTCCTCTCAAGCTGAAGATCCAAAAATTGGTTAAGCCTGAAAACTTCATTGTCATACCTGAACCTGAATACGAAACGAAAATTGACTTTAAGAAAACCTCAGAGAAAATACCGAAAGACGAGATTGAGCAGAATTGGCGTCAGTTCCTCGACGCGGCAGTATACGATAGAGACACGTGGATAATCACTCGGACAAAGATTGAGGAAGTGAGAGTTACAGACTTGGGAGAAAAGAAAGTTGAGATACTGCAACCAGGAAACAATAACGTTACCAGTCAAAGTCCGATCCCAATACGGGAAAAGTCGTTGGAAGAGCTGCGAGAAGATTTGAAGACTCAGGTTCTTAATGTCGCATCTGGGCTCCTCGTCGAGGCAGGCTTCGGCGGCTTGAGAAAAGGGGAATTATACAGTACAATAATGGATCACATCATCTCGAAAATTTTTCATGACAAGCCGCTTTCCGACGCTGACCGAAACGATATCGAGTTCGCCATTTTCTCGATGCCACAGATACGAAAGATCTTCACGCCTGAAATAATTGCTGGAATCTTGAAGGGTTAACTAATGCCAAGTGAAAGAGGAGAATTTGAGAAACCAAAGAAGAGCGCCTTCTCCCTAGAGTACTACGACTCTTCTTGGGAGCTGGAATACATGAAAACGTTAGAAAATGATCCTGATGTCGCCAAGTGGACGAAAAACCACGGGATACGAATTCCATACTTTGACCAGGATGGGAAATATCGCATCTACTGCCCTGACTTCCTCGTCGAGAAAGGAGATGGAACGATCGAACTTCATGAAATGAAGGGTGGACACCTCCTTCAGAACCCCATCACAAAACGCAAGATTGACGCTGCAAGAGAATGGTGCAAGACAAGAAAAATGACGATAAAACTTCTATCAAAAGCTCGCTCAATAACTGACTAAAGCGTAATCACGCATGAACGGTAGACCTTCCACGCAAAAGGTCTAGTAGCAACTAAGCAACCAACCAAGCAACCAGAGCCGGCTGGCTGAAGGAGGGAGAGACGTTCGTCCTGCCGCAAGCAGTAGTGCACACTGTTTAAGACTGATCAGCCGCACAATTATCAATGTTAGTAGTGGTGGATGAGACAGTTGCGTCTGGAGA
>Ga0315280_10011236_pt1 | contig 11042 bp, 9 predicted proteins | sample YL17G06_40_MG_FD_203697 | JGI IMG/M metagenome (GOLD analysis project Ga0315280, IMG submission 203697) | Sediment microbial communities from Yellowstone Lake, YNP, Wyoming, USA - YL17G06_40 | ecosystem: Environmental > Aquatic > Freshwater > Lake > Sediment | place: USA: Wyoming | collected... | reverse complement strand
AGCATCGGACTGTGGATCCGGAGGTTGGGGGTTCAAGTCCCCTCACTCACCCTCCCTGTTTCCCCTGAAAAACCTGTGACTTTTTTGGCCAATATCGAAATAGACCTGGAAAGTGTCCCTGTATTTGCCGTATTTTTTTTGATTACTTATCTGCCTTCACTTGGCCTGCCGGTTCCTCCCTCGTTTCTTCTTCTTTCTTATTCATTGTTGCCTTGCCTTCTTCGGGGGATTCCGTCGTTTTCCGGCTTTTGCCGCTTTCCGGTGCTTTCGGAGGGGCCGCTTTCATTTCCGCCTTTATCTTTTTTCCCTTGCCCTCTTCGGGGGTTTTCTTAGGCTTCTCGCCTTTACGGCCTTCTTGTTCTTTCTGGGGGGCTGCCGCCCTTTCCGCCTTTATCTTCGCCATTTCTTCCGTTCTCTTTTCGTTGTCGGCAATCAGCCTCAGCCTATTATTCACGGCCCTGATATTTGCCTGCAATTTTCTAACGAGAGTATCTTTGTCGGCCTTGGGAGATTTGATCCCCTTCCCAGACAGGAAAGACAGCCGATCTTGCAGTTTATGTTCGAAATATGCCTTTTGCTGCATCAGCATCTGCTTCCGCTTTAATCCCATTTCTTCCTCCTCTCCGATTTAGTTATTTTTCTCCGGCAGATCATAGATTATGCAGAACTTTCAATTCCCTGCCGGCAGATAGTTGCCGAAGGTATGTATATCAGGGTTTTCGCCAAAAAGCCATCGCATTTATGGAGGTCCACCTGGCTGTACTCTGCTTTGGCCCGACAGGGATTGGCGCCCCTCCCCCAGGCTGCCGGCCTGATCCCGGGCGCACCCCGTTGGCCAGAGCCTGGCCCCGCTCCAACTGCGGCCCCAAATCATGATGTCGGAGATAATCAATGAGGTGCAGGAAATTGTATACTTTGCCGCCCCACCTTATTTATCCGTTTCTCCCTGATCTGTCTCAGTTTGCTTTGTTTCGCCTTTTCGGCTTCATACCATAATTTCAGCGTCGTTCAATAATTTTTATCGCTCATCCCGTGAAATAGAGGTAAGCGGCGATAATGCACGCCAGGACAAAGGCAGAGGCCAGCACGTCGCGCCAATTCCAGCTCAAGCGGGTGCGCCGACGATCCTCCTCGGTCGCCGTGCCGAAGGTCAGGCTCTTGATCTTTTCGTAATCCGGCTCGCGGGTCATGTAGCTGACGACGATCATGACGATGATGCTGACGATGAAGATGATCAGGCTGTAATACTGGAAAAAAATGTGATTGACGATCCAGAAAAAGGAGCCCTCGGCGTAAGAGAACCCGCCGATGAGCTTGACCGGCGTGTCGACGGCCAGGCGGAAGAGCCCGAGGGAAAAACCCGTGATGAGGGCCGCGAGGCACCCCTTGGCATTCAGCCTCTTCATGAAGACGCCGAAAAAGAAAACGACGAAGATAGGCGGGGCGAGGTACGATTGGACGCCCTGCAGATAGTCGTAGAGGCCTTTCCCGCCCCTGATCACGGGGATCCAGAGGAGCCCGATGAGGACCATGACACCCGTCGCCATCCGACCGATATGAACGAGCCGGTCTTGCGACACCTTCGGCCGCAGTCGCGAATAGAAATCCATGGTGAACAAGGTCGAGGAAGCGTTGAAGGCGCCGGCGAGCGAGCTCATGAGGGCGGCCAGGAGGCCTGCCACCACGATCCCCCGCACGCCGACGGGGAGGACATAAGCCACGAGGAGCGGGAACGCTTTCTGGGCGTTAGCCCTGACGAGCTCGCCCCCCGCTCCGAAGAGCTCCTGCTGGAGGACCGGGAGCCGGCCGCTCTTGGCCAGGGCGAAAGCGATGATCCCGGGGATAATGAAGAGGAAGACGGGCAGGAGCTTGAAGCACGACGCGGCGATAGAGCCCCGGCGGGCCTGGCGCTCGTTCGGGGCCCCGAGCACGCGCTGGACGATGTACTGGTCCGTGCACCAATACCACAGACCGATAATCGGCGCGCAGAAGAGCATGCCGATCCAAGGATAGTTGTCGTTGAAATACCAAGCCATCCGGCCGACTTCCTTGACCGGGGCCCAGGTTCCCTGGATCCCCGCGGGGACCAGGGGCTTCCACAGGTTGAACATCTCCGAGCCCGCGATGTGCCGCAACTCGCCCCAGCCGCCGAGCGCCTTCAAACCGAAGTAGGTCACCAAGGCCGATCCGATGATGAAGATGAATGTCTGGATAGCTTCCGTGTAGGCGACCGCCTTCAGCCCACCCATGACCGTGTATAGCCCCGTGATGACGACGACCAGGACGGAGCCGATCCAGAAGCTGTCGAGACCCATGAAACGAACCTCCGGGAGGAGGACGCTGAAGACGACCCCGCCCGCGAAAATTCCGACGGCCATCTTGGTCAGGACATAGGCGACGAGCGAGATCAGGGAAAGAACCGTCCGGGCGGTCGGGGAGAACCGTCTCTCCAGGAACTCCGGCATGGTGAAGACCATCGACCGCGCGTAGAACGGCACCATGACCCAGCCGAGCACGAGGAGGCACCAGGCGTGCAGCTCGTAGTGGGCCATGGCGACGCCGTCGGTCGCGCCGGTTCCGGCCAGCCCGACCAGGTGTTCCGCCCCGATGTTCGAGGCAAAAATGGAAGCGCCGATGATGAGCCAGCCTAGGTTGCGCCCCGCCAAGAAGTAGTCCGTCGAGGTCCTCTGTTTCTGGCGCATGACCCACCAGGCCAGGCCGAGGATGATCCCAAAGTAGGCGAGGACGATGATCCAATCAATGGGTTTTATGACAGCCATATCTACTCCTTCCCAGTCCGCAGGCGGGCTCGATTTTACCTCACCTCTCAGAGGCGGGGATGACCTCTTTCGCGCCGCTCAATCGTCATCGTCGTCTTCGGGCGCCACGGTCACGGGTGGAGCGGTATCTTTTCTCATACGAATTAGTCACCAGGCGACGCCCAGAATCAGGGCAAAATACAGGCTCAGCGTGACCCAATCCCAAGTTTGTAAGGCCATGTGATACCTTTCCATAAGTGAGTTTGCTGATTCACGAATCCCATCCGTCATTCGTCAGGAGCATATCTCACGACTTTTAAGATGTCAACGGCAGCTGGATAGGGCCGCGTTTTGCGCCGTCTTGACAATGATCCCGCGCCCAGATATAGCATTCTTCCTAAATGAAAGGCCAGAATCCTAAGCGCGATAAACGTGAAATCATAAAACCGACATGAACGCAGTCTTCATCATCATTGTCATCGAAACCATCCGCCGTTCTTACAGGGTCCTCGTCCAGGGTCGATATACGGTTCAGGGAAAACCCGTCCTCTCTTCAGCGCCGGATTTCAAACCGCCGGAATACGGCGAAGCATGAGGGCGTCTCGTATAAATTTTTTGTCACAAGGCCCGGCTTGAGCGCTGCGAACGCCTCTCTTAAAAAAGAAGTTACCTTTTCAAGAAGGGCGCCCTGACATACAATTCTGCGGCTCTTTTTCTTTATCTTATTGGAAAAGAACATGAATAGAGAAACACAGAAAAAGTTGTCTTTTACTTTTCAATGAATTATGCTATTTGTGTCGGTGCTTTGAGGAGAGGTTCGGGGCCTAATGAAGACCATCATCGTCATTCCCACCTATAATGAAAAAGATAATCTGCCGAAGCTCGTCGAGGCCATTCAAAAACAAAACATCGATGCAGACATCTTATTTGTCGATGATAATTCGCCCGACGGAACTGGGCTCCTGGCTGAAGAGTTTGCCCGGCAGGATGCCGGCATAAAAGTTCTCCATCGAGAAAAGAAAGAAGGAATAGGGCAGGCTTACCGCGAGGGCTTTCAATGGGCTTTGACAAAGGGATATGAAATCCTCCTCCAAATGGATGCCGACCTTTCTCACGACCCGAACGCACTGCCAGAATTCTTGGAAAAAATTAAGGATTATGATGCCGTGTTCGGCAGCCGCTATTACAGGGGAATCAGAGTCTACAATTGGTCCTTCAAGAGGCTTCTCTTGAGCAAATTCGCGAATGATTTCGTACGCCTCATGCTCCGTCTGGATGCAACCGATACGACCACAGCCTTCAAATGCTTTCGCAAAGAGGTCTTGGAATCCATAGATTTGCCTAGCTTCAAAGGCAGGCAAAATGCTTTTTTGATCGAGCTTGTCCATAGAGTCATCAAAAGCGGGTTCAAGACAACGGAAATCCCGTTTGTTTTTAAAGAACGAGAGAAAGGCGAATCCAAGATGGAATTCAAAGTCGCTCTCGAATCCCTCTGGATGGTGGCCAGGCTCATGACCCGCAGGAAGAAGTCTTTCTTGAAAAAGAAATAAATCATGAATTTAAAAAAGAGGTGCTTGGCTGTACCTTTAGCCCTGGGTATCATTTTAGTCCTTTCTTTTGTTCTGCTCTTTTCTCATCTGGGGAGCCGGCCTCTCAACGGAGACGAACCTTATCATACAGTGGCTATTGCCGCCAAATCACTCTCTTATATCACGACCACAAATTTTGGCAGCACTCTTTACCCCCTTCTCCTTCATTTCCTCTTGCCTTTGGGAGAGACGACAACCATGGCCCGCCTGCCCGCGGCTCTTTTCGGCTTTCTCAGCGTCTGGGGGATTTTCCTCCTCGGCAAATTGTTTTTTAAAGAAAAAGAAGGTCTGCTGGCAGCGCTTTTTTTAGCCGTCTCGACTTATTTGATCTATATTTCCCGGCAGGCCAGGGGATATACGGGATTACTGTTTTTTTCCGTCTTTTCTCTCTATTTCTTTTGGAGAGCTGTTAAAGAAAATAAATTTATCCTCTGGTTTTTCTACGTCCTTTGCACTGTCATCGGCATCTACGCTCACTTTTTTCTCCTGATCATCATTCCTGTCCACACGTTTTTCATCGTCATTTTAATCTTTGAAAAATGGACGAGAAAAAAGCCGGTCGAAATCCCGGTCACAAAAAAGAAATTCTGGAGTGTTGCCCTCAGTGTTTTCTTCATATTAATCCTGACCTTTCTTCTCTATCTTCCGATGAAAAAAACGGAAAGCCTGAATCTTTTTTATTTCTTTAAAAGCAGTTTATCGAATATTTCCAAAGCTGAAATATTTTTAAACCCGGTTTCTCTTATCCCTGTCGTCATTAAAAGGCTTTTGTCTTACGACACATGGCCGTTTTTCTTTTTTGTCCAGCTCGGACTGCTTCTTTTCGGGCTTGCCGGTTCTCTCAAGAATCATGGAAAAGTATTCATTTTGTTCCTCTCCTATCTGAGCCTGCCTTTTTTCCTTTTCGCCATGTCCAACCCACCGGCTGTTTATCTAACCCCTCAAGATAGAAAATTTATCTTTATCTTGCCCCTTCTTTTTCTGCTCATGGCCAAAGGACTGGCAAGTCTGCATTCCATTCTGGCTTGGGCCATCTTAGCATTGACGCGGATCAAAAACGCCGTGGCTTTCAAGAAAGGCCTCTGGGGTTTTATTCTCTTGGCCTTCCTTGCTTGCCAGGCAGTCTTTCTTGAAGATTATATTTTTTATAGCTGGAATTTCTTGTCTCTCAAAATAGACAGCGAAACCAGCGCTTACATCCAGTCACATGTTTCCCAGATGGAGATCCTTTATTCTGACGATTATCTTAATAAAAACACTTTTTTAATCCTTCAGCCCCTCCGCTATCCTGATGGCAGTCAAAAAGGGATGATGATATATGAATCGGATTATGATTACGTTTTATCCTCCCGTCTTTATCAACCTCTGGGATTCCTGGCTATTCTCAATCCATCCTCGATAAACAAGGAAGATGTTTCCCGTTTGGGGCTCATTTCCAATGCTATACAGATTAAAAAAGTCTCTCGCTATTTTATCGTCCACTCCCCCAGCGGAGAGAAGACTCTCTATGACAAGTTGGTCTGCTTGATGAATTTTTTGTCGGGTCTCCCCCGGGACAAAGAAAAGATTGTCACAGACCATCTCTTGCTGGCCAAAATTCATCTCCTGGCAAAAAGAAACCCAGAAGCTCTGAATGAATTGGAGAGCTTCGATGGCCTAAAATCCCGACCGTCTCAGGAAGCAGGGTTTGATCAGGAAATCGGTCTCACCCAAAAAATCATCCAAAAACTTTTTTGCTTAAAAAGAGAACGCCTTCCTGTCATCATTCAAGACACGCTGGTCAGAAATATCCAGGAGTATCTTAAGGAAAACGCCGATCAACTATTGCTCGAGGGAAAATTTGATGAGGCCTTGTCGCTCCAAAAAAAAGCTGAAAGTCTTAACTCCCGGCAGTTCGAATCATCTCTTTGGTACCATCTCTCCCTGGGTGCGTCCCGCCAAAAAATGGGAATGGCCAACGAAGCTGTCCGTGAGTATAAGAAGGCTTTTCTGCTCTCCATGACTCCCAAAGACGAGACTTATGTCTTGAAAAAAATCATAGAAATCCGAGGTTATCCCTTTGGATATTTCATCTGGCAAAAGAAAGGCGTCTGCCATCTCAGATGGTGGAGCAATGAGAAGAGGACTTTTACAGGAACCGTCGAGAATTCACGCTCTTTTCGAAGCCTAGGAGAATATCATCTGATATCCAATGATAAGTACAAGTATTCAAAAAAAGTGCTCGTCTTCCAAGGGATCGTTGAAGGAGGCCGGATAGAAGGCCTGGACCTCTTCATCAAAAGCCATTCCCGGCTGACATTCTCATTAAAAATAAACGGCCGGAAAGATATTGAAGAGCGCATCATTTTTCTTCCCCAGGAAACCCATCCCCAGGGAATGCCCTTCTCTTTAAAGGAATAAGATTTAAAGGGCGACGTCCCTCGTCAGGCTTTCTTTGTATTCGCCTTGACAGCGCTGGGAGATCTCTCCTATGATCATTTCGGAGCCGGCATGGCTGTTTTGATCAACATCGTTCTCGCCGTCGCCACTTTATACTTCTACATCCTGGGCAGCGGGCGTTTCTACCGCCGGGAAGAGCCGTTCCTGGGATATTTGGGAGTGGCCGTCGTGCTCGACATCGCGACAGCCCTTCTTGCCTCTTTCAGACTGACCCCGACAACCACTCTCCCCGGCTCTCATACCGCCCCATGGGGGAGCGTTCTTTTTCTCACACATATGACGACCGCGACACTCGGCATGTTCGGCTTCATCTTCGTTTTTCTAGTTCTTGTCATCAAAGGGAAGGACCGGCCCTACGACAAGCTCAGGTCATTCCAGTACCGGGTCCTGCTGCCCGCTTGGGCGGTCGGGGAAGTGATCGCACTCGTCAACTCCATCCTGAAGATAGTCCTGAAAATCAGGATCTACGATTATTTCTAGCGGACTAGCCCACATTACGGGAACGCTGTCCGTCACAAGTAATTCCAAGAGCGGTGCGGCTTTCTTCGCTCTCCTGCTCCTCATTTATTCTTCCGATAAAATCTGCTATCATTACCGCTTGGTCCATCCATGAACGCACTCGTCATGGCCAAAGGCCTTTCCAAAAAATACGGCCAATTTACCGCCGTCGACGGGATCTCCTTTGAAATCCGGGAAGGCGAATGCTTCGGTTTCCTGGGGCCGAACGGCGCCGGCAAGACGTCCACCATCAAAATGATCCACTGCGTCTCTCCGGTGACCTCGGGCAGCCTGACCGTCAACGGCATGCCGGCGCACATCGACAACCGGGCCATCAAGATGACGACGGGCGTCATTCCCCAGGAAATCACGCTCGACGTGGACCTGACCGTTTACGAGAACATGATTGTTTTTGCCCATTTCTTTGATATCCCGAAACGGGAGGCCAAGACGCGGATTGCCGAGCTTCTCAGGTTCGTCGAGCTTGAACAGAAGCGGAACAGCAAGATCGACGAGCTTTCGACGGGGATGAAGAGACGGTTGTTGGTCGCCCGGGCCCTGCTGAATCATCCAAAATTGATCGTTGCCGACGAGCCGACGACAGGCCTCGATCCCCAGGCCAAGCATCTGATCTGGCAGAGGCTGCGGCAGCTCAAGGCGCAGGGAGCCACCCTGATCCTGACCACGCAATATATGGAAGAAGCCCAGCAGCTCTGCGACCGGGTGGTGGTCATGCACCGGGGCAAAATCTTGAAGCTGGGCGTGCCGTCGCAATTGGTGACGGACGAAATCGGACGGGAAGTCGTGGAGATAAGGATCGCCAAAGAAGAAGACGAAAAGATCGTCGGCCATTTGGCGGCCTTTTCCTGCGGGCATGAGCGCGTGGGCGATACGCTCTATTTCTACTGCCGCGACGGGCAGGGCCTCATGAAGATATTGATCGAACTCGACCTGCCCAATTATCGGGCCCGACCGGCGACCCTGGAAGACGTTTTCTTGAAGCTCACCGGCAGAGGCTTGATCGAATGAACCTATCCTACAGGATTTATTACGTTTTTTTCAGGAATCTAGTTTCCTACAAAAGATTCGTCGTCCCGACGTTTCTGGTCAGCCTGATCGAACCCCTGTTCTATCTCATCACCTTCGGCATCGGCATGGGCGCCTACATGGGCTACTTTGGCGGGAAGCCCTACCTGTATTTTCTTGTCCCGGGCGTCGTGGTCTCCTCGGTCATGATGTCCTCGACATTTGAATGCCTGTACGGCACGTTCGTTAAAATGGTCCACGAAAAGCTCTATGATTCCCTGATCGCCACGCCCGTGTCCGCGGAAGACGCCATTGCCGGCGACATCGCTTGGGCCTCCTTCCGAGGTTTGATCAGCGGATCGCTGATGGTCATCGTCGCCGTCTTCATGGGGATTTTCCCCGTTTCCCTGATCAGCCTGGTGCTTCTCCTTCTCGTCATGATCTTTGTCGGCATCCTGTTCGCCTCGCTGGCGATGATCGTGACATCGTTCGCCCCGAGCTTCGACTTTTTCAATTATTACACGGAGCTGGTCATCACGCCCATGCTGTTCTTTTCCGGCGTCTTCTTCCCCTTGGACAGGTTTCCGGCTTGGATGAAAACCTTATCCTTGTTTATGCCGCTGACCCATGCCGTCAAGATTTCCCGGGCGGTATTTTCCGGCGTTTATTCCTCGGGATTAATCATCAACTTTTTCGTCATCTTTATTTTGGAGGTGATCGCGTTTTTGATCGGTCTTAAACTGATGAAAAGAAGGCTGATCAAGTAATCCCCATGAACTGCCCTCAATGCCGGACGGATAATCCCTCAGACTCGAAATTCTGCAGAAAGTGCGCGGCGCTTCTCCCCTCCTCCACGGCAGAATCCGTCCCCCACACAGAAACCTTTAAAACCCCGATCAAAGAGCTGGCCACGGGAACGACCTTTGCCCGCCGCTATCAGGTGATCGAGGAACTGGGCAAGGGCGGCATGGGCAAAGTCTATAAGGTTTTCGATACGAAGATCAAAGAAAAAGTGGCTTTGAAGCTGATCAGGCCCGACATCACATCGGACCGGGAAACCGTCGAGCGCTTCAGCAATGAGCTGAAATTTGCCCGCAAAATCAGGCATAAAAATGTCTGTCAGATGTTCGACCTCGGTGAGGACGATGGCACAAATTACATCACGATGGAATATGTGCCCGGCGAAGACCTGAAGAGCATGATCCGGATGAGCGGGCAATTGGGTATGGGCACCGCTTTGGCCGTCGCCAAGCAGGTTTGCGAGGGATTGGCGGAAGCCCACCGCTTGGGAATTGTCCATCGGGATTTGAAACCCGGCAATATCATGATCGACAAGGAAGGGAATGTCCGCATCATGGATTTCGGAATCGCCCGCTCGCTCAAAGCGAGGGGAATCACGGATATCGGCGTGCTGATCGGCACGCCTGAATACATGTCGCCCGAGCAGGCGGAGGCGAAGGATGTCGATAAGCGGTCGGATATTTACTCGTTGGGAGTGATTCTTTACGAGATGGTGACCGGGCGCGTCCCTTTTGAAGGAGACACCCCTCTCAGCATCGCCATGAAGCACAAGGCTGAGCGGCCCCGGGACCCCAAGGAACTCAATGCTCAGATGCCTCCGGACTTAAGCCGAGTGATCCTGAAATGTCTGGAAAAAGATAGGGAGAAAAGATATTCCGGGGCCGAAGAGGTGCTGGCGGAATTAACAAAAATCGAGGAGGGGGTACCGACATCAGAGAGGCTCCTTGCCAAGAAAAGACCGCTCACCTCCAAGGAGATCACGGTCACATTCAGGTTCAAGAAGCTCTTCGTGCCGGCTTTGATTTTTCTCGTTGTCGTCCTTGCCGGCGCAATCATTTGGCAATTTCTGCCCCGTCGGGGAGCCCCATCCAGACCTCCGAGCAAGCAATCGATTGCCGTCTTGCCGTTCGTGGATTTAAGCCCAGAGAAAGGGCATGAATATTTATGCGAAGGAATCCCGGAGACGCTGATCAATGCCCTCAACCATATCGAAGGCTTATGGGTTCCAGCCAGAGCCTCGGCGTTTTCGTTTAAAGGCAAAGACTACAATCTCAGCGACATTGGCCAGAAATTAAATGTCGAAACTGTGCTCGAAGGAAGCGTTCTCGTGATCGGCGACAATCTCCGCGTCACCCCGCGACTCAGCCACGTCAAGAACGGCAGCCAGATCTGGTCCGATATCTATAATAAGAAACTGACCGACCTGTTTACCATCCAGGATGAGATCGCCCAAGAAATTGTCAGGGCTCTGAAGATCAAGCTGCTGGGAGAAAAAGAGGTCCAGATTGTCAAGCGCTATACGGAAAATCCGGAAGCCTATAATTTCTATCTCAAGGGACGTTTCTACTGGAACAAGCGGACGGAAGAAGAGGTGAAGAAAGGCATCGAGAGCTTCCAGCAGGCCATCGAAAAAGACCCCTCGTATGCGGTAGCCTATGCGGGGCTGGCCGATTGTTACAACGCCTTTGGATTCTACGGTGTCCAGCCGCCCAAAGAGGCATTTTCCAAGGCCAAGGCAGCGGCCCAAAAAGCGCTGGAGATTGATCAATCGCTCGCGGAAGCCCATACGTCGTTGGCCTATGCAAAATTGTATTATGATTGGGACTGGCCCGGCGCCGAGAAAGAATTCAAACTCTCCCTGCAACTCAATGCCTCCTACCCGACGACACCCCACTGGTATGCGGAATACCTCGCGGCCATGGGCCGGCTG
>Ga0315280_10011235_pt1 | contig 11043 bp, 6 predicted proteins | sample YL17G06_40_MG_FD_203697 | JGI IMG/M metagenome (GOLD analysis project Ga0315280, IMG submission 203697) | Sediment microbial communities from Yellowstone Lake, YNP, Wyoming, USA - YL17G06_40 | ecosystem: Environmental > Aquatic > Freshwater > Lake > Sediment | place: USA: Wyoming | collected... | reverse complement strand
TATGCCTCCAGCCGCCAAAAAGCTGAGTTCAGCGGCGCCGATTAACAGAAGGAAGAAACCCAGTACGAACCCTATCAGGACGGGCATCAAATAATTTGTTATGGAAATTCCTCTACGTAGCAGGAACATCGCCACCCCAACTATGGCTATGAGAATGCCAGCGTAGCCTCCAAAAATCAGCGATTTGTCGAGGGTGTTTGAATACAGCTCAGGCGACTCCGAGTTTTCGTAATAGTTGTTTCCGAGGAACCGAGCTTTGTAACAGAATATCCCCTGGCTAGGAGCCTCAAGCGATAGGGTGAAATACCCATTTTCGTCAGTGGTGGCTGAGCCCATGCTAATATCGTTGTCTGAAAGGAGTTTGTAGAGAATTATGTTTTCTCCCGCTTGGCCCGAATTATCATCGACCGTTCTCAGATATCCGCTGAAGGTTATGGTTTCTCCGGCAACTGGTTCAGGGTTACTGACCTCGCAGCTCAATGACATGGGCTGCTTCTTTACCTCTAGCTCTTCATACGCGTCAGTTGGAGGGTATCGCGCGTTTTCTTCTGAAGGCGTTTCCACATAGAAATAGAAATTGTGGGATCCAATGTTTTCTTTTGCTGATGTCCAACTTTTGGAGTAAACCTTGCCATCCGTGACGTCATTGTCCGCTGGATCGTTTTCCTCCATCACCAGTCCCGTTCCATCGAGGTATAGCTTTGGGTATTCGGGCGCGGGCAGAGAGCCACTAGCCTCGGTATAGATGGCTGTGAAAGTAAAAGTTGAACCCCACGGACCATTTTCAGGAGTTACCCTAGCGTTTTCAAGCGTTAGACTGCTGGAGGCACTTGAAACCGCTCTCGCGCTAGCAACGGAAAAGAAACAGGTCAGCCCCACGATTATCAGACTGAAGAGCGCCAGATGATGGATAGAGTCTTTCATCGCCATCAACTTGAATTGGATGTTAATAAACCGTTCTAATGAGAGATTTTTATGGCGTGAAATGATAATTTTGAGTGGGTGAATGCTTGGTGGCCCTAACGATAGAAGACTTGACCGTCAAAATCGCGGAGAAGAAGGTGCTTAATGGGTTAAATCTGAAGGTGCCCAAAGGAGAGACCCATGTTCTGCTGGGCCCTAACGGTTCAGGAAAGACTTCGCTGATCATGTCGATTTTGGGATTTCCGAGTTTTCGGGTCCTGTCGGGTAGGATTCGATTTGACGGCACAGATGTGACAAATCTACCGACCGACGAGCGTGCTAGGCTGGGGCTAGGTGTGGCATTCCAGAATCCCCCCTCGATAAGGGGCGTCAAGCTAGGTGAGGTCTTCAGGCACATCGCAAAAGGGGAAGTCAACGAGATAGAGCTGGCCAAAATCACGAACATCCCCATGGAGTTTTTAGAGAGAGATTTAAATCTGGGATTTTCTGGTGGCGAGATCAAGCGGTCAGAAATTTTTCAGGTGCTCGCCCAGCGGCCGAGTTTCGCAATATTTGACGAGCCAGACTCGGGTGTTGATGTAGAGAACTTAGATATAATCGGAAAGGCGATCAGCGGGTTTTTGAAAGGGCGGGCAGGCCTGTTGATAACCCACCTCGGTCACATCTTGCGTTACGTGAAGACCGATTTAGCGCACGTGATGATTCGCGGTAAGATCGCTTGTTCGGGAGAGCCGAACAGGATATTCGACTTGATTATGAAAGAGGGTTACAAGTGGTGTGAGAAATGTCCAAAGGTAAAAAAGCCGTGCCTAAAGCGATAGAGAAACCTGCGGTGTTTGGGCCCGATCTGGATATCAGGGTTTTCAAAAGAGAGGCCACGCCTTGGCCTTCTCGTGCAGTTTCCAAACTTCCGCGGGATATCACCCAGAGAGCCCTCAGCGTTGGTGTGAAGGCAGACGAAGAGGAGAGAGCTGGCACGTATTTCCAGATAGATCACTCTGTTGTCTCCAGAGCAGTTCAAAGGGCGTTCAAAGGGAAAGTAGAAATAATGAGCACGGGTGAGGCCCTCAGAAAATATCCCTGGACCAAGAAGTACTGGTGGAAGCTCGTCAACCCTGAAACCGATAAGTATACTGCCTTGGCCAAGTCGAGATGGGATCAGGGCTATTTCATCAGGATACTAAAAGGTCAAAAAGTCACCTTTCCCCTGCAGGCGTGCCTTTTCATCTCGAGTGAAAATTTGAACCAAAATCCCCACAACCTTATAATAGCGGAGCCCGATTCCGAGGCCCAAATAATAACCGGCTGCACTGTCCACCCAAATGTTCAGAGTGGCTTGCACGTGGGCGTTTCAGAATTCTGCGTGAAGAGAGGGGCGAAGCTCACCTTCACGATGATCCACAACTGGGCCCAGAATTTCGACGTCCGTCCGCGCACCGTAGCCCTCATCGAGGACGACGCGACGTTCGTGAGCAATTACATCTGTCTGAAACCTGTCAAAAGCCTGCAGATGTATCCGGTTGCCTATTGCAGGGGAGCAAACTCGAGGGTCAGCTTCAACGGCATCCTTTACGGGACCAAAAATTCCTATCTGGATGTGGGATCGAAAGTGGTTCTTCAGGGTAAGGGTAGCAGAGGCGAGGTCGTTTCGCGAGCTATCGCCACGGACAGGTCACAGATATATGCTCGCGGGCTCTTGGTCGGGGAGCATGAGGACTCGCGAGCGCACCTCGAATGTAGGGGTCTTTTGCTCTCGAATGAATCCTTCATCGACTCAATTCCGGAGCTGGTGGGGAAGGTGAAGGGGACCGAACTTTCGCATGAGGCAGCCGTAGGAAAGATAGCGGAAGATCAGATACAGTACTTGATGGCGCGGGGATTCTCGGAGTCAGAGGCCGAGGCGCTGATAATTCGTGGGTTCATGGATGTCAGCATCTTTGGCCTTCCGGATGTACTGAAAGAAGAAATCAAGCGTATGGTCGACGCATCTATTGCTGGGGCTCTTTGAAGTCATTTTTTTTGGGATCGTCATCAGAGGGTATCTAAAGGTATTCGGACGATTATTGATTTGCGTGCATCAAAAAATTGTGTGGGATGGAACGATGTCGGGCCGACGTAACCTGAACCTGATGATGGAGGAATTTCTGGCCGGGCTGGGCGAGGCCGAGCCACAGCCATTCGTCCCTTCGCCCTTCCAGTTAAAAGCCCTCAGCTCAGTGATGGAGCGCGACACGGTCGTCGTGACTCCCACGGGCAGCGGCAAGACTTGGGTAGCTGAGCGCGCGATTGCGAAGTTCCTAAAGCGGGGGCAACGGTGCTGGTACACGACCCCGCTCAAGGCGCTGAGCAACCAGAAATACGACAGATTCAAGGAACTCTTCGGCGAGGAGAACGTCGGGCTGCTCACGGGAGAGAGACGCGAGAACCCACACGCGCCCCTCGTCGTGGCGACCACGGAAATCCTCCGCAACTCCTTGTACGGCGGAGATGTGGACGCCCGCTTCGTGGTCTTGGACGAGGCCCACTACATCGCCGAGGAGGAGCGGGGCGTTACGTGGGAGGAGGTAATCATCTTCGCGCCGCCCGAGATCCGGCTCCTGCTACTATCCGCGACAATCGCGAACGCCGAGGAGCTGGTGGGGTGGATGGAGGAGGTGCGGGGAAGAAGACCGAATTTGATCCTGGTGGGCAGCGAGGAGCGCCCCGTGCCTTTGCGCTACGGTGTCCTGGACCGCTTCGGGAGGCCCCTGCCGCTGGAGGTGGCTAACAGGGTGCCGCATAGGGAGTTGAGGCAGTTGCTCTGGCGCGGTGTGGACCCGGTCCAGATAGTGCAGATACTCCAGCGACACAATCTCCTGCCCGCGATCGTCTTCCTGCCCCGCCGGCGCGATTGTGACCAAGCCGCCCGAGCTTTCCGGGGATTCCAGATGATGGGGCGGGAGGAGCGCAGGGCCGCTTTCTCGAGGCTGGCTAAATCTTTCCCAAGGCTCCTCGGACATCCGATGATGCGCTACCTGATCGACGCAGGGGTCGCCCCCCACCACGCGGGCCACCTCACGGCATGGAAAATAGCGGTGGAGCGGATGTTGAGGGAAGGATTGGTGGAAGCTGTCTTCGCGACCACGACGCTGGCGTCGGGCCTCGACGTCCCCGCGCGAACTGTGATGCTCCCTACTATGTGGGTTGGGGACCGAGCAGGTGAACGCCCGCTGACCGCATTGGAATTCCACCAGATGACTGGGCGGGCTGGGCGGCGGGGGATGGACAGAATAGGGTTCGTGCTAATCTTGCCCTGCCAAGTCAGGGACTTCGTGCAGGCGAGGGAACTGGCCGAAAGCGAGCCGGAGGAACTCCTGTCGGCATTCCGCGTGCAGTACTATCAGGTGTTGAACCTGCTCGCCATCCGTGGTTTCGAAGAAGCGTTGACGATTGTGGACCGGAGCTTCGCGATGTATCAGATGGCACGCCGGAGCCGCCGCCGAGCGAATGCCGTCAGACTGGAATTGATCTCGGAGTTCAGGCGCCGCGCGACAATCCTGCGGGAGCTAGGGTACCTAGATGAGAATTGGGGGCTGACCGACACAGGCCAGTGGGCAGTGCTGATCAGGCACGAGCGCTCACTGCTAATCACCGAGGCCATCAGGAGGGGGACGATGGACGGACTCCCCCCGGAGATGCTGGCGGGATGGGCGGCCGCAATCGCGACCGAACGCGCCCCCCGTTTCATGGTCGCGAAATTGGATCTGAGACCCCTCGGAAGGCTCGCTTTCGAGTTGGACGCGATGGAGAGGAGGCATAGGATGGAGGGATCAGATTTCGGCGAAGTGTTCGAAGGCGGTCGGCGGAGCAAGACGAACCTGTGCGCGGCCGCGGTGTTCAGGTGGGCCGAGGGGAGCACTGACTGGGTGAGCCTCGTGACCAGGTCAGGGAGCGAGGAAGGTGATCTCCAGCGGGTCATCCTGCAGACAGCCGAGGTTCTGCGGCAGTTGGAATACCTCCCGCTGCCGATTTCCGAGCAGGCCAGGCTGGCCCATCTCGCGATCCTGCGTGAGCCCGTCGGCGAACCCTAGCATCAGCCGAGGTGAGGCGACCCGCCGTGGTCGTCGGAGATGAGAACAGGAAAATGGACAGACTTTCAAGAGAATATTTTGACATCGCTCTCAGGCGAAACCCAGTACATCTCCAATGCTTTATAAGCATTTAGAACTACAACTTCTAACATTTCCTGATAAACCAAGAACTGGTTTGCGAGTACAAGATATGAGAACTCCCGAAAATTTGGAGCCGGGGGCCGGATTTGAACCGGCGAATAGCGGGTTTCAGCGAACCGCTCTGCAGCCCACCGCCTTAACCGCTTGGCTACCCCGGCACATCCTTCTTTTTGTTAAAACATTGATAAAACATCTGTGGTCTGTGGAAAGAGCACGTCTAGTGTATCTCACTTACCCCATTTTGACTAACATACCCCTCTACTAAAATGCCCAGTTGTATATCCTTTTTTTATTTTACTATCATCAAATGGTTCAAAATTCAAAATCTTGCGGTAAATGCGGATAAATTTATCAGTATTTTTTTCGATATCTATGTAAAAGTATTTTATGCCCGCTCTGACGTAATCGCGGGCATTGTTAAACAATCCCAACTGTTTTGAATTGAGTATCTCTGTTATGCCGTTATTACTCCGTACCCTGAAATGCCGCCCTCCCCTGTCGACTAACTCTGGAGCCTTCAATTTTTGTTTGCTGTTCATCAAAACTGTATCTCCGTGTATGAAAACAATGAAACGCTTGTTTTTTAACGCAATTATTTCCTTAAAATTCAATTCTAGCGATATGATGGGGATGCCAGGATAACAATTCAAGTCGACATCGTTAAAGCAGTTGAATGAATGATCCAAATGAGTATCGCGACCATCTAAAAATTTCAACAAACCCCTGTTCCCAACCAAAACGCCAGCTGGATCTATCTTTTTTATCTTGTCTGCGACTTCAACGAGCTGTTTATCGGAAAGTATTCTCGGAGTGTACACAAAAAACCGGGCGTGTTTCAATAGGCCTTTGACTTCCCCACAATCCCCCTTTAATATATCGTAATAGATGACGTCGGCTTTCGCTTGATCAGCAGCTTGAGCCGACTTTTTGTTGTATACTTTCGCAAAGATTTTGACGTCGGATTTATTCTCGACAGGATTAAAATGCGGGAGAATTATTTTCGATTTCTTGATATATGCTTTGATTGGTTTTATTTCATCGCCCGGTCCGAACCGCATATCTACAGAAGATGTTTTGTAAACCGGGTCTCCGTTCTGTGCTCCTTTGGTATCAATCTCAACCGTATCTTCACTAAAAGCTTCTCTGACATTCACGCCTTCTTTCCCGATTTTATTTACAGTATAGCCAATTACCTCGTCGCCAATCCAAATGCCTATTCCATCTCCTCGCTTGAGGTTAGCCCTCAGTTTTAATTTTCCTTCCTTGAAAGTTCCAAGAAATATTCCCCTGTTCATCGGTTTTCTAGAATCGACAACATTGTCACTAAAACCAAACCCTGTTGTGAATTCCCTGTTGAACACCAGCTTAAGGTCATCAATGTCTTTCTCGTCGATAGAAAATGTTCCAGCGTAATACGCATCGATATATTTCCTGTATATGCGCGCAACGGTGGCGACATACAGCGGGCTCCTCATCCGTCCCTCGACCTTGAAGGCGGCAACGCCTGCGTTGATTAACTCAGGAATCTTCGGGAGCAGACAAAGGTCCATGGTGCTCAGGAGGTATTTGTTGTTATACTTCAGTCTACACGGTTGGGCGCACAATCCCCTGTTCCCGCTTCTTCCCCCTACGAGCGACGAGAACAAACATTGCCCGCTGTAGCTGAAGCATAGCGCGCCATGAACAAAAACTTCCGTTTTGTACTTTCTGGAGATAGACGCTATTTCTTCAAAAGAAAGCTCTCTTGCAAGTATAACACGGTCAATGTTCTCAGGTATCGAGTAACTGTTTACTGTAGTCGCCTGTGTTGAGAGGTGTATTGCCAAATCAGGGAAATTTTGTTTTATCAGAGGAATAAAACACAAGTCCTGTATGAGTACAGCATCTGCTCCTGCCGCATATGCGACATTAATCAATCTGAAATACTCCGCCAGTTCGTCGTTCTTAATCAATGTGTTTAGCGCAACGTAAACTCTGACATTTCTTTTGTGGCAGTAGTCGATGGCGCTTGATATGTTTTTCTCGCTAAAATTGTCTGCAGGCATTCTTGCGTTGAACCTGTTTAGACCGAGATATACTGCATCTGCTCCGTTATTTACCGCAGCCCTAAGGCACGATTCATCCCCTGCAGGAAGTAATAATTCGACTTTTCGCATATAATCGACCATTAAACTATACTCGGTAAAAGTTTAAACCGGCGCTTTTTCCAGAAAATCGATCAGCGTTAATCTCAGAGGAGGTGGGCCCGCGGGGATTCGAACCCCGGACCTTCCGGTTTCTGCCCATAGGGCTATCAGCCGAACGCGCTAGCCATGCTGCGCCACGGGCCCTGAGACCGACTCTGCGCGTCGGATGTTTTAACTTTAGCGGCGGGAGTCCTGATCAGAAAAATTGAGAGAATAAAAAAATAAATGATAAATTATTTCGCTGGCTACCGCTAACAGATACAAGCAGCCCTAAAAATCCACGTCACCCAGACGAACTTATGGGCCCCTTCTCTGTCCTCGGCGCTTTTGCCAGCAGTCCCTGCAGTAAACAGGTCTGCCTTCGGTCGGCGTGAAGGGAACCTCGCACTCGGCACCGCAGTCAGAGCAGGTTGCCTTGTGCATTTCGCGGGGTCCAAACCTTCTTGGCCCACCAAATCTTCCACCATATGCCATTTTCTTAACACTCCTTTTTTTCTTCGAACACAACTCAAGAAACAGCCCCGCTGCTTCTCGAAGCTTTCTTTTAGAAAAGCCTGTTGTGTTCTTAATTTAGTGTGCAAGGTGGTTTAAATAGTATGATGTTTGGAAAAAATCGGGAGAGAAGTTTATATAGAGGGTGCGCATAATAAATCGATTTCAAATAGGATGAGAGCCATGATTTTTGTCGTTGTGGAAAGGAGAAATCGGCCGGCTGCTGAATGTAATTTCCAGCTTTAGTTGCAGCAGTGTTAATAACAGTTAATTAAACAAGCCTCAAAATAGAACATCGGTTGTGTTTGAAATGCAAATAATCGAAACACGTGATTTGACCAAAAAATTCAACGGTCGTAAGGCGGTGGATCGTTTAAACCTGAAGGTCGAAGAGGGCGAATTATTCGGGTTGCTCGGCCCAAATGGCGCGGGCAAGAGCACAACCGTGGTGATGCTTTCGACGATATTGGAGCCCACGCAGGGTACAGCGATTGTTGGAGGCCATGACATAAGGGAAAAACCGAAAGAAGTTCGTAAGATCATCGGCGTCGTTCCCCAAGAAGGTAGCGTCTACGACGATCTCACCGCTATGGAAAATCTTATGTATTTTGGCAAACTTCACGGCGTCGATGGAGAAACGCTTCGAAAACGGGCTACAAAATTGCTTGAACTCGTGCAACTCAAGAATCGGACAAAGGATAGGGTCAAAACTTTTTCGAGCGGAATGAAGCATCGCTTGAATCTCGTAGTCGGACTTGTGCATGAGCCGCGGCTACTTTTCCTCGACGAACCCACGACAGGCTTGGACCCGGCAGCTAGGTTAGTTGTCTGGGAGTTCATAAAGCAGCTTCGGGCTCAAGGGATCACGATCCTTTTGACCACCCACTACATGGATGAGGCGGATTATTTATGCGATCGCGTCGCCTTCATGGATCGAGGCAAAATCATCGCGGTCGGCACACCAACGGAGTTGAAGCGTTCGATAGGCAAGTTGGAGGTCATAGAAATAAAAACACCAAAGGTCCCAAATACGTTTCTAACAAAGGCGCGTAAGCTGAGAGGAATTAAAAAAGTGGTACGCACCCCAGAGAGCCTGAGACTGCTAACACCGGCTGCCGACACACTGCTAAGTCAAGTCGTTGGATTGGCCTCCGAAACAGGGATGCGCATAGACTCCTTGAACATTGCTCAGCCCACGCTTGAGGATGTCTTTATTAAATTAACTGGTAAAACCTTGAGGGATTAGATGAAAGTTTTAACGATTGCTGCAAAAAGCTTGCGCGTTTTTTCTAGGGATCGAGCAAGCTTATTTTGGACATTTGCGTTCCCGATCTTTCTGATCATAGTCTTCAGCTTAGTGTTCAGCGGGCAGGGGTCTGTCCGAATTAGTGTGCTCGCGGTTCAACAGGATCGTAGCCCGATTGGAAATGCGTACTTTTCTGCCTTGGATAATGTCTTGACATTGGAAAACGTTGAGAATATTCAAGAGGCCGAGGCAAGAGTGCTAGATGGCAAAGCTCCGGCGGCGATAATAATTCCGGCAGGATTTAGCACTGGCCAAGAAAATGTGCGTTTGATTTATGATGAAAGCCGGGGACAGGTGGCGACCACAATCGTGAGCATAGTCGAAGGCGTAACCAAAGGGTTCTTCCGCATGCAGACGCCGCTCAATGTTGAAAGCGTCCACGGCGAATATAAGGAGTGGAATCCCGCTCAGCAGGTCATTCCAGGCATTGGGATAATGATGATTTTGATGGTCGGAGGGATGGGAGTATCAGAAAGGGTCGTCATCGAGCGGAAAACTGGCACGTTCAAACGAAACCTGCTGGCGCCCGTTGGCAAGCTGAGTTTCCTTGGAGGAGAACTTTTGTGCGGATTCGTCATCGGGTGTATGCAGGTCGTGATATTCTTCACGCTTGGGATTCTTTTCTTTGGTCTAGAAATAACAGGTAGCATCTTGCTTGTGGCGTTGATCAGCGCTTTGGTCATATTAATGAGCGTGAGCTTTGGGCTCGTCGTATCAACATTCGCGCGTTCTCCAGAGGCAGCTTCAGGGACAGTGAATGCGTTTACATTTCCAGCTGCGGCGTTTGGTGGGCTTTGGTTTCCCATAGAGCTAATGCCGGGATTCATGCAGAGCGTTTCAAAGGTGTTTCCCACTTACTATGCCATGAACGCTTACCAGGATGTGATCGTTCGGGGTAAAGGACTGCTCGAAATCTTGCCATCGCTTTCCGTCCTGATAGGCTTCATTTTAGTCTTTTTCGCGCTGGGGTTCCTTCTGTTCAAGTGGAAAGAGTAAGTGGTGGACCCAGCGGGATTTGAACCCGCGACCTCTCGCTATTTCGGTTTCCATGCGAAGCGAGCGCTTTCGGCTTGGGGGTTTGGCCCAATCTGCCGCTGAGCTATGGGCCCACCATTTTAGGATGTGATAAGTTCCAATTAAATTTTTGCTTCAATTTCAACGACAGTATGCGCTGCGCGTTTACCTTTAGGAATGGTGTTGAAACACGAACGGTGTAACCTGAGGATTTGTGGATTGTGGCTTTAATACCCAGCCTCTTCGCTAATTGAAGAATTGTGACCGCTAAAATTTTTGACCTAGTTGAAATCATGGCACGAAGATACTTCGCCTTATCGGTGGTAACGCATCCATCGCTATCCAATAAACCAGCCAAGATACCAAACATAAACTTCTCTGTTTGAACATTCTCTAATAAAAGTCTCTTACGCGGTTTGTCATCTTCAGTTTCATAGCCAGCGTATTCTCTTAAAAATGAGCATAAATCCTTTGATGAGACTCGCAAATCCAAACTATTACCTTTAATGATAACCCAAGGTCTCGTATGCGCTTTCTGTAAAATGGTAACCAAAAAGTTGCTTATAGGTTTCTCACTTTTAGCATTAAGAGCAAATTTAGTTATGTACGAATAGTACTTTGGTCTAAAAATCCAGCAGCCGTCGCCTATAAAAAATCCTACAAGGTACCCTTTTTCCCACTCAGATAATTGTTTTTCACCAAACTTTCCCATTTTGCGACAGAATTCTCTGACATGATAGTAGATCGTTGTTTTGGGAAACCCAAACTTGCTACTTAATTGGTTCAGAGAGGCTCCAGTTTGCGCATCTTTGATAATTTCTCTTACCTGACTTCCGTTGAGTCGTTTCATAGAAACCCCAACGGAACTCTGATTGTGTTTAAGTTGGTTTGGAAGAGGGGTCACCGAAAG
>Ga0315280_10011234_pt1 | contig 11043 bp, 6 predicted proteins | sample YL17G06_40_MG_FD_203697 | JGI IMG/M metagenome (GOLD analysis project Ga0315280, IMG submission 203697) | Sediment microbial communities from Yellowstone Lake, YNP, Wyoming, USA - YL17G06_40 | ecosystem: Environmental > Aquatic > Freshwater > Lake > Sediment | place: USA: Wyoming | collected... | reverse complement strand
TGAATCGCATGACCTAGATATTCTCTTCAAACAAGGTTGGTATCATGTTCCAAGTCTCAAGGCCTTCCTAAGTAGCATCTCAGAACTTAATCCAGAAGTATCCAAGAGACTTCATTTTGTCTGGGATCCGAATGGTCCGCAGATAGGTCTTTCGGTTCCTTTATATAGACTTGCATTCATTAGAGTATCGGCTGAAGAAATGAAAAGAAGCACTCCATTTGAATTCTTGAAAGGAGCAATGGCTGAGATTTTTAAACCATATACAGATCTCAAACCTAAATCTGGCTTCCATAAGAATGAGTTCTTTGAACCACAGGAGATGTGGGACAAATGGGCCTCTAAGTATATCGACAATGGAATAGTAATCCAGAAGAAATATGATGGCATGAGGATGACAGTACATGTTAAAGGAAACGAAGTGAAGATCTTTACTGAGGATCAGAAGAGAGATCGTGCAGCCTGTTTCAAGAAGAGCATAGAAGAGCTTCTCAAACATCGGAAAGTGGACTCATTCATAATAGATACAGAAATGGTAGAGTATGGCTGTGGAAATGTAAAGACCAATGATCCCGAAATGGTTTGTGATCAGAAGCCAAGAGAAGATCAAATTAAGTGGATAGCAGCTAAGCCAGAGGGGCTAGATGATTCAGATATTGTCTTCCATATTCATGACTGTACTTTTCTTGATGGTAAGCCAATTAATGATCAAGGATATCTAGATCGCTGGGCTGCCATAGATAAAATAATCCCTTCTAATCTACAACACTGGAATAAGATTCAGGGAACTGAAGTTCATGACATGAAAGCCTTCTTTAAACAGGTACAGAAATATCGTTCAATGCATAATTCTGAAGGAGTAGTGTGCAAGGCTTCACAGTCTATCTATCCAATCAAATATTCAAGTGAGAATAGAACAGGTGAATGGGCTAAGCTCAAGAACCTTAAAGAAATTGATGTCATGGTTGTCAGAGTCTCACAGAAAAAGAATGCTCAAGGGAAACTTCTTCCAGAGTACTTATATGATTGTGCTTTCGGAGTACCCTGCGCGGGTCTAGAGAAATACAGAACGATTGATGTCATCAAGAAAGGTGGAAAGTGCTACTTAGAGATCGGTACGAGTTATGCAACTTCTGAGAGAGTCTCTGTTGGAACTATTGTCATAGTGAGACCAATAAGAATTGCAGAGATGAAAGACAAGTCTGGTAAGTTTTACTATTCAATAGCTCCCAACAGGGTCATTCCTGTAAAGACCGAGAAAGGAGTGAAATTACTTACTATTGAAGAACTCTTCAAGAGCATTCCTTCTTCTAGTTTCAGAATAGGAGAAAATGAGACAAAGAAAATCTCTGGATTGAAGACTATCACTTGGGATGAGAAAGGATTTCACTGGAGTCCTATTCTTGGAATTTCCAGACATCCTACAACTGGAGAATTAATAAAGTTAGTCCAAAGAGGATGTGAATTGGAACTTACTCCAGGTCATTCAGTATTTGACAGGAGTGGAAATCTGGTTGATTCTAGAGAGAATCCGGAAGTTAAAGTTTGTAGGTCAATAGAGAGAATAGGAGAAGAAGAAGAACTTGAGGTTTCTCTCCCAGGATATGAAAACAAGGAAAATAAACTCTACCTTAAACCCCAAGGAATTCCATTTACTAAACAAAACTATTCACACTCTAACAAATATGTACTTGCTAAATATAGAGAAGAAAGACTGAAGGCTTTAATGAGATTCCTGGGGGCTTATGCATCAGAAGGAAGTGCTTCGAAGAACCAGACTTCATTTAGAGTCAGGATCAGTCAGAATAAGAAAGAATGGTTAGAGAAACTGATTCCAGATATTGAGTTAATCAGCAACGCCAAGCCTAACTGGGAATTCTGTAAAGCTTCACATACATGGAACTTGGTTCTCTGGTCACGTCCCCTCTTTGATTTAGTTATTACACTTTGTGGGAAAGGGTCAAGAAATAAGACAGTTCCAGAAGAAATCTTCTCTCTGAAGAAAGAATACCAAGATGAATTTCTCAAGATCTTAAGTGAGGGAGATGGTACTTATGGGAAAGGCTTGAATTCAATTTCTAGAAAACTTCTAACAGGAATCTCCCTTCTATATGCCTTAAATGGTCAGAACTTTTCAGTTTCAATGAATCATAGTTGTCTTAGAATTAGGCCTGTCAAATACTGGATAAAATCTCCAATTAAAAGGTATATCTCTAGAAGAGCATTCAATGGTTATACTTATGATCTCCAAACAATGGATGGGAACTTTGTGGACGGAACTGGCCTTGGCTTGTGCAAAAATACCTGGATGTTCCCATTATATGAAGGGAAGCATGCTGCTAAGTCTGAACCTGATACTATTGATACGGTAAAGAAACTAGTTGCTCAGGGAACAGCTCCCGCCAAACTCTCTAAGGTTACTATCATTGATCTAGCAATGTGTCCATTTTGGCAGGATGAACAGATATGCCCATTAAAAGAACGATTCCTTCAGCCAAGAGACAATCTAAATGATGTTCAGATACAATACCTGAAGTATCCAATCTTATGCAAGTTTGCTAACTCATATCGCTGCAGGTACGTCAAAAAATATTACTATTCCTACAAAGAGTTTAAATTAGCAGATAATGGAACTCCAACTGATGAGGATGATCTAAATCTAAAAGGAGAGGAAGACTAGTTTGAGAGGAGATAAAAATGAAGATATTTCCTAAGATGATTAATTGGCTAGAAGTTCTCAAGGCTATACCTCAAGGAGAAGGTGGACAGGGAGGACCTATTCTTGCTCCTTACATGGAACTTCCTCCAATGAATAAAGAATGCCATTATGTGCAACAGTGGCACATTAGAGGCAAGAGTGTTCACACTGATTGGAGAATGGAAGTAGATGATCATCTCGTTGGCTGGACTGTTTTAACTCCTGGTGGAATTCCAACTTCTCCAAACACAGAAGCAGAAGGAAGAGCGGCTATTAAAGCCTATGGAAAACTTGAATTCTCTACTGCCAACAAGAATCAAGGATTTAGAGCTGAAACAAAAGCCCGTCAACCTAAAGTCTGGCTAACTGTTGAAGGAGTAGTCAAGCCAGGACAGGTAGGAGCAACTAAAGAACATCCTGGAGTGTTCATCATCGTAGACAAAGGAAAGGTGTATTTTGGGACTCAGAAACCTTACTTCCATGAATACTTCATTAAGTCTGAGAAAGAGAATGGACCTTTTAGCTCAAATGATTGGACTCGAGTAGTAGCCCGAGCAATAAATGTTAATGTAATAGATCCTGAAACCAAACAACCTAAAGAGGGAACAGAACTTATGTGGAGGATTCTAGTCCCCGGCGATCAAATTCCCTATGCAATAGATCGAGGCTTCAAGAAGAAATGGATACCTCCTAAAAACTATATTCCTATACCCCCAGATTGGAGGAAAGGTGAAAAATATGATGCTTGGGAACAATGGGTTAAAGGAGCCTGGTCTGGCAAGGAAGTTAAACCAGAAGAAAAGTCTAGAGAACTAGAAGATCTACCAATGGGCAAGTTCAAGAACTTTGCTGATTGTGTTATTCAGACAATGAAAGCTAAAGGTTGGGGTGAGGAAAGGGCAAAGAGATACTGTGGAGCTATAAAGGCGATAATAGAAGGTTCTGCGGGGAAGTTCCAAGTTCAATATCTCTCATATATGGGCCAGGTTGTTGTTAGAGGAATCCCACATCAAAGATGGTTCCTAAGACTTCAAGAAGGAGATAAGATCTATTCATGGGCAGCAGATACTGACTTCACTAGAATGTCACCAGTTGCTCTTGAATTCGAGGGTACTGTTGAAAAGAAATGGTGGGGCTTTGAGGGTGATATCAAGCCTAACAGTGAATATAATCCTTCCAAGACTTTGACAGCTCATATGCAGATAGTTGATTCAGGATCTTGTACTTATGAGACAGAAGAGGTTGAAGGAGCCCAATGGATAAGTATTAATTTCAAGGGTAAAGAATTGAAAGGCAAGTATAGTGTCTCCCAAGAAGAAAAGGACTCAGAAATGTATACTATAGAACAACTTCATGAGGAACTAGAGAAGGCACTATTCGTCCTTCAGATCCATGAGATAGAAACTCCCTATGGTTTGAAGAAGCACTGGGACGTGAGGATAGACAAAGGATTTGAATTTAATCTTTACCAAGATCCTTTGACTATGACCCAAGAAGGTAACTCATGCCAGGCAGTCTACAAACTGTGTAGAGATATCAAAGAGTGGATGGCGATTGACAAACCAAAGACTAAGATGATGGTTGGCAATCTAGTAACTTATGTAACTCCAGTCGATAGAGGAACAGTTCATCTGATAGATATTTCTCCTCCTGGATTCTTATCTATGCAGTTTGAAGGTGACAAGCTTAAAGGATACTTCGTATATAGAGACATGCCGGGGAGAGGTGGCTTCTTTGAGAGAGCCAAGCTACCTCATCCTTTGTCTCGAAATGGCAATCCCAAAGATGGTGATTTCTTTATCCCCTTCAAGGAGATCAAGAAAGAAGGTTGGGACTATTTCTGGGTAGAAGTCTTTGATCAAAAATTGTTCTCCAAATGTGTGACCAATCCTGAGACTTACATTCCAAGTTTATCAGGGAAACCTTCACAAGTACAAGATGTACTCATATGTCTTTATCCAAGGCCTGGACAATTAGAAGGCGCAAGAGTCTCTAGAATCAAGTTCTCTAATGAATGGACTTTTGAACAGGCCTCTAAATGGATAAAGGATGAAAAGTTACACACCTGGGCAGGAGAACTTATTAGGGAGGAACACAAGAGTATAGAAGATGAAGCTCTGGCCAAGATCATAGATGAGGAACTTAGGAGAAAAGAGAAGACTCCTGAAGAGAGAAAAATAGAATTAGAACTTAAGAAGAAGAAACTCCAATCCTGGGATCTCCTATTAATCTAATACAGGAAAGGGTCAATATATCCGGAGACTTAAGTGAATCGGTTTCTTCGCATCTAGAGGTTCTTGGCACTTCTAGCACTAAGTTTGAACTACATCTATCATGCCAAGGAGAGAAGGACTTCAAGAGGATATTGTGGGAAATCCTTGAAGAGGAAAATGAGTAGGAGTTGGAGATCAACTTAAATAAAGAAATGAACTAAGTAAGAGTAGTGAATTGAAATGGACGATACTGGCATATTAGATGAACTCCGTGCTGAGCATGATGAACTTGAGGTTTTACTCAAGTCAGCTAAGAATGCAGTCAGAGAAGAAGTAATTCTATCAGCCTCACCGTTCTTTTCGCTTGAAGAGAAGGAAGGCAAACTTCTTATCACAGGAATTGCACTTGCTGAAGGCGTTTGGAAGAATGTATTATATCCTGCCGAAGAGATAGAAAAGTCTGCTCTTCAATTGAAAGGTAAACCATTGAAGATAGAACATGGTTTGGATAAGGATTTTGAAGAAAGGCAGGTAGGTAAAGTAAAGTTAGCTTATTATGATAAGACTTTGAAGTCAATAGTCTTCCAAGCAGAAGTAGATGATCCTGAAGCTATTAAGATGGTGAAAGATGGAACCTTCCCAGCAGTTTCTTGTTCTACATGGGTAGACAAGTTCCCTGTTAATGCTGAGCAAAGTATCGGATTCAATTTCAATTTTAATGAGTTGTCTCTTGTGCGTACTCCTGCATGCCTTCTCCCTGGAAACATGATCTTTGAAAATCCTCAAGTAACAGAGATCCAAGACCATTCTAGAGCCTTGGGCAAGCCATATGATGGTAAATACTTAAAAGTGAAAGCCAGATACTGCCCTCCTGTTCAGATTACTCCTGAACATGTGGTTCTTTCAAGGAAGAGACTGAAAACTTCCTATGAAGAAGGTCCTTTCTGGAAGATGGAAGAGACTTCAGTCTGGAGAAGAATTGGTGACTTAAAGAAGGGAGATTTCCTTGTCATAGAAAAAGAGAAAATAGGAAGAGAAGGAGAGTTATCTGAGGATGAACAGAGAGTTATTGCTTGGTACACTACTGAAGGATGCTTAAGTCCTAAGAAAGGACAAGTTGAATTCAATCTCTCCAGTAAAGAATTGACCAACATAGAAGCTCTTGAGCATTCCCTCCATTCCCTGGGATATAAAACAAAACAGAGGAAGATGTCCTCAGTTACTAGATTAATTGTATATTCAGCTAAGTTGGTAGAGAAGTTAAGCAAGATAGGGCACTTAGCCCGTGAAAAGAAAATACCTGAGGAAATCTTCGAGTTGAAAAATCCAACATTTTTCTTGAATGAACTATGGAAAGGAGATGGACATCGAGGCAAGATTAATAATCAATATGTAACTGTTTCTAAGCAATTAGCTTTTCAGGTTTGGATGCTCCTGAAAAGAATAGGAAAACTAAGTTCCATAACAAGAACTGAAGGAGGAAAGGGATACATCTTGGGAAGATTAGTTAATTTCTCACCTAAATACACTGTCTCTTACCGTAACAGAAGCTCCCAAAAAAGATTCTACTTGGAAGATGAAGAAGCCTTTTATGTTCCAGTACAATCCATTGAACAGAGCTCTTACAAAGGAATGGTTTTTGATCTAATACAAATGCCTGCTTCTTCTTACCAAGTACCCTTTACTGTGCATAATTGTGACAAATGTTTTATCTTTGCAGTTGAGGAACTTAGCAAGGCACATGAGAAAGAATTAAATATTCAAAGTAAGAATATAAAAGAAGGAGAAAGAAAAATGACAGATGAAGATAATGATAAGCCAGAAGAGGAAGTCGTTGAGGAACTAGAAGAAGAAGAAATAGATCTTTCAGAGGTTGAACAACCAAAGCTCTATGCAGTCCTAGAAATGGAATCTCTTAGTGAATTAGATGAGAATGCAAAGAAGAAAGTGGTTTCATACTACTATGGATATGGCTATCCTTATGCAGGGTACAAAGGCAAGTATCCTTACCCATACTATCCTTATTACCCATATTCTCCATATAAATATCCACAGAAGGGTGCCGCAAAGAAATATCCATACTATAAGTATCCAGAGAAGAAATCATTGTGGGTATTAATGCAAGTTGAATCTCCAGAAGAGATTACAGCGCTGAAGAATGCAGGCAAGAAAGTTACAGCAGTCTATTATGGATACTATGGTTATCCTTACTCTGGTAAGGGATATCCCTATTATGGAAAAGGTTACCCCTATGGTAAAGGCTATCCATATGGTAAAGGTTATCCATACTATGGCAAATATCCTCAGAAGAAATCGGAAGAGGATGAGGAAATGGCTTACCCATACTATCCATATTATGGTAAATATGGGCACTATCCATACTATCCTTACTATGGATATAAGAAAGCCATGAAGGGCTTAGCTATAGTTGAAGAGGAAGATGGTTCAGAAGCAGAGATGGAGATTGAAGAGAAAGACCTAGATGATCTTGCAGGCAAAAAGAAAGTCAAAGGATATTATCCATACTACTATAAGTATCCTCAGAAGAAAGCAGATGCTCAACCACCTTATGCATGTCCTGAAGGACAGATATGGGATGAGAAAACACAAACATGCATCGTGGCCCCAGCTAAAATGTCTTTAAGTCCTGAAGACTTAGAGATAGAAGAACTTCTTGAGGAACTAGTATTGCCGAAAGAGTATATGGCTTTCATGAAGAAATGCATGAAAGAAAGCAAGACAATGCCAGTGACTAAAAGAATGAAAGAATGTGCTGTTGCATTCAGAGCTCAAGAAAAGAAAGCCGCTGCTCCTAATGAATGCCCAGTAGGACAAGTCTGGGATGAGAAGCAGGGTGCATGTGTTCCTATCGAAGGCAAGAAAGAATATCCTGCTCCAGAACAGAAATCCTCACCAGAATTCACAGACTTCGTCAAGCAGACTCTACCTCAGCCCGGTCCAACTCTAGATGCTAAAGTAGGAGAACCACAACCTCCTTTCAAAGACTTTGATATACAGGCGAAGGAAATGAAACTAAGTGGAACAGTTAAAAAGGAGGATACTCCAATAATACCCAAGGTGGAAAATCCTATGGCCAAGGAAGAACCGTGTAAAGATTGTCCCAAGAAAGAGGAACTTATATTGGCTCCTGTAGAGCCTAAGGCTGCAGAGAAGAAAGCTGAGATACCTAAAGTCGAGGAACCTAAAGTTCCAGAGCCAAAGGTTGAAGCTCCGAAAGTTGAGGAACTTCCTAAAGTTGAACCTGCAAAGGTTGAACCTCCTAAGGTAGAAGCACCAAAGGTAGAGGAACCAAAAGTAGAGACTCCAAAGGTTGAAGTACCTAAAGTCGAACCAGTGAAAGAACCTACTCCTGAAGAGATTCAGAAGTATGTCAAGGAACACTATCCAGAAGTCCTCATAGAGCTTATCAAGAAAGAAAGGAACAAGAAATAAGCTCATCAATTTCCCTTTTTGACTTATCCCCTGTTTATTCAAGAGGAAGTGATTAGATGTCTGAGGAAGAGAAAGAGAAGACGTCCCTGGGAAAGAAGGTAGAAGATCTACAGAAAGCGGTAGAAGTTTTGCTTGCACTTGAGGCAGAGAGAGTGAAAGCAGAGACTCAGAAGTTAGAAGCTAAGAAAGTTCAGGAAGAAACGCAGATGGATGAGGAAGACTTGATTGAAGAACTTAAGCAAATACATCTTGGTGAGTTGGTTCGCTACGCTATTAAGAAGAACCTAATTCCAAGGAATGAGAAAACAGACTAAGAACAATTCTTAAATATAAATTCATGTATATAATACTCAACACCATAAAGGGTGAATTAAAGAATGAAGTCACTAGAAGAACTGGCTGAAACTACAACAAGCATTGCAGACCTTGTGCCTAAAGTCATCTTAGCAGAGATTGAGGAAGCAGCTCGAGCTCGAAGGTTTGGTCGTAGTTTGATCAGAATAAATGAAGACCTAATTAGGACCAAAGGCAGAAGTATAGTAATAGGCCGCAGAGGAATACTGTCAGCATCGGCTGTTAGTGAAGGTGCGAGCCTTAAAGCAGTTGATGTTGGAACTCTGTCATACACCGCCCACACTATCACACCAACAAAGAAGGGTACTCACGCTGAGATAACCCAAGAAGCAATAGAGGGTTGTGAACTTAATCTCATAAGAGATGCTATAACTGAGGCTGGTATTGCTCTAGCTAACAAAGAGGATACAGACATTGTAACCGAATTGTTAACTGGAACAAACATCATAAATGCAGAGACTGAGGGTACTTGGAGTGTTAGTGACAATGCATACAAGATAATTACTAAGGCAGTGACCGCAGTCAAAGGTAGGAAATGGTCACCTAAGTTCTTGGTAATCCATCCTGATGCTTTGAAAGGAATCCTACAAAGTGCCATGTTCATGGATGCGTCAAGATATGGTAGTGCTGAGCCGATTCTGAATGGTGAGATTGGCAAGATTGCTGGATTGAAGGTATTGGTAACAACCAACATGACCTCAACCAAAGCAGTTGTCGTTGATCCTGACAGAGCGTGCTGGATGGCTATCAGACGCAGTGTGGACATGAAGCGCTGGGATAACCCTGATACAGACTCAATAGAACTTTACTTCTATGTAGAGTATGCATTGGATGTCACCGACGATGATGCTCTTGAAGTAATCACAAACATCAGTTAAGCCAGGTAATCAATCAACTTCGGGTAAGATCCCTATGTGGATAATTACCCAAATCTTTTTTTCTATACATTTAAATATCTTCTCAGGCCACTATATAGACAGGAGAAGAAGAGATGTCAACTTACTATACAACTGCTCAAGAGATTCGTGACCTTCTAGGTTTAGAGATTGATGACGCTCCTAATGATGTATTAGAGAACTTCATCCTTAAAGCACAAAAGGTAATCCTTCATTATATCCAGATCCAAGTCCTTGATGAGGAGATTGCATTAGATATTTCAGGAACCACCTTTTCTTTAAGTCATAAGTTCCTAGCAGATACAAACTTTGATCAAGTCATTGATTCAAACGATTTAGAAATGTATGGCTGGACTGACAGTTCAAACATTGAGACAAGAACAAAACTTACTGCCTCTACATTATGGCCTGATCAAGGAATAGTAAAGCTAGATGCCGATGCTTCTGGCTATGAGAAGGTAACGGTTAGTTACTCATACTACACTTGTAAGATAGACTGGGACTTAATAGGAATGGCTTCAGCTTATTATGCAGGCATGTTGTGGGTTGCTAAAGAAGAGTTTCTGGTCCCAGAAGAACTTACGATTGGAAATGTAAGAGTCAGACAAAGACAACCATGGGAGAGACTAAGAAATGAATTCCTTAGAATGATATATCATGCTACTTCAATTCCAATGGATATTGTTGCTTACAGGAAGATAATGAGATCTCCTAGGTTACATGGCAAATTCCTGGGTCCTGGAACAACCTATGAACTTGATGAAGATCAAACTGGAGTCAATCCTAAAGACATTAGTTAGGAGATAGACAATGATAAAGGCTCCGCCTCAGAGGAAACTTAGGAATGCATTCATGAAGTCAGTTACTCTAACCAAGTATACTTCTTCTGACAATGAAGATGATTGGGGTCAACAGACTTTCACAGTGTCAGGAACTTATATTATTGCTGCTGAGATCCAAGAGATTACTTCAGAAGATCTGTCTTTCATGGTTCCAGGAACAGCTAATGTTGGTGACGCTTGGGGTTGGTTTCAACCTACTTATACAAAAAAAGGTATGACAATTACTATTGCTCCTGAAGATCAAGTAACTTGGAATTCAAAGACTTGGAGAATCGATACTATTGAAGATGCCTATCTTGGTGAACACCTCTGGTACAGAAAGGCTTTGATGCGTCGGGTGATCTAATGCCGATTCCAAAGACCTCACGAAAAGTTTTTATTAAGCCCAGATGGATCTTTAAATATCCTAAGGGAGTAGGATATGGAGTTATGAGAAGTGTCTATGATTCCTTCTCAGGATGGAATACTATACTTTATCCTCAGATTGTAGCAAGAGCACCTATAGCGAAAGATGGAAGAAATCCTGGTCTGATTAAAACACATTTGAAACTTATGTGGACCACAGGAGAACAAGGCATTAGATATAAAGC